>Ga0131853_10003518_pt1 | contig 28067 bp, 37 predicted proteins | sample TergutLab28metaG_FD_92764 | JGI IMG/M metagenome (GOLD analysis project Ga0131853, IMG submission 92764) | Labiotermes labralis P1 segment gut microbial communities from Petit-Saut dam, French Guiana - Lab288 P1 (version 2) (version 2) | ecosystem: Host-associated > Arthropoda: Insects >...
TAAGCAAAGCAGCTCATCATTAACAACGCGCCTTGTTTCCTCGCCTACAGCCGGTGACATAAAGATAATGAAAGCCAGCCTGTAATTCTTTCCTTTCCTGATCTCCCGCGCAAATCTAATGCCGATATCGTCATGTGAGTATATGCCGATGATAAACAAATCTATCTTGTTCCCATCGACAAAATCAAATGCGCTCTCTGCGGTCAGACAATAATCAGCTTTGATGTTATCGGAAAAATCGGATACAAAAGCTTGTATCCATTTTGCCGCTAATTCGTTTCTCTCTAAAATTAATACTTGGAACAAAGCGACACCTTCTTTGCACCATCAAGTATGGCATTATTTTACAACATTATCAGACAAAAGTCAACATACTTTATTGTATATATTACTCTATCACTACAAAATCCTACTGTCAATTATGTGATACAATGAAATTCATATCAATGAATTTTTGATGTAAAATTTACTGCGATGAATTATTGACAACGAGAAAATAATATGTATAATAGTAATTAATTACAATTTATTGTCCTAAATTGTCAGGTGATAGAGTTTGCAACATATAAGGAGATGAATTACATGCTTAGCGTATTTGTGTGCGAAGACGACCCCCATCATCTGGAGTGTATTTCGGAGTCCATAAAAGAGTACATAGCCACCGAGGACTGGGATATGGAGTTATTTTGCGCTACCACCACTCCCTATGAAGTGCTGTACCACTTGAGAGACGGGGACTTTGACGGGCTGTACTTTGTTGATACTCACCTGAACAGCAACATGGACGGGCTGCAATTAGCCAAAGAAATACGGCAATATAACCCCCGCGGCTTTATCGTGTTTGTTTCGGCGGATAAGGATTCGATATTTCTGACGTTCAAGAATGGATTAGAGCCTATGGAGTACATATTAAAAACATCCGACGACATGTATGAGAGAATTAACGACTGTATCCGCACCGCTTATTCCAGGTACGAGATTAACGGCTGCTCGACAAAACTCAAGATATGTCAATAGCATTGCGGCATTATAAACGCCCTGGAATTGTGTCCGGGGCGTTTGCCATGCTTATTCCTGCCTTAGTACCTGGCGGCCTTCGTGGTTCATGTGGAAATTCTCCCTATGTATAAGCTGCGAGATGGGCACGATGGTGAAGCCGCGCTCCTGCAGGCCGCGGATTATCGTGGGAAGGGTCTGCGGAGTGTTCGGCGCGTCGTTGTGAAAGAGCACTATTGAGCCGCTTTGCAGCTTGGGGTGATTCAGCACTCTGTCGATCTCGTACTGCACGCCGCGATCCATCCAGTCGTGGCTGTCATTATTAGAAACAAAAATAGATAAACTATTATTCCTCGCTATCCGCTTCATCGACATATTCCATGATATCCCCCGGCTGACAATTCAAAAGACGACATATCAAGTCAATTTTATCTATAGATACAACATCTCCATGTCGTAATTTTTGAACTACATCCTCGCCCATAATTTTATTGGCTCGTATTCTATATGTACTGTAACCAGCCTCTTTTAAGCGTGCTAAAACATCAAGCTTCATCTTAATCGCCACAAAAGCACCTCCTTATTGGTTATTGTATCAATATTATGCACGATTATCAAGTGTATAATTGAACAATTAAAACGACGAAATACACTAAATTTTCGTGTATTATTTTTATTGACATACACTATTTTACCGTGTATAATATTATTACAGAGGACAGCAAGACAGCCTCGAGTAAACTTGGCAGGGAGTTGGAAGGATGGAAGATGAAGTGACGAAACCAGAATTGATGCTTGCAATGTTATCACTAAAAGCTCTACTGGAAAAAGGAGAACACGAAAAGGCGTTGGAAATCCTCAACGAAGTCATAGCCGAAACTAAAACAAAGTAACAAAATAGGCTCCCCTCACACTCGCTAAAGTCCAGGGAGCCTAAAGTACAAAGGGGACGGGAAAACCTGCCGCCCGTCCCTATTCTAACAAATACGGCGGAGAAATTCAAGTAGAATAATAGGGAGGTCACCACAATGACATTAAACGGCGTAACTACCACAAATACCCCCGGTCAAGAGCAATACGAAACCTTTACTCGCAAGGTCGGGTGCAAATCCAAGAAATACTGCCAATACGACTACAGGCACGTTGACGGCGAATTGTTCTCTTGCGTAAAGCCAACACTGGCTGACTGCAGAATCGCCCGGGATGCTTGGCTCGAAAGAAAGGGGGCATAATCCATCATGCGTAAACTCACAGGCCAAGACATGGCAAACATTATCGGCACAACAATTTATGGGTATAAAATATGCGGGGGCCGAATCAAACAAGGAAACTGCACCGATTTAGACCACTACGGGATTATCCTTGCAAAAAACGAGAACAACAGATACGTTACATGGCAATTCCATTTGGAAGACGAGAAGGTAGAAGCGTACTGGGGGCATTATTTCACGGAAGATTACGAAGCGGCTCTGTTCGACTTCAACAACCGTGATAAAGACCCTGCACCCCTGCTGAGTGATGATTATTGGGATTGCGAATGCGACACCTACTATATCCACCCAAATAGTGTTGACGAATGCCTAAGTTGCGGTGCAAAGCGGGAGTCAATGCCCGATAGTCACCAATGCGAGGTAGATGCAGGGATTCACTTTGCTTGGCTCTCCGCCTGATGATGGCTTGATGGGAACGAGCCGAAATGCCCAAAAGGGCATCGCGGAAACCCGCTAATAAAATCACATTGGAGGAAATCACAATGACAAAGCCCGGTAGGGCATATATGAAGAAAATGACCGCCCATCACTGATGAGGCAGGCCAACCAAAAATCGAAAGGGGAATACCACCATGATGATATAAGCACTTCACGAGCGCTCATGGTTTCACTGAAACGTAAGCAGTTTATCACCATCGGTGGTGGCCGCAATACGTTCATTGTTCTGCTTGAACGTGGCGTAATATACCTAAATTATGAGACTTGAAAAACATAGCGGTCGCCTTCCCTACCACAGGACTCGACCGCTACGGAGCAACAACTGACAAGAGGCTACTCAACATACATTTTAACCGAGCAGCCTCCAAATTTCAAGGGGAGGTAACAAGAAATGTTGAATAAAGTCAAAATAGAAATATACCAGAATTTAGAAGAACTTTTCGCAACCGCAACTTTGGACGAAATGACTGGTGATATTCCGGCTTACAAAGAGAAGTTGGAAACAATCGCGCAGGTTGCGAAGGCGTTGGGTATAGACACTAAAGTCACTGAAGCTTCGTTGGATTTGGAAACAGGAAAGTCAAAGATCAAAACCCTCGGTTCATAGTCGAGGGTTTTGTTGCACTCGCATAAGTATGTAAACTATAGATTACCAAATTAAGACAATCTAATGATGTCTACTCCACGCAAATAATGTAAAGTTGTCCTATAACCTTATAAGGAGGACGACCTATATGACAAAGCGGGAAGTTAAGAACATCCAAGAAAAAATACAGTCAATCCGATACGGTACAACAATTTACATCAAGAAAAGAGAGCTACGCCTGATTACCAAAATACTCGAAGCCCTATCATACCGAATGCCTGTGCCCGTAACAGAATACATACGCTACGTGGATAGTCTCTCAGCTTATGGCAAACCCGTCTACTATACATATGGACTATGTCCGACATGCGGTTCGGTTTTAGATAGATCGTATTGGAGTTATTGTCCATCGTGTGGCCAGAGGTTGAAGTAGATTGGACACCCTTCCGAAAATAAAAAAGCCGCTCGATGTCCGAAAGTTGGGCGGCTTTGAGTGCTCAAAGTATTGCATTTAATAACAAACCATGCCATAATATATAAGTCACCCGGAAAGGAGGTGACTATGAACAGAAAAAGACCAGCTCTCGACGTTGTACATAAGGCTTTAGGGGTTATACTTAGGGTTTTGGTCATCGTCAGTGTCTTAGCAGAGTTGATCTGTTAAGACGGCAACATCCCGAAGTGGTCGCTTCGGGATGTTGTTTTGCCACCTTGGATATGTTAGTGACCATGAACACTACCACCGGGATACAGGAAGACCAAAACCTGACAGCCCAGCGAATTGCCGTATGTACGATAAAATTATAAAGTAGCATAGCCTTTTTGTCAATAAGAATTTTTCACGGGAATATTTCCATATTATATATTGACTTTCTTAGTGTTGCGAAGTATAATAACAAGCTTTCGTCTGCTCACATTTCGCAGGTACGACTACAAACCTACCTGAAAAAACTGTGGCCGCCATGCGTCTTCACCAACGTACGATTATGCCGCGCCCAGCTATTCACAGCCGAGTCAAACCATAGAGCGCCCTGGCTGCGGTCTTCACCGTTCAGGACATTAGTTACAGCCTGCTTTACAGACTCCGATGGCACAGCGGTAGCATATGACCCATTACCGACAGGCGAGAACTGATAAGTCATACGACCGTCGGTGTTAATGCCGCGCTGCATCACAACGTTGTAGATGCCGTCCGGGAAGTTATCGTCGTTGTGTCTATTAAGCACGACGTTGGCGACCAGTGTTTGGCCGGTCATGTCTTCGCCGCGAGCTTCGGCATGGACAATCTTCTCCAGTACAACCCGGGCGTAGTTTGCCATGTTGATTAACAGGCTGCGCAGGTACGGCACAGTACCTTCATTCACACGGTCATACCAGTAGCCGGGACTATCCGTTATGCCTGCGTCGTGCAGTACACCTAATGCTGTATCCAGATCGGTTATACCGTTGTCGATACGCCTGTCAAGCCTGCCGGGTTCGGCAGCGCGCGTGAGTAATGTGTCCAGGTATTCTAAACTTGATACGCCGCGCCAGTAGTCAGGTGAATTGATAACGTCGAGTTCGACCAGGCGCCGGATATTGTCTTCGCTGATCGGGAATTGCTTCCTGCCCGCGATGATTTCTTGATTTTCAGGTAATTTGGGAGTACTTGCCTCTAACTCTTGCCCGCATATCTCCTCAGCTATCGCGTGGCAAATCTCCTCGAAGTTTTCTTGATACAACCTTACGTCTGTGCGCGAGTTTACGAAGCATATCTCCAACAATACGGCGCGGTTTATATTAGTGCTGTTCAAGAACCCCAAATCTTTGCGCGCCCACGTACCATCACCGCGCCGGAGTTTAAGCCCGGAGGCTTTGGCTATAGCCCTAGATACCCGGCTTGCCATTGCCCTCATCTGCGCGTTGCCTTTGCGGTATAGTGTCTCTACGCCGATCCCGTGGTCGCGTATGCCGACCACGGAATTAAAATGGACAGACACGTCTAAATCTCGCGTCTGTCCGTTGTGATGGCGTATGATTGCGCTCACGTTGGCGCTCTGGTTCCGGGCTTCGTTTTCGTGGAACGCCGCGGCGGTAATCCCCGCCGCGACCAGGATAGCTGCAACTCTGTTTACAACCCTTCTTGCTTCGTCCACTTCGTCGATGACACCGCTTGCACCTCTTACGAATTTCCCATGTCCGCTTGATATCACTATATTCAAAAACATTCCTCCTACATTCCGAACCTCGCCATAAAATACATTACCGCGGCGCCTACGGCGACACAAGTAATTTTGTCTATAATGCCGTCCAGGCGTCTTGATCCTCTGGTTTTAAGTTCGTTGACCGCAAGCTCGGTTTTTTCGAGTCTTCCCTTGATATCGTCCTCAATGCCGTCAACACGTTTGGTCAGCTTACTGATAACTACAACTTGCGTCTCAGAGCCGATTTCTAGCTTGCCCACCCGTTCGCCCTGTTCCTTCATGCTAGTAGCTGTGTTGTCAACAATCTTGTCCATACGCTCATTTTGGCCGCGCATCTGAATCGTCATATGCTCAAGACCGGTGGCCAGCCGCTCCATCTGTACCGCCATCGCCTGTATTGTTTGCGCCATTTGTTCAGGATTCATCTTTCACCCCAGCCTTTCTCTATTTTCGGTTTGTTCTCGTAGGCCGTCTTAGCGCAATATCCACCAAAACCCAAGCTGTAAGCGATCCATACAAATCCAAGCAGTTCCGATGGTATTTCGCCGACTGTGAATAACGTAATAAAGGCCAGGATCAATGTAGCCAAGAACACAGCAGTGAATATCCACATCAGCATCTTGGAAGTTTCCATTGACTTCTTGCTGCTCAGAGTTTTCGGCGCTGCTTCCTTGGCGTCGCGCCCGTTCATAGCCGCGGCACGAGCATCGTGCTCACGAACTGCTGCAACGGCTATGCGCATAATGTCGTCCATACCGGTACTGTTCATATAGCTGTCACCCCTTCCGAAATGAGTAAGCCCGGAAAGTTACTCCGGGCTTACACTTCCTCATGCGATCTAAGCCTTCAACGCAGCAAGCTCGCCCTGCAAATCCTTGACTACCTGAGCTAAATGCTGTATAGCACCAACCATCGGCGCGATAAGCTCCGAGTACTTCATGTTGTAAAGGTCGTCGCCTTCTGAGACGCCATCCTCGTCCTTGTTATGAGCAAGATACTCTACACCGGCGAAGTCAAATCCCATATCTTGGGCTGTCTGCTGAACATCCTGAGCCAGGAACCCGCTGTGATATCTCTTACCGGCGCGCGTACCGTCCGGCTCCAGATACACACGCTGAAATCTTGTCGTCCGAACCGGTTTGATTAAATCCTCAACGTCAAAATCCTCAATCGGAATTTCAATTTCGGATTCAAGAGCCTCTGCATCACTTTCGGATTTTTCCAAAGCGTCTAAAGCCTCATAATCTTTAAGCAGCCGCTTAATAACCGGGTTATCTTTCTTGAACAACTCTATAGCAGCGTCTCTATCCTTTACGTAGTCGCCGGTAAAGGTCGTCCTGTACCTGTCGTCGGCATTTGATCTCCGCACTGAAGGGGACGGATCGTCCTCTGTCACCTCTGAAAACAATTCGTCCTCTATCCACTCGATTGCCGTACCTTCAATGCCGTATACCTGGACATCATATACGTCGTGCATCTGCGTATACTTGTCCAGCCTTCTGAATTTCGAGGAGGTTATTTCCTCAAAGCGGGTATAGCTGCTTCTGAAATCCATACGATACTGCTTAGGTGATAAGGCATTAATAAATGCCAGAGGATCGTACGCGAGTTCAGAGATATCCGTTTTATCTCTGGCGTCTGACGCTTCCGCGAAGCCGCCCCAGCCCGCGGTCGTAATACCCGCGAAGCCTAAAGTAATACGGTTGGCCGCGGTAGTTGGCCGTAAGTCCGTACTATTATTGGGAGCCAGTATTACCGCCGACGTGTGAGAGGCGTTCGCAAACCGGCCAATCGCTGTGCTGCCTGCGCTGTTAGCGGCTGTTACCCTGGCGCCGTTACCCAGAGCCGTATTATGATTGCCTGCCGTTACATGAGCGTTACAGCCTACGGTAGTATTTCCCTGCCCGGTGGTTATGTGAGCGCTGCAACCTAACGCGGTGTTGTTTCTATAGGCCGTTTCATAGATACGAGCGTTGTTACCCAGCGCGGTATTAGCTGAACCGGATGTTATCTGAGCGCGGTTGCCTACCGCTGTGCTTTGACGAACAGAAGCCACATGAGTGTTGTAACCCAGCGCTACGTTGTTATATCCTTTCGTCACACCGGCTTCAAAGCCTAACGCTACGTTGCTGTGCCCGGCTGTTACATGGGCGTTAGTGCCGAGCGCTGTGTTATGGTTACCGGCTGGAGCCAGTATACGGGCGTTGCATCCAAGTACAGTATTTTGGAGTCCGGCGTTTACATGAGTATGACACCCTAACGCGGTATTATTTCTTTCAGCCGTCCCCTCCACGTTGGAATTATTACCTAACGCGACGCTGGCAGTACCCGCACGTACACGGGCATGATTGCCCAAAGCGGTATTTTGCTGACCGGCAGTTACATGAGCGTTGATACCCATTACAGTATTTGACCATCCGGCAGTTACGCGGGCGTTATTGCCTATCGCCAGATTGCTGGCGTTTCTGGTCGCCGAGGTTGTCGGATCAACGACGGTTGATGTGGTGGTTACAACCGAGGCGTCTCTGCCGATTGCTATGGGTTCGCCCAAGTGCTGTACATTGGCAATTTTCTCGGCAGTTACCGCATTGTTTTGTATTCTGTCGCTGCCTACCTGCTTCTGCGCCATGCTTCTGGCTTCGGTGTCCTCAACAGAGTGATTGACGCCGTTAAGATTAAAACTATTAACATTTGGCATAACTTCCTCCTTGATATAAATATTATCTAACTTCCTCAACCTGCTGTTCCCAGCCGAACACACCCGGCTCCCACGCGTTTTGACCTTCGTAAGTAGAAATCCAGCGCCGGTCACTGTGATATACTATCGTATCTTTCTTGTAAGCGTCCTTTATACCCCACGGACGCCGCCAAGACGGGTAGTCTTGCGCGGTTTCTGTTAACGCACTAAATTCCATAATCGGCGCAATACCTTCATACGGAAGGTTATCCTGTAAATTCAGCGCGGCATTACGCCCTATTTGCTGATACAAGGACGGCGGCCTGTGATTAGGCTGACAGTCTGTACAGTGCGGCGGGTCGGAACACTCAAACTCCTTGAAATTGATGTGTGACAATCCTTCCAGGAAACCCATAATAAATTCTTGAACATCTCCCATTTCCGGTGCAGGCACACGTACCCGCATGGCAAGCTTGCTGAAATGCTCCACATCGACAAGTTTATCATCATTGATAACAGGCGCGATATTTGGCGCAAGTTCTAAAGCTTTAGACTGTAACTCAAGCGGTATTTGAACCCACCCGGCCGGTACGTCTGGATTGCTTGTAATAAACATCTGGTAAAAGCCTTGTGAGTTCGGCTCTTTGTTGATTAACATGTTCTGCATTACCGTTCCTCCTGTAGCTGATAGACAGAAAAGCCGCATTCTAACAGCATTTTTCTGCAAGCGGCCATGTCCATGCCTCTGTTCTTTGAAGTTTCAAGGATCGTATCTCGCGGATTAGCTCCTGTTTCTGCGGTAATGATATTAGCGCCGGACACGTAGGCAAGTTGATTAGGTTCATGAACTCCGATATGAGTCATGTTCGGTGAATTGTACGCCGCAAGAGCTACGACCGCAACTATCTGAGCCAGCCTCAATTCTGAGATTTGGCCTTTATTCGCCAGCGGTGTTCCTGGTGTCGCCGTTCTGCGCATTGCGGCATGTTGCGTGCAATGTAAGTCAATACCTATGAACATGTTCTCGACAAGTTCTTCCGGGGTATGTTCGGGGCCGATAGGCTCTAAGCAGGTATACAGCTTCAATCCTGCATCCAGAGCTTTTTCCATTGTCTTGACTCGGTCTTTGGGATTGAGTTTAGTGTCAACGCCTTCACCAAGGCGGCACACATGATAAATGCCGTCAATCCCGGCTTTTTTCATTTCCCGAAACGCAGGTGACCCGGAATCGCCGACATTCGCCCATACTTTAGTCAATGGGTTTATGACGGATTGCGCGGTCTTTACGGCATCCAGAAAATAATAAAGATCATAATCGTGCATAGTCATTAGAAAAAGACCGTACAGATCGTCCTTATCACAGAAAGATAACACTTTTTGGCGTATCTCTTCCTGCGTTAACCTGAAAGGCGCTACCGTCGCGTGACCTTCTCCGAAAGTACAGAATTTACAACTGCCTTCACACTCTGACGCACAGATGCCTACTTGACCAAGGATAATCGCGGTGTTTTGGTTCTTCCTTCTGATAAGCTCATTCGCGGCAGCGCGGGTCAGGGACGCTTCCAGACTCGCCTCGTGGAAGTTGAGCAGGTATTTGCAGTCTTCCTTATCAGGATAGTCTCCCGTCAGCGCCTTTTCCAGGACGCCATGCAATTTACGCAGCGACCATTTATCCACCCAACCACCTCTAATTAGTGAATATTTGTAACCGATAATGACGGCCAGGCATGTTAAAACCTGTAGGATCATCGGTACACTGATACGATGAGTCTTTAATCTCTGTTATTTGCCGACCTTCCATCTGTACGATCAGATCATTGCCCTTGGTGTTTATCCGCCATTCGCCGACGGACTTCGGTATAGTACCATCGAACACCTTTTCGGCATTTTCAGATAAGACCATACGACCACCAGCCGCCGCATTAACCGGCATAGGCAATTCCATTTCACTTAATCCTGTGCCAAACCAGAATATTTCTGATTGTAGTTGAGCATTAGCTCCCGCCGCGCGGACAACTTCTAGTCTATAACGAACTCCCGGTTCGTTCCAGCCTACATCACTAGCTCAGCATCCTGCGTAATCCGAGGCAATAAAACCTATTTCAGACGAAGTAGGCAACGGCGCATTTAAGGGAAGGTAAGTATTTGATGTTAGACAAAATTCCCACCCGATCTGGCCCAGCTTTAAAACTCCATGATTTTCAGGGATATTAGCGAAGAATGGCGGAACTGATCCGCCTGAACCCTCACCAAACCACCACCACCCTACGTTTAAAAAAGAAGAATTAACACCATTAACACCATCTCCCCAATTAACAACACCTATTTGCGGCTGCCGCCATGAATCAGTTACACGTGTATCATTTTCATAAAAGAGCAAATTTTGACCTAAAATGAGTGATGTCACCATTCCCCACCCACTCCACAAAATCAACTCCGATACCGCCCTGTATAGTTACAGCCATTTCAGAAAATACGGCAGGATTAAATACAGATGTCGCCCGAACAGTCATAACCGTTTGCTGTGGTATCGTCTTGGCTGTAGTTAACAACCCATTCACGTCTATGCCCGCTTCCGCATGTCCTGTTACCGACCATGTAACTTCTGTATCCACGCCGCCGACTGCATTAACATCGGCGTGGAATTGCCGGGTAGTGCCTGGTCTCATGGTTGTTTCGGTGGGTGTTATATTAACAGACGTGACGCCGCCGATTAAAAATTGCACAGTCTGACTAACCGTCGGATTATCAACAGATGCCACCGTTACATTCAATTGCGTTTGCGGAGGGACAGCAAGTGGAACAGACAGCAGCCCTGCGGCGTCTATACTTGCGCTTGCGTGACCGATCACATGCCAGGATACGTTTTGTGTAATAAGGCCAATTCCATGCACTACGGCTCCAAGTTGTTGTGTAGTACCATGATTTAGCCAAAATGGTAAATCTGATGGAGTGACATTAATACCTGTAACCTCTGCGGGTATTTCCGTAAAAGCTACAATCGTCCATGCGCCTGTCTCTTTGTTGTAAATCTCGAAGCCGTTTTCAGTGAGCCTGAAACCATGCGTACCCTGTTCGGAATTTACGCTGTCTTTGACATGCGCTTCCGTGACGGAGCGGGCTGTTTCATCCTTAATATCGAATGTTTGGCCCTCCAGTGAGATTCTATTTATATCAGTCATACTTTACCCTTTCTGCAGCAAATCCAGAGTCTGACCGGATAAGTTCACAAAGCCGTCCTTGAACACAAGCGTACCGGCAATTTGGTTAGGCGCAACCGTGGCAAACGGTTCGGTGTTGGATAACATGCCGCTTGCGCTTATGCTCCATTGTCCGTGCGTGACTTCTTCGCCGCCGTCACTGCCTCCATCATCTCCGTCACAGCAATCATCGTCGCCGTCGTTGCTTCCATTCGGGGGCAGCCACCAGTGCTGCCGACCGTTTAGCAGCCTAATCGCATGAGCCAGTCGTCCGAGCAGTTGTACTAGTGTTCCCGTACCCGCGCTGCCGTCCTGCGGGATTGGTTCGCGGTCGTTGATTGTTAGTGCATGAGCATTAAGGTCTTGATCGTGGGCTATGATTAGGTCTTTAATGCTGCCGCCCGGCTGGCCTGACATTGCCGCTAACTCGTCGATTGCATCTTGTGCATTGATTGCGCTTAATCCTGAAACGGCATTGTTATAGACTACTTCCGTAGCGAATGCGCTTGGCGTTATCTCTGCTTGGATATTTGTAGCATTGGCTGTATATACCCTGATAGTAAATTGCTCTTCGTGCAGCCACACGCCGTTAAACGGGCCCATTGGACTTGCGTTGCTCCCGGCGTTCGCATAAGCAAATAAAATGTTACCCTCATCTGGGTCGTTTGCCCCGATACCAATTTCTCTGAACTCCATAAACGCGGCCAAATGTTGATTGGTAATTATGCAGTCTAATTCGGTGAATTTTCCCATCTCCCGAACATGTACAATCCTTCCGTCAAGCCTGTGATTAACGAGTTCGGTTAAGTCCAGCACATCACCGTTAAAATGTCCATCGCCAGCCTGTGCGATCGTGAATTTGAGTTCGCAGACTCCGGCTAGGACTTTTGATAATAGAGCATGGCCTTTTCCGGTTACTTCACTGTTGCTGAATATAGCCATTTAATTTTCAACCTCCTCTGACGAACCGATAATTGTTTTTGATATATACCTGCTTGCCAGCCCGGTACTTATTTCGGTATCTTCAATTTTCACCGCAATATCTCCGGCCGGTATTATGAAACGACAAATATGCTTTCCAACAACTCCTATATGAGCGGTCATTGGTTCTATTTTCGATCTTGTTGGCAGAGTCCCGTTTACCTCGAACCGCTTTACGTGTTTACCGGCAATTCCAAAATGCATGATTACCGGTGCCACTTCTACCTGCGGCGAAGTTTCGTCAATTTCAAACTTTCTCGTATGCCTGCCTACCTGCCCGAAATAGATTGTGCCTTGGTTTTGCCTGATAAACCTTAATCCTTCAAGCCAACTACGCACATTTTTTAGCTCGTATATGGCACGGATTAAATCGTTGTATTGCTCTTTTTCTCTGAGAGAATCCCATGATATAAGGCGAAAAAAATACGGCTTCCCGCCGTATTCAAACCATTCCTCTATTTTGAAATTTTCAAAGAACAATGTGCGTATAAGGCTCTCTAATGCATACTTTGTTCCTTTGTGCTTGTGCCAAATGAGAGAATTTTCAACCAACGCCCGCTTTTTATCTAAGTTAAGGCCCAAAGGTTCGTAAAAATCAACGTGTAGTTGCCAAGCAAGGCTGTCAACAATATCCTCAGGCTGTTCACTTATGCGTGGCATGATGATTATTTCTTCTATAGCCTTTGTGATTTCTTGTAACTCAATATCAAGAGCATTCACGAGCGCAAGTATATCTGCTGTTTTCAACCGTTCCGGGAGGATGTCGGACAATTTTAGGTCTTGTAGATTGGTCGCAGCATTGAGCTGCTCGCCAAGGTATCCGGGTTTAATCATCCTCCAACCCCCCATATATGATTTTAGCGTTTTCCATATCAGCAATGCCTATTTGGTAATACTGCAATGCCTTAAATTCGGGCAAAACCGTGTTTAGGTCTACTCGCACACCCGCCCTTCTTACCATTTTTACAAGGGTGGAGGGCTCTATGTTTCGCCCAAGTTTTGATTTTTGCCAAAACACATACTCCTGTACAGCATCATAAACAGCTTGTTGCAAGTTAAGCCCGACTGCCGCATTTCGGCGTGAAATGTAATAGGTAAATGCTATGTCAAACTTAACTACCTCGGGCGCACTCACAATTACATGGTCGGTCAGCGGCCGCCTTTGGTCTGCGCTACATATCTTGTATACCTCATCAAGGATAGACTGGCTTGGTATCTCGCCGCCTTCGAGCAATGGCACGACATTTACAACACCGGGGCTTGGGGATTTCGCCTCAACGTCAGAAATGAGCTGGTTCGCCGTTTTCGCCCAATAAACATATGACAAATACGGGCCTGCGGTTGAAAAACTTTCTGGAGCCATCCTTGTACGTTCCCGAAAAGCCTCTAAATCCTCCAAGTCTGCGCCTCCTTGCGTTTCCTCTATGTTCTCCACTGAGTAATTAAAGCTAAATGTGTCTGTCAGCCGGTTTATCTGCCCCGGCAGAAAACCGTTACCGATTATGCCGACTTGCGTACATTCCGCTTGGGCAACCACACTCAATTCACCAGCCGGGATTTCCACGCTCTCGGTCGTGGCAAAAAAGATTTTATTGCCCGGTGTCGCCCGTGTACCCTCGGGAATGATTGTCGGGTTAGGCAAGGTCGTAGAGAGCGTAAATTTAAGTTTTGTAACAGCAGGGCGAGGCTCTAACTGTTCCGCGCCAACAAGAGCAGCGATATTTTGGATAAAGCCGTCTTTGGCATACCTCAACAGGTTTTGCTTACCAGCAAAGTCAATCTTGCTCCTTTGCAACGACAAGTAATAAATAAACGTGAGAGCCAGCAGCCTTAACGGATCGCCGGGGAATAGGGTGCGCCCGGACTCTTTCTCAAATCGGGCGATAACTTCTGCCGTGATTGTTGCCACATCTTTTTCGGCAAAGTTTATGTCGGGTAGATTTTCAAGTAAGGAATTCATCTAATATTCTCACCACCATTCTTGGATAAAGTCTGCCGTCAAGGGCAGCATCGGGATTTGGCACAAAGTCCACCTCCGACACTTCCACCCTCGGCTCGTAATCTTGTATTGTTTCCATCGTGAAAATCCTTAATTGCATCATGCCCCTTGCCTGCGGCTCGTCAATGAACGTAGCATTTAGCCCCAAATTTCTGTCGAGAGGAACGCTACCGACAACCGTTGACAGGAGGACAGAAACATTTTGAAGTATTTCTTCTACCTTGGATTGCGGGAATAGGTTTATACCCGCCGTGTCTAATCCTAAAATTGTGTAGATGTTGTTCGCCGCCAAAAAATCACCCTCTCGTTATGTCACTGCCTCGCGCCCAACCAATCCCGCCAACATGGTACGGCGTGGGGCGGTCACGCGCCGCAATGATGGTGATTGTATCGTGTCGGTTTGTAAATGTCCGCCCTTGCCTGTTGCCAAAGCTGTCTACAAATACTGGCCCGTTCAAGATAATGGAGTCTCCTACTTGGAGCGGTGCCTCAGTCACAGCCGGCGGCAGTACAGGGGGAGGCGGTGGGGGTGGTGGCAGCATTTCCACCCTCTGTGAGGCGGGATACTCCCGAAACACAACATTGATGGGCGAAGTCATGATAAAGCCTTTGTTGTTTATGAGCCTAAACCTCATATCTAACTTGTCAATTCTCCACCGAAACGTCCCAAAGCCGGATGTGCCTATGATTATCGAAACCGTTGTACCATCCCTTTGTAAGCGAACGAGCTTGTTAAATTCATCCTGCGGGTGAACACCGAATTGCATACTTAAAATTATCTTCATACTGATCTTATCCAGTGCCGGCCCGATATACTGGCTTACAGGCTTTCTGAGTAATACATCGTTTTCAGCAAAGCGAACATTGTTCTTACGGGACATTTCTTGTACCGTCAAAATTCTGTCGGGCGACACCTCGAACATAATAACATCATCTAATGTTTTTGAACCTATCGCGCCAATCATCTATATCAACCCCTCTTGCAAATTAAGGCACAGCTAACGTGGTTGCTTTCCCCTGTATGGTTACGACTTCGGCACTATCAATAAGTATCGGGCTCTGTGATTTGATGTTCAGATCGCCATCTGATGAAATATTCGTCGTGCCTGTCGTGTTGATGGTCGTGTCACCCTCGGCTGTAACCGTAATATCCACATCTGCCGTGATGTTAATATTCGTGGCGGCTTTAATTTCAATGTTTTCTGCTGCCTCAATTTCGATATTTTGAGCGGATTCGACGATGATGTCTTTCGCCACCTTGACGTTGACATTTCCGTTTGTCATGACGTTTATATCGCTCTCGGCAAAAATGTCAATGGACTGTGCGCCTCCTTCGGGTATGGTGATTGTCAGCGTATGCAATGCCCGGTCGTATTCAACAAGCGTTCCGTCTTTGTAGAGCGTGTACGTCTTGTCTTTGCTCTTGATGGGCGGCTCTCTTGTATCAGCAGGGAACGAGCCTAAAATATACCCTCTGCTTGGAGCTTCGGGGTCAAAAAAGCACCGCACCCGCTCGCCAACGTCGGGCATACAGTAATAGTAATCATGAAGCGTTTTCATAAAGTTAAGCGGCAAATCTCGTGAAACAATGCCGTCTCTGTCCTCAAAAGTTACTTGAGCTGTACCTTTTTCCGGGTTAATGGATGATATTTTGCCTATTCTTATAGCATCTGTGTATTTGTCACGCATCAATATCCCTCCAGGCAACGGCGTAAGCTCAACGACACGGTGTAACCGTTATTTGCGATAGAGTGCCTAACAGTGTCTATGTGATACTTGCCGTCAAACCTTCCCCAACCTATGAGTTCTACGTTGGTACCTGTGAAGTAGACAATGTCGCCCTTTAAAGAAATATCACAAATCCACTCGTATTTGTTCTTTTCCCGCAACCTCGCCCGTGCCTTGCGTTCGAGGTTTATGTCGTCGCTTTCACTGTTGTAATTTTCCCGCAGTTTTAGCGTGTGACCGACTTCAGCGCCCGGGGCTTCAAAATACCCAGTATAGGTTTCGTCTGTCTTGGGGCAGTAATAGGAGATTTCGCAAGCCTTATATACATCTTTGGCGTTACGGGCGAACTGTGGGTGTCCTAGGATGTTGCTCGAACCTTTCCGAAGAACGATAACCGCCGGTTTTGCCTCGTATTTGCTTTCTTCGTAGACAATGATCTGCCCGTCAGTAACTTTCATGCAAAGACCGTCGGACTTGCAAAGTTCCTCTAAAAAATCCAAGTCTGATTTGTCGTTTTGGTCGGCGTTGTCGTAAAATGGGTCAACGTCCGTGTCATACATCAACACAAGCCCCGCCGTTCCCGATATATCCCCGGCAATGCCCGAAAGGCTTATATCCACCCATGCCCGATTTTTCTTTTCGCTCCGTGCGCTTGATGTTATCGGCACGGCCACGCCGTTCATTGTGAACGTGTGGGAGAATGAGGGGTTATCAATTTCAAACGCCCCCAAGCGGATACTCCTGTTATCGCCGGAGGCATTCCAATCGAAAACCTCTATTTCTGTTGATACTGTTTCGCCTGTTCTGGGAAACCAATCATTTATCCAGCGTTCTTCTTTGTCGGAGAGCTGCACGGTGATGTCGTCTGTTTTATCGTAATTGTCCGTATAGGAAAAGTTCATTACATCGTGTGAAATATCCCGGCCTCTGTAAATGACTTTTGCCCTGGCACGTCTTGCCTGTGCCATTAACCGTTAGCCCTCCAAGGGGGAAAAGCAATCCTTCCGCCCCTTGGAAGTTCGGGTATAACTAATTCGCAGTTTGCCGGGAAAACTGCAACGTCGCGGTAATCGTAATTCGCTTCAATCAGAACGTGCATACGGTTCTCGTTGCCGTAAACCCGCAGGGAGATAGAGTCCCAAGTTTCATTTTGAGAGGTTATATAACGATTATCAGCCAACAGTTACACCACCTTTTTTTGCTTCTTCACCGGGGTTGTAATAGCTTTTTCAGCACTCCAGCCAAGTCTTTCAATTCTGTCTCGGATAATCGTTGCATTTCCACCGATTTCCCTTGCCCATTCCATATGAGTTTTGTTTTCTCCGTTTACCGCAACACGCCGATTATTACGTTTGTTATTGGCTTGCGTAGACATGTCAACCCATCTGCAATTATTGGGACTGTAGTCTTCATCATTGCTTATTCGGTCTATTGTTAACTCTGGTGAATAGCCGCTGGAAATAGCCCATCCATAAAATGAGTCAAAGCTGTTAACCCATTCATCGCAGATTTTAATACCGCGCCCACCATAATGTTTATAATCCTTGCGGTTCTTGTCAAACACTCTTTTCTTCATTGTTTGCCAAACAGAATAAAGGCGCGATTTACTCGCGCCATGCGTCTTAAACATACCAGATTTCAACATTTCTGCTTTTAGACAGCCACAGCTTTTTGTTTTTTCGTTTCGCAGCAGATCACCACGTACGAGAGTAAAACAGCCGCAATCGCATATACAATGCCATTGCGGCTGTCCTTGAGCCGTGTTTTCGCCACGCCGTAAAACCATCAGTCTGCCAACTCGCTTTCCCTTCAAATCAATAATCCTAGACATTGGCTAACCTCTTTTCCCTCGCTCGTTGATCTTGGTGATATCTCTGCATTGCCGCACGTTCTTCGGCAAGGCGGTTTTCAAGGATATGTTCCAATTCATCCGCACTTAAACCGCTGCCGTCAATAGTGATGGGAGAGCCGTGGTAGTGGAATGCGCCGCCGCTACTGTTGTAAATGTCGGTTCCGGTCATGCGGTTTATGCTGTCTATCGGCCTTGTGGTTTGAAATGGGCTGTTGTTCTCGTCAAAATTGAGGTTGGCAAACCTATTAAAGCCAAATTGTGATCCGAAAGCGTTGTTGTATCCACCCGAATTTGGCGAGGCGTAACTTGGAACGGTCACTTTTGGAAGATCAATCGTTAAGTTATCTGTAACTAAGCCGCTGATGTCTCTACAGGCTTTTTCAAGTTCACCCATCTTGGAATACATGCCGATAGTCATACCGTCTACGATATACTCGCCAAATAACATTGTTCTCCTTGACGGCGAATTGATGTCGGCTTCACGTTCCGCTGCCTTAATGGCGCGATTCACCATAGCCCGCATAACCCTTTCGACATGAATGCTGCCGCTTTCGATTCCCTCGGCTGTGCCAACTGCAATGTTATAGCCTGCGTAATCAAACCCCGCTTTGTCTATCGTTTCAGAAAACGCACCAAACCCAGCATTTACTTTGTCGATTAGCGCATATTCCATGCTGGTGTTTTCCAAAATTGATAACGTCACACGGTCAATCAGCTCTTTGGCAGATTTAGCAACACCCTCCGGGTCAAATTCCCTTTGCATGGACTCCATTGCGACCAATGTTGAGTTCGCATAAGCGTCATTCAGCTCATAGAGCCGTTCGGGTACCTTTTCAAGTTCGCCCACGAGCTGAGCCACTTGATATGCTGCTGCGGGGCCTGCTTGACGTAACTGCTCAATAAGCCCTTCGTCAAGCCCTTTTTCTGTCAAAATCGCAAGGTTTACACTCCATTTTTCCACCGCCGCCGCATTGGCGTTCATGTTCGCTATCATTTCATCAAAGCCAATAGTAGCATTTTGATTTATGGTACTGAATGCATTCCCTGCGGCTTGTTTATGGCTTTCAAAAGAAGCGGTCATCCTAGATAGTGCTTCACCCTGCGCATCTGCCCATTCCTCTGCTGTAAAAGCCATGCGCCGCATAGCTGTTTCGTAACCATATGCTGCAATTTCAGCTTCGCGTTGGGCATTTTGAATTTCTTCCAAGGCACGAACGTTATCACCATACAGGCCGTTTAACAGATCAAGCTGTCTAGCGTTGGCTGCAATAGCATCTCTGTAGCCATTTTCAGCCTCAATTAAGTCTGCTATAGCGCCTTCTAAGGCTTTGCGTTCGCCACGGCTACGCCTTGTGCCATCACTTAGGCGAGCCTCTAACTCCAAACGTTTTTCGTAAGTGTCGTTGAGACCAAGTTCGAAAACAATAGCCTCTCTGTTCAGCCGCTCTCGCTCTGCTACGTTCATTTCTTGCATTCTGGCTAGATATTCCAAACTGCCGGCAGTAGTTTCAGCACGTTCTGCCATAGCCTGCATTATGCGCATTTCATTTTTGAATTCGGCGGCGGCGTTGGCGGCAGATTCTGCAAGTTGTTCCTGACGTTCACGCAAATTTTGCGTTTCTTCGGCTAACGCTTTGTACTCCTCCCCAACGCGATTAACCCATTTAACAAGCGCCACGACGACAGCAGTTACGCCTGTAATGGCTGCTAAAATCCAGCCAAAAACAGGTATTGCCATTATGGCCTTGGACATAAGAGCAAATGCAACAGAAAGTCCTTTTGTGCCCAAAGCTAAAATACCTTTAATTCCAGCGGTTTTTTTCATGCTCAACGACATGGCGTTAAGCTTTACAGATGTTGCCATCAAGGATGTGCCCCACTGAGTATTCATTTTTGTGGAAAATACAATTGCCTTGCCAAACTTCGATGTTGCCAAAGTATTGGCGTGTTGAGCTTTTGCCTGAGCAAGTAAAACCGCTTCGTTTACCTTGCCTTGATTGGCGCGTATTTTATCCAAAGTAGCTGCGTGCTTATTGGCAATTTTTCCCGCCTTTGTTGCCACTGTTCGGGCTTTTTCTGCGGCCGCCGCCGCTGCAATGGCTTTGGTGCTTTTTGCGCCCGATGTCGCTCTGACAAGTTCCGCTTGCGCTGCAAGCTTGAGCGCTTTGTTTTCTGCCACGGTTGCCGCTTTCCTTGCGGCACTTGCTTTTTTGGCGGTTTCCGTAACGGCTGTACTTACTTTTGTGAGTTTCACGTTGGCTGCTTGCGCGGCGGTGGATAATTCGGTTGCAGTTTTTACGGCTTTAATTGTATCCGTGAATGTCTTGTACATGGCATTCATTTTACCGCCAAACTTTATAACTTTAGCTCCAACCTTCAGCAATGGGCCGAAAGCGGCGGTGAATAGCGCAAGCCTTATAATTGTTCGCTGTGTACCTTGGTCGAGGTTGCTGAACCACTCAGCGAGATTTCCAAGCCATCCAACCAATCTTTCAACATACGGCATAAGAGCCTGCCCTATAGTAATTCCCGCATCCCGCATTTGGTTTCTCATTATTTGCAGACGAGCTTCCATAGTGGCATAGCGTTCCTCCACGGCCTTAGTTAGCTCCGTGTTTTCATACCACGCCGAATTACCCATCTGCACCGCATCTATGAGGGTGTCATATCCGCCAGCAAGGTTAATAAGCGTACTTCTTATGCCGTCTGCCCGGAAGCCCATTTCGTAGAGAGCGAGTGAGACGTTCCCGCCTTCGCCCTCCATGCGGTTTAATCCACCGATAAACGCCGTTATCGCTCCCATCGCATCCTCTCGGAATGCGTAGGCAAACGAATCGGCACATTTACCCGCAATTTGAGCAAATTCTTCTAGCCGTTCGCCCCCTTTGGCAACGGCAATATCCACGTCGGACATTAGCGTATTCCAAGCCGTGGCACCCACCGCTGCCTCAACGCCGACTGCGCTTGTTGCGGCCGCCAGCCCCATGAGTTGTGATTCCGTCATTCGGATTGCGTTGGCCGAGCCTGCCATTCGGGAGGACATTTTCAAAATATCCGCTTCCGTGGTGTTGAAATTGTTACCCAACATAAGCACAGTAGAACCCATACGATCAAAATCACCGTGAGAAGTTCCCATGACGTTCGCTATATTCGCAAAGCCGCTGGCGGCCTTGTCTAATGACAGCGTGGTAACGGACTCTACGGCAAGCATCGTTCGTGAGAACTTCTCTAAATACTCCGTGGCAATACCCAAGCGACTGCCGGCCTCGAACACGGAAGCAATTGCATTGTGGGTGTGAGGAAGCTCTCTCGCCATTTGCCGTGCTGTGGCTTCAAGTGCTTGCAAGTCTGCTTCTGTGGCGTTCGTGACTTTGCGAACGCCCACCCATGCGCTTTCCCATTCTTGCGCCGACAAAACAGAGGCTCTGCCGATTGCGACCAATGGCAATGTTAAAGCCTTCGTCATTGTGTTTCCGATTTTATCCATAGAGTTTGCAAGCCTCATTGCCTTGCTTTCTGCCTTTTCAAATGTCTTGCCATATTTACTGCTAAGGAGCGCACTCAACTTGAACGCTATTGCATATGTTTTCACGCTGCTCATAGTGGCTCACCTCATTTTCAAAATTATTATTGACATTAGCGTGGTAGCTTTGTTATAATCATACTATCACCTTTCGGGAGGGATAGCGTATGAACAAAAAAGAAAGAAAACGCATAAAAAAACAAGCCACACTAGAGGCTTATTTGGCGCAACAACATACGGCTGAACAAGAAATTGAGATATCCATAGAGCCGTCAAAAACTTCATATGAGCAAATAAGCGAATCCATTTCAAAATGGGTTGTTGGCATTGTTTCTGTTGTTGTTCTGTTATTTTTTATCGCGTTTATCGTTGGGATTTTTGCATCATGAAGGCCAGTCCGCAAAAAAACGGCACGGGCCACACCACAAGTTACCGTTTGATAATCGGCTCCGGGTGCGCCCGCCGTTGTGGCTTTGTTGATGAAAACGGCAATCGTGCTGAACTTGAAACGGTTGAATTGCCTGAAGAAAATGCCGTAATAATAAGAGTCAAGCAACAAGAGGATTAAACTAACTTCTCTTACTGCTTGACTCAATTGCTTTGTTCCGGCGCTCTACATAACTTGTATAATTATCAATGTGCCGGGTCAGTTTCCAGAGCGGCATATTTTCCAATGCCTCAACATCACTCATTTTGCCGTTAGCCAACGTCATGATGATGTCGTCTAACTTCTTTACGCCGGAGGATTCGTAGGCGGTGTCGTCGTTGTTTTCTTCTTCATATTCTTCGTTCGTCCAGACTCCCGAAGATAATCCTCCAACTGTTTCTGCGCTTCCGCCTCTGCTTCCGCCGATTCCCCACCCAGCAAAAAATCCTGTACCATCAGTGCAATTTGGGTGTAATCTTTTGCGCCGATTTCTTCAAAAACTTTAGGTGGTACGTCGGCGGCCATAGAAGCAAGGTACATTTGATAAGTTTTGTTCAGCTCTACAACCGTAATGAGCGTTTTCCCGTGCTTCGCGCGGGTGATTTTTTCGGCTGTGTCTAAGTCTCTGCGTTTGAGATTTTCAAAGTCGAAATTTATCTCGCTATATGTTTCGCCATCAAGGGCGACAGGCTTTGCTAAAACGTGCTTCTCCATCTCGTCACTTCATTTCTATTAGATTTTAGGGCTATCTTAGCCCCATGTGCTGTGCGGCGGTTTCGAGGTAATCAACGCCATTCACGATACACTTATAGGCGATTTTATCAATCTCCACAAGCTCACGGTCGTTAAGCGTGATTTTCACATACAGCACCTCAAATTCGCCGGACGTTCCCATTTGTGCGCCTTGCTGCAAGTTACCCAAGGTTAAAGTCTTAGGCAAAACCCGCATAACCACACTCAGCATTTGCTTCTCCAATTCTCCCACGGAATGATTGAGAAATTGCTTAGAACCTCTAAAATCAAAGTGGTACACCTTGGGGGCAACATAGGTTACGTTTTCGTCTGTCAGCACACGCCAGTTAATTGTTGTGGTCATGGACTGAAACAAGCCGATGGTGGGCGTTTCAAATTCGCCGGCAATGCCGGCACCCTGTACGGTTTCTGTCATAAACGCAAGGTTAGGCAGAACCACATCTGCTGTGCCGACTATCCTGTTTCCTTCGTCGTAGCATTCAAAACCTACTAATTTTTCAGGTATCAATGTCCTTCCTCCCTTCTACTGGAATAGTGTTTGAAGATAGCTCGGATCATACTGCTGTATAAATTCGGCGGCCTCCATCGGCGGCGGTGGCGCAATGTGAATACGGAATCGCACAAAGCCATCCAAGAGGTCTGTTTTGGGGTTGTCGGTCGGCAATAGTTCTATTCTGCCGCCCAAAATAAATTCTTGTGCCGTAAGGCTATTGAACCAAATGCCAACGCTGTCAATGATGGTCTTGACTCTGCGTGGCGTGATGGGTTGGTCTATCCGGCTCCAATGGGTAAGGACGATTGTATTTCCAACCCAGTCAAACATACGGCGAATGGAAATCTGCACATCTTTGGGGTCGGTTGTGCCGGGGAATGCTCCTGTGCGGCCGCCCCATGACACCCAACCTTGAGTCCAGTTGACGGCAGATGTGATACCCTGCCCCGCAAGGAAATTGGCTTGGTTGATGTTCAGTTTTATTTCGTCGCCGTTGGCATCACAGATGCCGTTAATTTCAAGCCGCTGGTTGGACGGCGAACGATATGGCACCATGCGATTCTCAAAGTCTGTACGCCCTATGCGCCCCGCCATTTGGGTGGAGTAGTAGTAAATTTGATTCCCCAACCTCAACATCGGGTAAAGGTTTATTTGCCGTGTGGAAGTGAAATTATTGCGGTTCTTCCATGCTGGCACATTGGTATATCGGTGACGCACCATTTCCCCTGCGTTGTTTTCAATGAGCGTTGGCATATCGCAAAGCGTGATACAGCGGAAATGACCGTTGATGTTGCCACCCTTTGTTTCCATAACAGCTGCTACAACGGGGTCAGATGAAAACCCGGGGGCCAGTAATTGCCCTGGCACCAGCCTAAAGTCAGGGAAAATATCCTCAACAATTTCAAGGCCAAAGTTCTTGTCGTTTACCATGTCGTACCCGCCTATGACATCGTAAATGTCAACCTTTTCGGGGGCTAACTTCGTAAAGCCGATTGTTAGCGTTGCATTTGCGACAATGCCGCCCGTGATGTCATCAAAAGCATTTACAACGACAAAGCCGTCACGGTTGAAAGACAGGGTGTAATGTGTGCCTTCTTCGTAGCCTTGAATGCTCACCGTGTCAATTAAAACGCTGTCCACTTCCAAAATGCCGCGGTAGCCGCCAAGGGTAAGATTCTCATCTGTCACCACTTCGTTATGGATTGTCGGATCAAGTACGTTTACCAACACAAGGGGAGCTACGGCATACAGCGCAAATTGACTGAAAATCATTTGCGGGGCTGTGTAGTTATCCCATATTCCCGGCCGCAAACTAAACCCAAATTTACGCACAGCATCAGCATAGGTATGAAGCAATTCGGGTTTGTTGGTGACGGCATAAGGGTCTTCTGCCAAATGTACGGGTGCTGTTACGAACGCAACCGGCATGGCCGTATTGACACGCACAGGTGGAACAATGGGTGTAGGTTCTTCCGAAATGAATATTCCGCGCCTAAATGCCATTCTTAAACACCCCCTCTTTTATTGCTGCGGATATTTCCATCTGAGCTTGTTGGTACAATCCGCTTGCTTGTGTGCCTTGCTCTTGGAGCTGCCTCTTAAAGTCCGGCACCTTATTCACTTCAACGATAAGCCGCTTTACTGTCGGTAATTTTTCGTACAAATCCTCCAAGTGGCCTATTTCGTCGGCAGAACAGCACTTGAAAAGATTGCCGCCGTACAATCTTCCGCCGGGGATATTGGGGCCAAGATACATATAGGCTTGTTTTTCAACCTTGCTCTTTGCCACGGCCGGCTTGGTGTCTTTTGTCTTAGTTTTTTTTGCGTTGTCTGCACCGGCGTTGTTTTCGGCATTGCCTGGTCGTTCGCTTCGCGAACTGCTCAGCCCTGCAACCTGGCTGTAATCATTTTCTTGCATTTCGCTATCTCCTTCCTCAAAAGAAATCTTGTGATTTTCGGGGCATGGGGAACATGACATTCCATTTAGTTATGCATTTCCCCTCCCAATATGGATAAATCTGTTCTTCAATCATTTCTGCCTCGAAGATGTCCTCAATGATTTGGTATCGTTTGGCAATGGTGTGGTGTTCGAAAAAGGCTTGGCGGGTGGCTTCGATGAGATTCCACAGGTCACGATATCCTGTGCCGTCCTCTATTTTCACGCCTTTTTTATCGTAAGCCACCGGCCCATACACGCCGAAGTACACTTCGAGCGTGGCAACACTTTCAATTTGGTTCTTGACGTTCTCCACTTTGAGAATTCGTGGCAAGATAAATGGGTAAACGTCCTCAATAACGGCTTCTTCGTAATTGGTTTCTTCGTCTTCGCCATGTGGAGCATCAGGATTATCTGTAATTATCTTGTGCTCGTCTGCGCTTCTTGGCAAAATCCAGCCGGTACGAACCACGCGGGGAAAACGCCAAAATTCCGTGCCGTCGCTGTAAACGCTTTTAAGTTTGTTACGAGCTGCGACTTCCTTCTCCAAGAAATCACACATTGCACCGTGCATATCCACAGGCGTAATCATAGGGTAGCCCCCTTACTCAAAAGCCGATCAACTTGCCGGTCAAGTTCTTCGTTAAGCCGTTTTGTCGCATTAGCTTCTATTGTTTGACGCACAAACGCATCACTCAGCATTTCGGGAACGCTCAGGCCGCGTGCATGGATCAAAGAGCTTCGGCCACCATCACTATTCACCTTGCCGATAATACGACGATAAACCCCTCTGCCCCTGCCCGGCAGCGTGGCAACAAAAGCCTTGCTTAGACCTCGTTCTTCGTTGAGAAACCAACCGCCACCATCACGCCGCGGGCGTAGAAATACTGCCGCAGTTCCTCGTCTGCCGGGTGATGGGTTATCCGTGCGAGGAAAGTTCCGGGCAAAGAACCGCGGGCCTCTACGGCCGACTTCTGCGCTCATGCTGCTATCAGTCGCCTTAGTCACCCACATACGCTTTTTCACGGTGTCTGAATCGACAGCGAAAGCCTTTGACGTTTCTCTGCCGGCATCGGTTTTTATGCCAATAGCAGCTTTATTTATTGCGGCTTTTACTGCTGTTTGGGCGCCGCCTTTAATGTGTTGTAAATGTTCTTTTGCTCTGTCTATGCCGCTTGTATCAATGTTGATTTGCAGAGCGTTGTGATTATCAACCATGCGGGCCCCTCCCTCTTGGAATTTCAAGAGTGATTTCCAACATTCCCATGTCGTCAACAACGCTATCCACACGGTATCGTTGTTTGCCGAGGAGCATTTCATCGTTGACATCGGGGAGCCGCTTAAACTTCTCCCGCCATTCGGCGGTTTTGATGAAGAACAAAAGACCGTTGAGCGATACATTTTCGGACTTAGCACTTATGTGCTGCTCCATGTAACGCTCACGGTCTATAACGATATTACAAACATGCTCAACAGAGGCAATGCCCTTTACGCCCTTGATTTTGCGTTGTTCGACAAACTCCATTGCGGGGGCATTAAAAAAGACAGCATCTAAATCGTTCGCTGCCTGCTCTTGGAAGTTTAACATTGTTATCGCCCGCTTTCTTGCAATTCCTTTTCAATAAACTCATTGACAAGAGTTACAAGGTCAGCATCCGTTACATCATCTGCAAAATTTACGCCGATTTCTTTTGCGTATGTTGATAATTCTTGGCGCGGAAGTTTGGCGACTTCTTCCGGCACTAAAAAGCCTTCATCTTCATCGTCTGGATCACCATCCGAAATTTCAACAATGTGTTCATTGATGCGGCCTGCAAGCGTATCATCGGCTATACTGTTTGCAAAACTCAAACCAAGTTTACGAGCATAGGCGCGCAATTCCTTGCGTGTAAGTTTAGCAATTTTTTCTGGGGGCAATAAATCAATGACCTCGTTGCCTCTATTGTTTTCTGTGTCAAGAGCGATATTAGTGCCGATGGATTTAATGTAACCCCCGGCCAAGTATCGTTTGATTTTATCCTCGCCTACATTTTCGGCAGTCATAATCATATCTTTGCGATATGTTTTTCGGCCGACAATCAATTGTACGTTTTTGATAACCAAGTATTGTCTCATTATGGAGTTACACCTCCCACATCCAGCACAGCCCACGCATCCAAACTTTGGGGGCATGGCAACGGAGCTGAGGAAATTTTGATGTATCTTTCGGACGGCTCTTGCTGATCCCACTGCTTAGGCACTCTTGCTCTCATAATACTGCCGATTTGGATGTCGTGAATGATAGCGTAGAGCATTTTTGCCGGGAAGTTACGAGCCGGAGCAACAACAATTTTGCCCGGAGGCACAAGCGGATAAACCGCAGGGATAAAACCTTTGTCCTCGGGCTTGACGGTCGGATAATCGGGATTTACGTTGTCGTTATCTGCAAACACGCCCTCGTAGGAATACAAGTGCAGATTTGCTTTACGTAAGAAGCCGATGTAGTTCGCGCCGTTTGCAAGGACTTCGGGGGCAATAATGCCCATTTCAATCCTTGTGTTGTCGAGCAGCTTTTGGACTTCTTCGGTGCGAATCAAATCCCACATCGTTTCGCTGTCGCCAATCGCAATGTTAGCGGAATGGCCCGAACGCCCTACAACACGCCGAGCATTTTCTAAATCTTCGATTGGTTTGGCGTTCTTTGTATCGCTCCACGGAACGTCAACAACAATTGTGTTGTCGAATTCAAACTCAATCATGTCGCTAATGCCATCGCCCACAACGGGTATTTCGGCGTTGAACATGACTTGTGCACACATCCATTCTTCCCTGCGGGTTATCGCTTCGTCAAGTTCAATAAGGTCGTTTTGCAAAAGTTCAACACGCCTGCGGTTTGGATGGTAGCCATTGTACAGCGGTTCACCGGGTAACCGCGCGGCAATGTCGTCCGTGGTCAGCACACGCTTCGGGGCTACCAACGGCGGCTTGTAAGTTTCGGTTCTGAATCCTGTGCGTTCCAAAACTTTACTGCCAATGCGGGGGCTA
>Ga0131853_10003519_pt1 | contig 28065 bp, 24 predicted proteins | sample TergutLab28metaG_FD_92764 | JGI IMG/M metagenome (GOLD analysis project Ga0131853, IMG submission 92764) | Labiotermes labralis P1 segment gut microbial communities from Petit-Saut dam, French Guiana - Lab288 P1 (version 2) (version 2) | ecosystem: Host-associated > Arthropoda: Insects >...
CACGTCGGCTGCGGAGCTGTATCATCCATAGAACCCAACTACCGCCCACACCCACCTGCCTTTGACCTACCAGTGGGGGTCTGGGGGAGTTGTCTGCGGAGCACGTCCTTTGTGCGTAGTCAGACCCGGTCCTCCCCCAGTCGCCTTCTTTTGCTTACTTCTTCTTGGCGAAACAAGAAAAGTAAGTGCCTCCGCGGCATGAGCGGTACCAATGTCCCAGCCCGCAGGCTGATTTAAATTTGGTCTTGAACTTGAACCGATGAACACAAGCACTAATACCCGAACACACCCGCCAGGGAATCGTCGTTGTTTATCCACTCATCCAGCACAACTATGTTCGCGTATTCCTCTCGCGTGTTCCTTACGATAACGTTGCTTATGCCCGCGTTCATAACCATTCTGCGGCACATAGCGCAGGGGCTTGCGTTTTTTACGTAGTTGCCTGTATCTTTTTCTTTGCCCACAAGGTATAATGTACTTTTAATCATGTCGGCGCGGGCGGCGTGGATTATGGCGTTGGCTTCGGCATGAACCGAGCGACACATCTCGTAACGTTCCCCGCGGGGGATCTCCAGCCGCTCGCGGGTGCAGTGGCCGATGTCGCAGCAGTTTCTGCGCCCTCGAGGCGCACCCACGTAGCCGGTTGATATGATTTGGTCGTTCTTTACAATTACGGCGCCGAAGTTTCGGCGCAGGCAGGTTCCGCGCTCTAAAACAGCTTCTGCTATGTCTAGGTAGTAGTTGATTTTGTCTCGTCTGCTAATGGTCTACACCCCCAAAATTGCGTCACTATATAGTCTTTTATTATAACACAAATACTGGCAATAATCAAGGAGGTTTTGTCGTGGTGGAGCTGTACAACCCCAGTGCTGTTCGCGCCCTGCTCAGTCAATATGGGCTGCGACCACAGAAGGCGTTGGGGCAGAACTTTATTGTAAACCCGACAGTTTGCCCGCGAATTGCGGAAGGCGGCGGTGCACGACCGGGTGTTGGCGCGCTGGAGATCGGCCCCGGTGTCGGCGTGCTCACCAGAGAGCTCGCAAAGCGTTGCGAAAAAGTTGTTGCTATTGAGCTGGACAGGGGCCTTCTGCCTCTGCTTGGCGAAACGCTGGGCGAGTTCGCAAACGCGGAGGTTGTTCACGGCGATGTGCTTAAATTGGACTTGCCCTCCCTGGTGCGCGAGCGGTTTGGAGATATGCCGGTAGTCGTCTGCGCTAACCTGCCCTACTACATCACAACGCCGGTGCTCATGGGGCTGCTGGAGTCGGGAATAGCCTTTGAGTCCATCACTGTCATGGTGCAAAAAGAGACGGCGCGGCGGTTTTGCGCACCCTTGCCCTCCCGAGAGGCGGGCGCGGTGACTATGGCCATAGCTTATCGCGCAGCCTGCCGGATTTTGTTTGAGGTCTCCCGCGGGTGCTTTTTGCCACCACCCAACGTGGACTCCGCTGTAATAAAGTTGACGCCGCACCAGAAGCCACCAGTGGACGTTATTGATCAGGCCATGCTTTTTGCTGTGATACGCGCAGCGTTTTCCCAGCGGCGAAAGACCCTACTAAACTGTATAAGCAGCGCGTTCAACTTGCCCAAAGCCGAGGTAAGCGAGCTGCTGACTGGCGTACAGGTGGCTTCTACCGCTCGGGGCGAACAGCTCGACCTTGCCGACATTGCACGAATAGCAGACACACTAACGCAAAAAGGAACAGCGCCCGAGGCTTAAGAAGCCCCGGGCGCTGTTTTGTTTGGTTCGGTTGTGCTTTTTGGTTAGCGTTTAGCGGCCGGTGGGAGGGTTCATGTTGACGTTGTTGCTGGCTCCACCGTCTCCACCGGTTACAGGGACGTTAGGGTCTTGCAGTTCAGGTGCTGCGCCTGCAGGATCTTCAGGAAGAGTTGCACCACCGATTTCAATCATAGCGGTGGTCAGGAAGTAAACGGGGCTGAATGGCAGGTCGCCATCGGCGGTGGTGCCGATCAGGCGGCGCTCGGAGTCGTACACAAAGTAAGTCTGCGGACGATCGATGCGGACTGACGATGCCGCGTGTTCCATGCCGGCGTGGTGGACGAGGATAATGTCAACCAACTCGGTGTGGTTGCGGAAGAGCTCATCCCACGCATCGTGCGTTGCCATCTGCGCCTGTACGTAGACACTTTGGCCACGAGTAATGTTGCGGCGGAATGTAACGCCTTCGCCAGCGTAGATGTCTATCTGGCGGATGGTGTCTTCTGCGCGCAGGTACTCTCTGCGGGAAGGATCGATGAATTCTTGGTTCTCGTAAACGTAGACGCGGTTGTTTGCGACATCGAAGCTTGCGCGTCCCACCATGCGGTTGGACTGGCCGGTTACAGCCATGTTGAGGTCAAACTCAACGGTGGTTGTGCCGGTGCGTGCCATGAATTCAGGGGTGCGAATGCGGATTGCCATATGCGGGTTGCCGCCCCAATGGAACTCGACGTCGCGGATTGTGCCGCGCATGTTGACTGTACGGGTTGTGCGCAGGGTTGTGCGCTCGAAGTGAACGTTGCGCAGTGCGGTGGGTACATTGAGGAGGGTCGCTGCGGTTTCCTGGGTGTTTGGCACGGTTGCTACTGCGGACAGCAGCTCTGAAGCGCGAACTTCCCAGTTCTGCTCGGTCTGGAAGCCTGTGCCGGTCTGACCGGGAATCGCAGAGTTGGGTATTCTCCAGGTGAAGTCGGAGGGGAGAATGGGAATGCGGTAGTAATCATCACCTGTCATGGTGCGAATGTTGTTCAGTTCCCTCTGGAGGCGGAGTTCGCCAGAAGCGGACAGACCATCAACTCTCCAGTTGTTGGGAACTTGGCCTCCTCCCATAACTACTGCCTCGCATGGGACGACAGTGACATGAGAGTTGAGGCGGAATACGTGTATGGGCACGTTGGGCTGGGTGTGGTTGAGTACAAAGTGAGCGTTATAAATGTTGGTGGTGCCCGTCATGCTGTAAACGATAATGGTCACGTTCCTTGTGAGCCCGCTGCCGGAGTTTATGCGGATTGTACCGGTAGCTTGGCGTTGATCATCTGTGGGAAGGTTAGAGATGCTGGAAATGGACAACACAGTGCCAGGTGGCAGCGAGTTCCAACGCGCTTCTTCTTCTGGGGTGCCGGAGAAGGTTAACTCACCGGTCCAGCGGTCTCGCGGGTTGGGGCGACCGGCGTAAATTCTGTGCACTTCGTCGGCAAGCATCATGTTTAGCGTAATGATGATATTAGGGTGGCCAAGCCACAACCTGACCTGCTGGTTGAAGGGAGGTAACGACTCTTCGATGAGTGAATAGTATATTCTCACCCTTGCGAAATCACCATCGAAATAATCGGCGTTAATGACGGCCCTATGGAATCTGAACCATGTAAGATCCGGCGCTAGAGAATATAGCGGCAAAAGATCTCTAACATTAAGACCTCCTGTTGCGGGATTTCCTGCTCCGGTGCAGAAGCGGATGCCGCCGTACAGGTCACGGTCTCCCATAAGGCCGGGAATGGGCACTCTCACGTCAACATGCCGCTCTGCTCTCTGGTACTGGGCAGCTACCTGGCGTATGTCGTGTATAGAATGCTCGGCGTAGAACATTCCACCAAACATGTTGGCCCATTGCGGACGCTGGGAGATAACAAGGTGTCCCGCGTTCTCAATCAAATCCTGAACGTCCGGGTGAGCAGTTGCAAGTGCCAAATCTTCGGCGAGAATTGTAAATTCGCGTATAAAGGGTGTGTGGTTTTGGCGGAAATTGATGGTGTAAGTAATAGCGGTTTGGTAGGTCCAGCGGGGGTTTACTGGCATTGCGCCGTTATCAGGGGCAGCAGTTCCTGTGGAAATGCCACCACCAGGTGCTGGGCCAGTGCTGCCAGGCAGCGCCCAGCTCCAACCATCTACATTCCAGCTGTGCGAAGCCGGCGTTAAGGTAAAGTGAGTCGCGGTATACGGTACCCAGTTGGTACCGTTCCAAGAGTGACTTGTCATACCAGTATTGGTCCATACATACGGATGCCCGTTTACCCATATGCGGCGTTGGGGCCCAACTTGCCAGCCGCCCCATTGTACGTACCGGGCGTGGTCGACGTCAACGCTTCGAATCCAGCCTAGGTTGCCTTCCCCACCGGGGTATGGCAAGTCTGCATGCCAACCGCCGAGCAAAGCGGGGTCAGGTGTCCCCGTAACGGTGTAGTAGTCCTGGTTGTACCAGGTTACAGTCGGGGCATGAAGAACAGCGCTGGGCGTTCCGTCAGGAGAGCTGAGGGTGGGGTTGCTGCTGTCCGCAAACAGCCAGGGACGCGGAGGCGGAGACGGGAAATCGTAGTTAGGAGCGGCCCACCACCCGTAAGTCGGATTCGTTACAACACCTGGGGAAATTCGCCTTGCGTTAGCTGTTACAGAGCCAGTGGGACCAGTAACAGATCCCGTCAGGGGTGGTGTAGTAGTGGAACCAAGGTTAAAGCCATGCGAGCCCTGTGCCACAGTATCCCCCGAGACAAAGGTAGTCGCCGGCTGTGCCGACTCTGTCTGTCCCGCCACCGGGCCAGTTGTTACGGGACCGTAGTGCCGCCCGCCCGCTCCTGTACCGATACCCGCAGTCGGTCCACGCAAGGTCGGCGGAGGATTGCTTACGAAAGGTGGCGTTGTGCCTGCGCCATCGCGAATGGACGCTAGTGGCGGAGATATGGCAGCGTCACCGAAAGAGCCACCAGGTATTATTGGCTCGTTGGGATTACTCGCAGCCGCTTGACTGTGGTAGTCATAGCCCACGTGTTGCGAGGGAGATACCCAACGGATTTGTATGCTGGACGTGTCCCACTCGATTACGTTCCTAAACACGTTGCTGGCGTAATCTGTGCGCCAAGTAAGATGATCGGGCGGTGGGCCCTGCCAAGAAAACGGCATAAAAGTAGCACCGCCGTCAGTCGAAATCTGCCAGCCTCCAGCTCCGCTTGGAGGGACATTGTTCGGCTCTATTTCTGAAACAGCCCAGTCAATGCCTGCTACCTCGTCGCCCCAAAGCATTTCCGCGAATGCAACAATGTCTTCAGCGGATGGAGCACCGGGTACGTATGTATCGTCTGTTGTGTCGTCGTCTACATTGTCCGTGTCATTGTCATCACCGTCAGTGTAGTCAGTACCGGCGTTGTTATCGTCTTCGTCGCCGTTGTAGTCGTCGTCATAGTAATTGTCGTCTTCGTAGTAGTCTTCATAGTCTTCGTCTTCATCGAAATTGAAACCGAAGGCTCCCGGCGATGACGGGTCAACGAATGTGTATCCGTCGTTACCGTCTGCCAGTGCGTAGACGCCAAGGCCCAGCACCAAAGTAAGTGCTAAAACCAGGCTTAAGGCTTTCTTCATAAATCTTCCTCCTCAAAGTCAACTTAGAAAGTCTGTTACACAGGGAAAGCTCTCCAACGATTCCCCCGTGTATATAGGCAGTATACCACAACGCCAAGTAAATGGCAAGGTTTTCTGTAGAAAAATGTAACTTTTTTGTAACTGATCACGGAAAACTACTTAATAAGTGCACTATAATCAGTGTTTCGTTGCATTGTTTTTGAAGGATATTGCCCAAATATACGTATTTGCGAGGGCTTGCTTCAAAAAAAACAGCACCTCAGGCATGGAGAAACCCAAGGTGCTGCAGCAGTTAGTCAAGTGTTATGTCTCGACTAGGTGTTGGTTAGTGCTTGGCAGTTGGCTCGTGATTAACGGCCAGTGCCGGGGTTCAGGTTAACATTGTTGGATGCTCCACCGTCGCCACCAGTTACGGGGACGTTAGGATCTTGCAGTTCAGGTGCTGCGCCTGCAGGATCTTCAGGAAGAGTTGCGCCGCCAATGTCAATTTGAGCTGTGGTCAGGAAGTAGATGGAGCTGAAGGGCAGGTTGTTGTCAGCAGTTGTACCGATCAGACGACGCTCTGCATCGTATACGAAGTAGGTGTTCGGGCGATCGATAGTTACTGCAGATGCTGCGTGTGCCATGCCAGCGTGGTGGATGATGATAACGTCTACCAGCTCAGCGTGACGTTGGAACAGCTCATCCCATGCATCGTGTGTTGCCATTTCGGCTTGTACGTAGATGCTTTGGCCACGAGTAATGTTGCGGCGGAATGTGACGCCTTCGCCAGCGTAGATGTCTATCTGGCGGATGGTGTCTTCTGCGCGCAGGTACTCGGTGCGGGAAGGATCGATGAACTCTTGGTTCTCGTATACATATACGCGCTCGTTGGCTACGTCAAGAGTTGCGCGGCCTACTACGCGGTTGGAGTGACCGGTTACAGCCATGTTGAGGTCGAACTCAACGGTGGTTGTGCCAGTGCGTGCCATGAACTCAGGGGTACGAACGCGGATAGCCATGTTCTGGCTGCCCCAATGCCACTCAACGTCACGGATTGTGCCGCTCATGTTGACTGTGCGGGTTGTGCGGAGGCTTGTGCGCTCGAAGTGAACGCTGCGCAGTGCGAAGGGCTCGTTGAGCAGAGTTGCGGGAATCGAGCCAGCTTCGCCGAGAAGTTGGTTAGCGCGAACTTCCCAGTTTTGCTCAGTTTGGAAACCGCCGCCGGTCATGCCGGGGATAGCGGTGTTGGGGATTCTCCAAGTGAAGTCGGAGGGGATAACTGTGATGCGGTGTACATCGTCGCCAGTCATGTTGAGCAGGCGGCTGAGGTACAGTTGAATGCGAAGTTCGCCAGATGCGGAGATACCATCAACTCTCCAGTTGTTGGGAACTTGGCCTTGGGTCGGGACAACTTGTGCTACTGCGTTAGGAACTACGCGCAGTTGCGGGTTGGTGGAGTTGGTGAAGAACACTTCGTTGGGAACGCCGGGTTGTGTGCGGTTCAGTGTGAAGTGAGCCGGGAACACTACGCCAGTGCCTGCAACGGTGTGCAGTGTGATTGTAACAGTTCTTGTTGCTGTGCCTACGCCGCCGTCAATGCGGAGAGTACCGGTTGCAGTGCGGGGGTTCAGGCCATTAAGGTCAGCAATGTTGGAAATGGAAAGTACAGTGCCTACAGGCAGTGCATTCCAGCGGGCAAGGCTTGCGCCAGTGCCGCCGTAGGTGAAGGAACCTACGAACTGATGGCGGTTGTTTTGTGTGCGACCTGCAAAGATTGTGCGGTTGAGCTCGTCAAAACCGAGGTTGATCGGAATAACCAGGGTGTTGCCGCCGAATGCTGCGTAAACTGTAGTAGCAACTGTCGGTGCGCCTGCGCCGATTTGGAAGTCAACTACTACTTGACGAGCAGCGTTGTCAGTGCCGTCAAGTACGCGTGCACCTGTTACGGTGAACCAGTTTTGTACAGGTGTTGCAGGTGTGGGTACAGCGCGCAGACCAGGTTGGTTAACAGCTGTAACCGCGCCTACTGCGGGTGTCGGACGGAGTGCAAGAGTGTGGTTGCCGAAGTCGAGTTGGTTCGCAAGTGCAGCGTGTGTGAAGTCCACAGTTGCAGTTACGCTGCCAGGGATAAAGCCTGCGAGAACTTCCAGCTGAGTTGTAGTGATGGGGTTACCCAGCACAGATTGAGCGGGTGCAGTGAAGTTAGTGCCAGTGGGAACCCAGCTTGCGCCGTGGGGGCGCTGCCAGATTGTTACAGCTGTAGCAGCGTTTGGAGCAACTGTGCGGGGGTTCAGAGCTGTTGCCGGGATTGCGATTTCGCGAATAAATCCGCTGTTATTCTCGGAAAGTTGGACTTGGAAGTTGATATAGTCGGTGTTAGTAGCATGGGCAGCTGTAGAAATGTTTTGGACAGCGCCTTGACCGGCAATCGGGCTGAATGTGCCAGCGCCTACCCATGCTGCGCCGTTGTCCCAAGTGATTGTTGTGACGCCTGCAGCAGGGCCAGCCAGGAAGTTACCGGCTGCAAAGAAGGGAGGTTGCCATGTAGTGGCAACTATACCTGCGTAGCCACCGCCAATGTCAACGGAGTTAACCCAACCGCCGCCAGTGGTAGGGCCAGTCAGAAGGTTGTCGAGGTCGAGATCCCAAAGGGAACCGTCATCTTCGTACTCTTCTTCGTACTCTTCTTCTTTTACTTCATCTTCGTCTTCGTCTTTTTCGTCTTCGTCTTTTTCGTCTTCGTCTTTTTCGTCTTCATCTTCGACATTGAGAACTTCGTTGTCGAAACCGGCCAGTACGCCTTCTTCGCCGTTCTCGTCAGCGAGGGCGACTACGCCGAGGCTCAGCACCATTGCGAGTGCAAGAGCCAAACTTAGCACTTTCTTCATAAAAATCTTCCTCCTTAAAATCGGTTGGCAAAAATTTGCCATAACGTAACGCTTGGGGGAGCTCTCCATATTTCCCCCTTGCTGAGAGCAGTATACCACAAAGCCACACCCTTGGCAAGTATTTTTGCAAAATAAATGTAACTTTTTTGTAACCGCTTTGCAGCCTTCGTTTAATAAGTGCGTGGTTGTGCGGGTTTTGCTGCATCAATTTGGGTGAAATTTCATAGAATTGTAACTAACGTTGCTGGGCATGTCCATTTGTTTGACATTTATTATGTTTAAGAGGCTTATTATTGATAATGCCGCCGCGTGGATAGTGCGCTGTAAATGCCAAGGGCGGCTAGGTCGACAGCCGGCAAATCCGGTTTTATAGGCGAGAGTAACCGTTTCAGCTATTCAAGTGTGGGGCGGTTACTTTTTTATTGACAATACCACCGCGTTGGTTATGTGGGCGTAGCGGTTACTTTTTTCTATCAGTCAAAACTTATGATTAACATGCCGAAAGCAATCATTGAGTACGGGCGCTTCGTATGTAGTCATAAGTCACACACCCTTTATCCGGGCGTCGTGATCAACCACCGCCCAGCTACCCCTGCCGGGCGATTATACCATAAATAGCCGGCCACACAATTCGTGCGTGGCCGGCTTTGCGTTTGCGCCCCTTACATTATATAATACGGTATAATTCCATTGCGTTTTGGCAGGTGCGGTCGATTAGGGCTTGGGTGTCTATTCCCTTTTCACGAGCGAGAGCTTGCGCGGTGTAACCCAGCAGACCGGAGTCGCACCGGCGGCCTCTTTGGGGTTCGGGGGCCATGTAGGGGCAGTCGGTCTCGATCAGCAGGCGGTCTATTGGCACTGCTCGGGCGGCCTCCAGCACCTTGCGGGCGTTTTTGAAGGTAACCACCCCGGTAAACCCGATGTAAAAACCAATGCTTAACAGCTCCCTTGCCATCTCCGCCGAGCCGGAGTAGCAGTGCACAACACCGGCAGGCTTGTACTTTTTGAGGAGCGCCAGGGTGTCGTAGTGGGCCTCCCTGTCGTGGACTATAACCGGCAGGTCGAGCTCTACGGCAAGGGCCAGCTGCTCTTCAAACACGCGGCGCTGCACCTCCTGCGGGGAAAAGTCGTAGTGGTAGTCAAGACCTATCTCGCCCACCGCCTGCACTTTGGGGCGGCGCAGGAGCTCGGCCAACTTAGCGGTGAAGCCAGGCGTGGCCTTCTTGGTCTCGTGTGGGTGGAACCCAGCTGAGGCGTAGATGTAGCCGTACTCTTCGGCAAGCTTTATCCCCGCTTCGGCGCTCTCAAAATCAGAGGCCGCGTTGAGGACGTAGCGCACGCCGCGCCCGGGCAGCTCGTTCAACAGTTTCGCACGGTCGGGGTCAAAGCGCTTTGATTCATAGTGCGCGTGGGAATCGAAGATGTTGTTGTATGGGTAGTCCATCACCGCACCTTCGCTCCGCAGGGCAGGTCGTCATCCGCGAAGATGACCCGGGCTTCGCCGCTCTCGCCCACGTCGGCGGCCAGGATCATACCCTGGCTCTCAACACCGCGCAGTTTTGCCGGTTTGAGATTAGCCACCAAAATCAGCTTTTTGCCGATGAGGTCTTCGGGGGCATACCACTGGGCTATTCCGCTAACTACCTGCCTGCCTCCTTGCCCGTCATCTAGCTCTATCCGCAGCAGTTTGTCGGATTTGGGAACACGATCGCAGTGGGTAATCTTGGCAACCATAAGTGAAATCTTAGCAAAGTCGGCGATGTCGACTAATTCGGCTACTCCTTCAACTTTGGTGGTTGGCGTGGCTGCCGGTGCGGGAGGCGCACTCATGGCCTCGAGTTGTGCGAGCTCTTCCTTCATATCAATGCGTGGGAAAAGTGTGTCGCCTTTACACACTGTCGCGGTTGGGCTTAGCAGACCGAACTGGCCGGCGCTCTCCCAGTTGCGGACTTCTTCCCCAGCGCCGATCTGTTCAAAGATTTTTGGGCAGGTGCCCGGTAGGAATGGACTTAGCAGCACAGCCGCCACCCGGATGCTCTCCAGCAGGTTGTAGAGCACGCTGGCAAGGCGGGAGGCTTGTGCTTCATCTTTGCCCAGAATCCAGGGCTGGGTTTGGTCGATATATTTGTTAGCGCGGGAGATAAACCGGAAGATTTCGGTGAGTGCGCTGGGCAGTTGTAGGGCGTCTATTTGGCCTTCCACTATCTTTTGTAGGGCGCTTGCCATCTCAATCAATTCTTTGTCTTCGTCGCCGACTTGGCGCTGGACGGGTAGGGTGCCGCCAAAATACTTCTCGACCATGGCCACAGTCCGGGAGAGCAGGTTGCCAAGGTCGTTGGCGAGGTCGGCGTTTATGCGGGTGATCAGCGCTTCATTAGTAAAGTTGCCATCTTGGCCGAAAGGCACCTCCCGCAACAGAAAGTATCGGACAGCGTCCACCCCGTACCGGTTGCAGAGGATGACAGGGTCGACCACATTGCCCTTAGATTTGCTCATTTTGTCCCCGCCAAAGAGCAGCCAGCCGTGACCGTAGACCTGCTTTGGCAACGGAAGTTCCAGGGCCATCAGCAGCGCCGGCCAGATGATCGCGTGGAAACGAATAATCTCTTTGGCCATCATGTGCAGGTCGGCCGGCCAGTAGCGCTCGAAGTCGCCAAAGGCGTCGTTCTCGTAGCCCAATGCGGTGATATAGTTGGAGAGCGCGTCCACCCAGACGTAGACTACGTGTCCGGGGTCGAAGGTGACCGGCACACCCCAGGTCGAGCTGGTGCGGGAGACGCAGAGGTCTTCCAGCCCGGGGGCCAGGAAGTTGTTAATCATCTCGTTCATCCGGCTTTGGGGTTGCAGGAATTCGGGGTTTGCCTTGTAGAGGTCGAGGATGCGCTGGGTATAATTTGAGAGGCGGAAGAAGTAAGCTTCTTCCTTGGCCTTCTCGACCGGGCGTGCGCAGTCAGGGCAGTTGCCCTCTTTGAGCTGGCTTTGGGTCCAGAAGCTCTCGCAGGGTTTGCAGTAGTGGCCTTCGTATGCGCCTTTGTAGATTTCGCCTTTATCGTATAGCTTTTTAAAGATTTTCTGCACGCTCTCGACGTGGTAGTCGTCTGTTGTGCGGATATAGCGGTCGTAGCTTATGTCCATCGTCTTCCACAGCTCTTTGATGGACTCGACGATTTTGTCGACATATTCTTTTGGCGAGACGCCGTTCTGCTTGGCAATGGCCTCGATTTTAAGGCCGTGCTCGTCGGTGCCGGTGAGGTAGAAGACATCGAACCCGCGCATTCGCTTGTACCGCGCCATTGCATCGCAGACCACTGTTGTGTAGCTGTGGCCGATATGCAGCTTGTCCGACGGGAAGTAGATAGGCGTGGTAATGTAGTATTTGGGGTTCATCTTCTATTCCTCCTGTTATTTTGAGCTACGGCGTTTGGAATAATATAGTATACCACAACGATGGGCGGTTGACAAATATTAAGTATTTGTGTTATGATGAGTGTCATAAGCAACACAGGAGGTGTGTGTGATGGCTACAACAACGTTCAGTATCCGCCTAGACGAGGGCGTAAAGCGGCAGCTTGATGAGTTTTGCGCAAAAATGGGAATCTCCACCAACGCAGCTTTCAGCCTGTTTGCCAATAAGGTGGTCATGGAGAAGCGTATCCCATTTGAAATTGCGGATACACAGTCGCAGTACCACCAGTGGATTCTGGCGCAGCTAAAAGAGCGAGAGGCTCGGGCGGGCAACCCCGACACCACCTGGCACTCCCATGATGAGTTCTGGCAGAAAGTTAGAGAGTTGTAATGCGCTACGACATCAAGTATATGGACAGCGCGCTAGTCGATATGGCGGTTATCAAGGAATATCTGCCTCAGTATCATGAATCGACCTGGGTTAAGGTAGCAAGAGACGTTGAGCATCATATCGGGTTCCTGCGAGATATTCCGCATGGGTTTCCTTTGTTTCCCGGTAGCGATTCCTACAGGAAGCTGGTGGCGGGAGACTATATCGTGCTCTACAAAGTAGTTGAGGAAAGTTTGACCGTGCAAGTGCACGCTATCTGGCATAGGGAGATGAATATACTGGAGCATATAAGGCAACTGCCAAAATAGCAAACAACCCCGGCGCCACTCATCTGAGGAGCGCCGGGGTTGTTTGCTGGGCTGGGCGGTTGGTTAGCTGATACGTGCCAATATCCATTCGCCCCTGTGCCCATCATCACCGCCGGTAATCATAGTGAATGTGCAGTATCGCACAGCGGGGCGCGGTTGACAAAGTCTCTACATTGTATATACTGCATGAAAGGAGTTGAGGTGTATGCGGTCTACAATTCAGAAATGGGGCAACAGCCAGGCCATTCGTCTACCCAAGGCAATTCTCGAAACAGCGCAGCTTGGGGAAAACGAGCCCGTGCAGATTTCCGCCGAGCGTGACAAAATCATTATCACAAGAGCCGCTGATTTTAGGCACAAGACGCTCAAAGAGCGGTTGGCCGGCTTCGAGGGAGAATATATAATAGGAGAGTGGGACACCGGCTCACCCGTTGGGGAGGAGATTTTTTAATGGCGTACCGTGCAAGACAAGGCGACATAATATGGCTGTCACTTGACCCGCAAGTTGGCAACGAACAAAAAGGGCGCAGACCAGCACTGGTGGTGAGCAACGACACCTTCAACGATATTGACGGAATGTCGGCCATGATTTGCCCAATTACAAACACGGACAGGGACAAGCCCCTGCACCTGCGACTGGACGGAAAAACAAAAACCACCGGCGTTGTAAGATGCGATCAAGCAAAAGTTCTTGACTTGGCCGGACGCCGCGTCGATTTTATTGAAAAAGTGCCGGATGAGATTATTTTTGAGGCCGTTGATATAATTGTTGGAATTGTGGAAATAGATACCCCGGCGTCTCATCTCTAAGAGCCGCCGGGGGTATTGCTGTGCGGATTTGGTTTGCTAGCTAGCATGGGTAAAATGCCATTTGCTCTCTTCTCCGTCTACGAGCATAGTGAGCGTATTATCTGTGAGCGTGCGAATCGTCGCAACTTCTATACTGCCATCATCAAACAGAAATTCTATCATCTCTTGGCTGGATGGATTCTCAGAAAATAGGAAGTTACCTATCAGAGCACCACCGTCTGAGGCAAACCCAGAGATAACTCTATCTCCCAAAATTTCATACACGATGGGAAATAGCCCCCTCCCCATCCATGCTCTCCATCTGCCGTCTAGTTCGCCTCTGTTGCTACTGCCGCCACTTAATTCAGTGTCGCCTACACGGGTTAGCTCTTGCCCTAACCCAGTAATTGTTAATGTGCTTTCTGTGCGCTCTGTCACAAGCGAAGCCCAAGAATCCGAATCGGTCACGACCGCTAAGTGCTCTTGGCCGTCGTGTTCCAAAAATAGAAATATACCTTCATGACGACCCCTGATAGACGTTATCGCAACGCTGCTGTCCGAAAACTCAAACACAGAGTCTGCCCATTTCTATTTTCCCATCTGCCGTCTAATATATCCCCGATTGCCTGAGAAGGCTCAGAAGCGTATTCCTCATCTATTTGCTCCACGTCTGCTTCTCCCAACTGCGCTAACTCAGCCCGCAGCCTTTCCTTTTTACAAAGCTACCTTTCGCCGGAGCCTCTAACCCTCCCCCGACATTTCTCACAGTTTTCGCGTCATTTATTGTTCGTATTGGCCAATTTGCTGTTGAGTTCACTACGGTACATATATCTTTGCCTCTCTCGGTGTTTTTGTTTGTTTCTGTCTAAGTGCAGTATAGCACGGCGGCTCGCGGCTGACAAATTAAGCGTCAGATAATTTTGATGTAATTTCACTTGAAAGTCTTCATGAGCCGTGCTATATTTGGTGCCATGGACAACACCAGAATGGTATGCACGGGCGGCTACAGCAACACGAGAAATGGAGGGCAACTACTATGTTTAGGGAAATGAGGAGAAGCGAGAAAGCTCTGCCGGAAAGCGAGATGCTCGACATCATGAACAGAGCCGAATATGGAGTGCTGTCCACGACAAGCGAGAACGGCTACCCATACGGCGTACCGGTTAATTTTTTGTTTCTTGATGGCAGTATTTATTTCCACAGCGCGCTTGAGGGCCATAAGCTCGATAACATAGCCCTGGGCAATAAAGCGTCCTTTTGTGTCGTTACAGACGTTTCGCTGATGGCGGACACCTTTAATACAAAATATCGAAGCGTCATTTCGTTTGGAAAAGTCTCCGAAGTGTATGGGGGCAAGAAACAGGAAATTTATGTGAAGATTATCGAAAAGTTTTCTAAAGGCTATATAGAGGCCGGGATGAAGTACATAGAAAAAGCTGGGCCAAAGGCTCGGTTATTCCGAATTGAAGTGGAGCATATGACGGCGAAAGGACTAAAGTAATTCGATAAATTATTTAAAGGCCGGAAATAAATCGGTAAAGCTCATCGTGATGGGCCTTACCGATTTTTTGTGTTGCTTTAGCCGCTGCTCTTTTTCAGCTGAAATAGGCTATATGTGCATGCCCGTAGCCTATTGTCATCGCCGCTTAGTAAGGGTTTGTAGAAGTGCATCTACTTTTAGGTTGCTATGCAACTTGGACAAAATAACCAAAAAAATTTTGCTTTACAACCGAATTTATTTTTGATATAACATAGCTATAAAGCTTGGATATGTCTGGAATTGTCATAACCGAAAGTTGTCTTGCATACTTTAGACTGCTAGAGCATGGGAGTTGTTTGAATAAAATGGTTACAATCGCCGGAATCAATCTTAACGTGAAAAATTTGCCCGAGCTTGACCGGGAGATGCTTCCGCTGGCGCCTTTCTTTGCGCACATACACAGCCGCGGCCAAGCAGACTACGCCGTGGCGATTGAGCGGTCCGGCGGTCTTACGAGCGTTTACCGCACAAAGCTGCTCTGCGGGGAGGGCAGCTTCGACGCTAACTGCCTCTACGTTGAGCGCCTGGTGAAGTTTTTGCTCTGGGCAAGGGGCGGCTTTCGGGTTGTTCTGTGTGGAGACCCTACAGTATCAGAACACGTGAAGGGCGCCTATCTCCCAGGTAGGCCCCGCGCTTTTGACGCCGACTTCATGTCCCGGGTTTACGAGCACCCGTTTGAGGTAGTCTGTGTGGACTACGACCGGTGTCCGAATGAAAGCGAAGCCCCCCGGCCGGTTGGCAGGCATCTGGACGGCTGCCGCATCGGCTTTGACGCCGGGGGGAGTGACCGCAAGGTCTCCGCGGTGATTGACGGCACGCCCGTCTACAGCGAAGAGGTCGTCTGGTTCCCGAAGGAAAACAGCGATCCCGCCTACCACTACGATGGCATTGTACAGGCAATGAAAACCGCCGCCGCCAAGATGCCGCGCGTCGACGCAATCGGAGTTAGCTCGGCGGGGATTTACCTGGAAAACCGCACAATGGCCGCCTCGCTTTTCCTGAAAGTGCCGCTTCCGGCGTTTGACGCGCAGGTGAAAGATATTTACATCCGGGCGGCGAGAGAAATCGGCCCGGACATCCCGCTGCAGGTAGCCAATGACGGCGACGTCACTGCGCTTGCGGGCGCGATGGGTATAAACGACGGTGCCGTACTGGGAATCGCAATGGGCACAAGCCAAGCCGCCGGGTACATCGACGCTGCCGGAAACATAACAGGCTGGTTGAACGAACTCGCGTTCGTGCCCGTTGACGCAGCGCCCGGTGCCACGATAGACGAGTGGAGCGGGGACAGAGGCTGCGGTGTGAAGTATTTTTCCCAGGACGCGGTTATCAAACTCGCACTGCGTGCGGGAATTGAGCTGGTCGGGTCTTCTCCTGCAGAGAAGCTCGCTGAAGTGCAGGCGCTAATGGGGCAAGGCGACGAACGGGCGGCGGCGATCTACCGCAGTATTGGGGTTTACTTTGGGCACGCTCTGGCGCAGTACGCCATGTTTTTTGAGACCCGACATGTGCTGGTGCTTGGCAGAGTCGTCAGCGGTAAGGGCGGCGACATTCTACTGAGTGAGGCAAACCGTGTGCTGGCAGAGGAGTACGCGCACATTAGCTTCCGTGCTGGCGCGCCGGACGAGAAGGCTAGGCGTGTGGGGCAATCGGTTGCAGCGGCCAGCTTGCCGGCAACCCACTAACAACGTTATAGCCATTCAGCTTGAAAATGCAGTATATACAGGATTTCCAGCGCACAGCGCTGACTGTGGCTGTCCTTTGCCGCAGCTTCAAAGGAGAAGTAGCAGATGAACCTTATCAAAGCTGGCCAAGACTTGTTCTGCCCGAGTGGCCTCCCACTGGAAAAAACCACACACTTGTGCATTGCGTCCCATCAAGACGATGTTGAGATCATGGCGGCCGCGCCCATCCTCGAGTGCTTTGGGAGAAGCGACAAGCAATTCACAGCCGTGGTTGTCTCCGATGGTGCGGGCTCACCCCGCAGCGGCGTTTATGCCGACTTCACCGATGAGGATATGAAAAAAATCCGTGTGCAAGAGCAACATAAAGCCGCTCTTATCGGCGGGTACTTAGCCGTACTCCAGCTTGGATATACAAGCGCAGCTATAAAGCAGCGCGAGAACAAAGATCTTGTTAACGACTTGTGCGAAATTCTGCTCAAGACCGCTCCAGAAACTGTCTATGTCCACAACTTGATGGATAAACACCCAACCCATGTGGCGACTGTAGTTAAAACTATAAAAGCGCTGCGCTCGCTGCCAAAAGACAAGCGGCCCCGCAGAGTGATCTCTTGCGAGGTTTGGCGCGGGCTAGACTGGCTTTGCGACAGCGACAAAGTTATACTCGACACCTCACCCCACCCGAATATTTCGGGCGCTTTGGTGGGCGTTTTCGACAGCCAGATTTCTGGGGGCAAGCGCTACGACCTTGCGGCGACCGGCCGGCGGGTGGCAAACGCAACCTACTTTGATAGCCACAGCGTAGACAGCTGCGAGAGCATGAACTTCGGGCTCGACATTACCGAGCTTATTGAGGATGACGACCTGAGCACCGATACCTTTGTTATGGGCCATATCGAGAAGTTCGGGCGGGCTGTCAAGCAACTGTTGGAGACAGTGGGCTAGATTTTAACATTACAACTGCAGGTAAGCTTCCTTGGTTGTTTGTTACATCACAGCAGGCAACTTTTGTTATTACCCACAAAAAAACAGACAAAAATCCACTTTTTCCGACAACGGTATTGACAAGGATAATTGTCTGTGATGGGTTGGTTAGTAATAATAACTAACTAGGTGATTGATAAACGTGAATAGAAAAAATGCTGTACTAAGTGAAGGCTCTCAACTTGTAGCCGACCGCTCCATAAGCCGTATAATCAACCAAAGAACGTTGATTAACAGCATCTTCAAGAGCGATGGCATCTCAAAATCGGAGCTGGCGAAGGAGCTCAAGCTGAGCAAACCCGCCGTATCCAAGAATGTCGCCGACCTTATCGCTATGGGGCTGGTCAACGAAAGAGGCGAGGGCAGGGTGGGGGTTAGCGGCGGACGAAAGCCGGTAATGCTTTATTTTAACGAATCGCACCGTTATATAGGAGCTTTGGATCTGTCTTTCCAGGAGCCTGTTTGCGCTATTGGAGATTTGCAGTGCAAGGTTTTGACGCTTAAAAAAATTCAAATTGACAGAAGCACCCCGGTCGACGAAAAGAAGAATTACGTGTGGCAAACATTTATGGATATGCTGCAAGAACTAAACGTCCCGGCTGAAAAAATGGGGGCGATAGTAATATCCCAACCCGGCATTATAGGCGACGACGGCGAGAGCCTATATTCCGAGGCGCGCCACCACGTGTGGACAGGGATTGGACTTAAGCAGTATTTGAAGGAGCGGTGCGGCGTCCCTGTCTTGGTTAAGAACGACGTGAACCTGGCGGCAATCGGGGAAATGCATCTTGGAGCCTATAACCAAATTAAAAATTTGATCTACGTGACCTGCGGAATTGGGCTGGGCTCCGGCGTGATTATAGACGGCAAGCTGTACGAGGGCTGCAACCGAGCGGCGGGAGAACTAGGCGAGTTTCTCCGCGAGGACGGTCGGCGGGTCGAGGACGCGGTGGCAATAGAGGGCCTTCTCAGGCGTCTGAGGCTTATGTATGCCGAAAGCGGAAAATGCGATGCAGCCTGCGAAAAGCTGAGATTCTCCGACGTCGTAAAGCTGGCCAAAGACAAAGACAGCACAGTAAATCGTGCTGTCTACGATATCGGACGCGAGCTTGGGGGCATTATCTACAACTGCAGCGTTATGTTCGATATTAAGACGGTTATTTTCGGCGGCGAATATTTGAATTTGGGCAAGACCCTTTTCGACGGCATAGAAGCTGTGCTGGAGCAGAAGTTTCCTTTCCGCCCGGAAGTTTTTCCTAGCAGCTTGAGGGAGAGCGCCGGCATATACGGCGGCTTTGTCGTTGGGAAAGACGAGATATTAAACCGGATGATACAAGATGAAACCTATGCTTAGCGCTTAGAACCTGTATTCATAAAGCTCCTGCTCCAAATTTACTGTGATAGGAGATGTGTTGTATGCAAAAACCTCTTCGTATAGGCGTTGTAGGTCTTGGGCTAATTGGAGCTCTGCACGCGCGGATACTGCACGAGATGCCTCATGCTCAGCTGGTCGCAGTAGCGGACGTTAACGTAGATACCGTGGGGCGGATTGCGAGTGACTGCTCCTGCGCGGCGTACACAGACTTTAGAGAAATGTGCGACAAAGAGCAGCTGGACGCCGTGTCTATCTGCACACCGGATGAGTTCCACCCTGAGAACGCTATATACGCGGCCAGGAAGGGATTGCATATCCTGCTTGAGAAGCCGATTGCGTTGACAGAAAAGGAATCTCGCGAGATTGTGGCGGCAGCGGAGCAAAACAATGTGCGGCTGATGATCGCGCACCTGCTTCACTTTGACCCGCGCTACGCGAACATTAGAGAGGCAGTCGAGGCTGAGCGCTTCGGAGACATTATCCACATGTATTTCCGCCGGACTAACCCCCGCGCAAACGGCAGGCGGTTAGGCGGCAAGGTGTCGATCTTCCACTTTATCGGCGTGCACGACGTTGAGATGATGTGCTGCCTTATGCGCGCCAAGCCCACCCGCGCCTACTCGCAGAAGGTCAGCAAGATAAACGCGGACATCGGCTGCGAAGACACGGTGATCTCTACTGTCAACTTCGACAATGGTGCCATCGGGCTGGTCGAGTTGTGTTGGGCTTTGCCACAAAATAGCGCCCTTGGCATCAATACATACGCCGCGATTATCGGCAGGGAAGCCGCGGGCTACGTTGACATTCATCAGCAAGGTGTTTCGATAGTCACGGCTGATGAGCTGACTTACCCCGACATACTGCACTGGCCGGAGTACAATGGTCGCATACAAGGGATTTTGAAAGACGAAATCGCCCACTTCGTGACAGCGACGCTGGATGGCTCACCCTACATAACCAAAACAGAAAACGCTATTGCGGCCGTAAGCGTTATAGAAGCCTGCTTTAAGTCAATCGAAACCGGGCTGCCTGTCGACATCAAATGAACGCGGATATAGCTTCCTGATAGCCCGCTTCATAATAAAAAAATATTGCTGGGAGGACGACAAGGATGAAAGTATTGTATGCCGGAGATGCTTGTACAAAAATAGGGCCTCTATTCGTTGCTTCACCTTTTAACCTGGAAGTTAAGGGCGTCTCGCACCATATTTGGGGGCAACCGCTGATTGACGCGCTGACCGGCGACGGCATCGAGGTCAAGCACTTGACAAACGACCAAGCTATAGGTGAGTTCCCACGTACCGAAGAAGAGCTTGCAAACTACGACGCAATCATCATCAGCGACTGCGAGTCCGAGGTTTTGTCGCTCTACCCGTTCTGGATGCCCGGCGTTCCTATGCCCACCACAGACCGTATGCGCGCAATCCGCAATTATGTCAAGAACGGCGGCGGGCTGATTATGATCGGCGGCTGGTCTTCGTTCAGCGGGAGGTTTGGCACCGCGGCTTACTACGACACCCCTGTTGAGGAAGCGCTTCCCGTAACCATGCTGAAAGGCGCAGACGATCGTATGGAGACACCATGCGGCGTTACGGTTACAGTCAAAAATGCAGACCACCCAATTATGAAGGGTATTCCGTGGGAACAGGCACCTCCGTTTGAGGGCTTCAACAAGATATTCCCCAAGGAGGGCTCCGAGGTTCTGGCGGTTATCGGGGACGAAGAGATCGAGCACCCGCTGATGGTTACCTGGAAGTATGGTAAAGGCCGCGCTGCCGCGTTTGCCAGCGACTGTTCGCCGCACTGGGCCACACACTTCCAGCCGTGGGAGTACTACGGTCAGTTCTGGATCAACACAATGAGATGGCTGGGCGACAAGAGCAAATAAGGTCGAAGTATAAATTTTGAGGCTCGGGAGGTGGAGGTGTATGGGGAGCGACGCCGGCCTGCTAGGCAGCGCAAATTTAAGAAGGCGGAGCTTGCTTTCCGCCATTCCACTGTTCATGCTGATTGCGCTTGTGATAATGCTGAGCCTTTTGAGCCGGGAGTTTTTGCGGCTGGTAACGCTTATCAACCTAATGCAGCAGGTCGCGCCGATAGGTATTGTTGCGGTCGGCGCAATGCTGTGCATCATTATAGGCGGGATTGACTTTACCTCCGGGCACGGACTTGCGATGATCGGCATGGCGGCCTCGTTCTTTTATGTATCGGGGCCGTTTGTCGGCAGCTTGCCTATGTTTATCCTATCGTTCGTTGTGTTTGGGGCACTGCTTGGCTTGGTAAACGGCTTTTTGATAGCCAAGCTCAACATTCTGCCGTTTATAGCCACACTCGCCATGATGTCGCTTGTGCAGGGGCTCTCGCTCTACATAAACGGCGGCACAATGATTCTGTTGGTGGGCTCGCCTGTTTTAGGTGTTGGGCAAGGAAGAATCGGCGGTGTGGTTCCTGTGTCGTTTCTAATCTTTTTAGCCGTGTGTGTCCTTGCCGGTATAATGTTGCGGCACACCAAGCTCGGCGTGTACATATACGCAATCGGCGGCAACGAGACCGCGCTGTGGTATACCGGTGTAAAAGTACAGCACTACAAAATAATGGTCTATATGTTGGCGGGCATTTGCACCGGCATCGCCGCTTTGCTGACTGTATCCACTATTGCTATGGCAACCCCCAGCATGTTCGGCACAACGCTGATTGACGCCATAGCCGCCGCCTGCATTGGCGGAACCAGTATGAGGGGCGGCAAGGGAACTGTCTTTGGTACTTTTATCGGGGCGATTATAATCGTGCTAATTAATACAGCGTTCATATACTTAAACATACAGTCTGCGATGCAGGACGTGTTCAAGGGCATTGTCATACTGTTTGCTGTTACAGTCGATGCTGTAGCTAACATGAAGTACAACAAGTAAGCAAATTTTGAAAGGGGTTTTGTTCCATGGGGAAAAGTAAAATACTCAAAATAGTAGTTGCTCTGTGCATGGTTGCCGCTTTATTGGCCGCTTGCGCCTCGCCCGCGCCCGCACCGCCACCGGCCGCACAACCACCCGCAGCCGCCAATGGCACCGATACCCCGGAAACAGACGCCGGCACAGCCGGCGGCGACATCACGATTGGTGTCGTGATGATTGACATGACCAACCAGTTCTTTGTGGACCTTATCGAAGGCGGCAACCTGGCAGCGGCGGACTACGGAGTCAATGTTATCTGGCAGAGCGCCGACGGCAACTTCGACAATCAAATCGCACTGATGGAGAACTTTATTGCCCAAGGCGTAGACGTTATCATATCCGACCCGCTTGACAGCGTGGGGCTTACGCCGGTTAAGGAGCAGGCATCCGCGGCCGGCATACCCACAATTACAATGGCGGGATATGTAGACGTGCCGACCAACTTCACCACCGTGTACAACGACCTGGAAAACTCCCGCATTACCGCCCAGCTGATTGGCTACACACTTGGCGGCGAGGGTACTGTGGCACTGCTCTACGGTAACAGAGGCAACCTGGTTTCCGACCTGCGCAGGGAAGGCTTCCACCAGGGGATAGCCGATTTCCCGGGTATTACTTTGATTGAGCAACCCATGAACTGGGATCCACCGACCGGAATGCAGGTAGCCCAGGATATGCTGGCCGCAAACCCGGATTTGGCGGCAATCCACGTGGTTTCGGATGCTGTTACGCTGGCAGTGCACCAGGCCGTTATACTTGCGGGCAGAGACGGCGATATTATTATCACCAGCTATGACGGCAACCCCGACGGCATAACCATGGTTGAAGACGGCGTATACTTGAGCAACGTTCTGACCGGCGCGAGAAAAACAGGCTACTGGAATATTCACCTGGCTATCCAGCTGGCCCAAGGTTACCGCCCTTCCGAGCGCATCATGAACATGGACACCCACTTTATCGTTAACGAAGAGACCTTCGACGCCCTGCGGGCTATCGCCCCTCATGCCAGCCTTATCACACCGGCAGAGGCAAGAGTAATTGCAGAGGCCTTCCGCGATGAAATTTTTGACCCGAATTTGATGGGCTAGATTCCGAGCGTATCTGGGCTGGGCGCAAGTTGCGTCCAGCCCAGATACGCAACTTTAAGCAGCTTCACTTAACGGAGAGTTAATATGGAGAAAATTGCAAAAGACTTGCCTAAAAGGCTAAGCCTTGACAGTGACAACATCAGGCATATTACTCTACTCATTGCGATAATTGCTCTCTTTGTCATATTTTCCTTTAACGCACATGGTTTCTTCAGCGTTGCCACGGTTATGAACATCAGCCGCCAGGCGGCTGCGCTTGCACTTGTCTCAATTGCGATGACGATGATTATGATATCCGGCGGGATTGATTTGTCCGTCGGGTCTGTTATAGCGTTTTCGGGTGCGGTTGCCGCGCTTGTAATGCAGAATATAGGCGGTAGCTCTTTGGTGGTAGCGCTCATCGGGTTTGCGGCGTCGTTGGCCGCCGCGCTTGTTTTTGGGCTAATAAACGGCTTTGCTGTCGGCTATCTCAAGATCGCGCCGTTTATTACAACTTTGACCACAATGGCGCTGGCGCGCGGGCTGACGCTGACAATTACGGACTCCGCCCGGGTGATTGTAGACAATGACTTCTATAACGCCATGGGCCAGATGAATATCTGCTCTGTACCGCTCTCTCTTGCGCTTGTAATACTTGCGTATGTTGGCGCGGCGCTGCTGCTTAGCAAGACTGTTTTTGGCCGGTATACATACGCGGTCGGTGACAACCTTGTGGCCAGCGATGCCTCCGGCATCAATACGAAGTTCCACAAGCTGGCGGTTTATGCTGTTGCCAGTGTGTTTGTCGCGCTTGCCACCCTGGTTATTGTGGGCAGGGCGCGCTCGGCTCAGCCGCTTGCGGGAATCGGAATGGAGTTCACTGTAATAACCGCTGTTGTGCTGGGCGGAACCAGCTTGATGGGCGGGCGCGGAAGCCTCAAGGGTACTTTTTTGGGCGTTGTGCTCGTGTCTGTCATCTTCACCGGTTTGAGCATGATGGCCCTGCCGCCCTTCATGACTTATATGGTTAGGGGACTGCTTATTCTGTTTGCAGTTCTCAGCGGGCATTTGATTACAAAAAAGCGCACGCCGCGCAAAGTACCTGCGGTAAGTGCGGCACCGGCGGAGGACACAAGCACCAAAGCCGAAGCGGTTGATGTACATGCGCTTATTAAAGGCGAGCGCCAAACTGTGTTGACGCTGCGCGGTATATCTAAGAGTTTTCCCGGTGTGCAAGCGCTTGACGATGTTTCGCTCTGCGTTAAGCGCGGTACCGTACATGCACTTTGCGGCGAGAATGGCGCCGGCAAATCAACGCTGATGAAGATTTTGTCCGGCGTATACCAAAAAGACGCGGGCGAGATATTGATTGACGGCCTGCCCGTGGAGATAAAATCGCCGGTGGACTCCGAGCGGATCGGAATTTCGGTTATCTATCAGGAGCTTGCAAATATTTCTGAGCTGAATGTCAGCCAGAACATTAATCTAGGCAAAGAGATTCCGTCAAACCTGCCGCTGCTTTTAGGCGAGAAGAAAATGCACGAAAAGACAGAGGAGCTGCTCAATCGCTTTAGGCTGAATGTTTCGCCGACCACCAAGATAAAGAACTTGACTATCGGGCAGCAGCAGCTGGTGGAAATAGCGAAGGCGTACGGCTCCAACGCCTGGGTAATCGTTATGGACGAACCGACATCGTCGATTACAGAGAAGGACAAGGAAGTGCTTTTTGAGATTATAGACGAGCTTAAGCGGAACAATATGGCGATTGTCTACATAACCCACCGCATGTCGGAGATTTTTGAGATCGCGGATGAGATCACTATCCTGCGCGATGGGAAACATGTTGTCACCGGTCTGTCGAGCGAGTTTGACGAGAGCAGAGTAATACGGAATATGGTCGGCCGGGAGCTCAGCGATATTTTCAACCGCGAGGGCGGGCAGGCGGGCGAGGTCGTACTGCGGGTGGAAAACTTGCAGCGGGATGGCGTGTTTGAACCCATAAGCTTTGAGGTAAAGAGCGGAGAGGTGCTGGGCTTCTCTGGTTTGATCGGAGCCGGACGGAGCGAGATTATGCGCTGCATCTGCGGTCTTGACCAGGCTGATGGTGGGAGCATTTACTTGGGCGGCGAGCAGCTGAACATAAAGCACACCCGCAGTGCCATAGACGCCGGAATTGTAATGGTCTCGGAGAATAGGCGGGAAGAAGGTATTATCCCTCACAGCACGGTGCGGGAAAATATCTCGATCGCCTCGCTGGCTGAGATAAGCTCGTTTGGGTGGGTGGACAGGAAGAGGGACGTCAGCATCACCAGGGAAAATATCAGCGCGCTGGATATCAAGACCTCGTCCACCGAGCAGATGATAATGAACCTAAGCGGCGGCAACCAGCAAAAAGCTTGTCTTGCCAAATGGCTCAACTGCAACCCCAAAGTCATCATTTTAGATGAGCCCACCCGGGGAATAGACGTTGGCGCAAAGGCAGAGGTCCACAAGCTGATTGACCAACTGACAAAACAGGGGCTTGCCGTGATTCTGATTTCATCCGAGCTGCCTGAGATTATCGGGGCGTCCGACCGCATTATCGTGCTCTACGAGGGCAAGATGATGAGGGAGTTCGACAACGACAATGTTACTCAAGAGATGCTGATGCAGAGCGCAACAGGGCTGGAAGTATAATTGTGCCATAAAATATTGGAGGTGCCCGTATTATGAGTGTGAGTAAAAATATTGTAGTCCTGTCCGGTTCGCCGAGGAAGGGCGGCAATACCGATAAACTGGCAGCGGCTTTTGTGGAGGGCGCGCAGTCTGCCGGTAAAAACGTGACATTGTTTAGGGTGGCCGACATGAAAATCGGCGGGTGCCTGGCATGTAACGGCTGCGAACGAATGGGAACAATGTGTGTCCAGAAGGATGACATGCTGGAAGTTTTGGACACGCTGCTGCTGGCCGATGCTGTTGTCTTTGCCTCGCCGGTTTATTATTTTTCGGTAAGTGCGCAGCTTAAGCTTGCGATTGACCGTATTTATGCTCTGAGCCGTATCTGCGAGCAAAGCGGGAAACCGATTACAATAAAGCGTGCGGCGCTATTGATGCCGTGTGAGGACACGTGGGTCGAAACCGCAGCCGGCGCCACCGAGATAGTCGAGCGGATGTGCGATTACTACAAGTGGGAAAACGCCGGGAGTATAATAGTCACCGGCGTACTCAATCCCGGTGAAACTGAAGATCGCATCGAGCTTGAAAAAGCGCGGGAACTTGGCCGGAAGATTTAGGTCGTCGGGGAGTGGCCGAAAAGCATTGGTATGATATGTAGGGACGACCGAGTGCGGCCGTCCCTACAATATTAACGCAGTTGCCCACTCCTGGCCATCAACACCCCTTGCAACCACGTGCACTTTGCGGTATACTTAACCTCGCGAGCAAGCAAGGAAGCGGCTGGAAGGTGAGAGCCTTCTGGAGGAAAGTCCGGGCTCCGCAGGGCAGGATAGCTGTTAATGGCAGCCGGGGGTGACCCTAGGGAAAGTGCAACAGAAAATTACCGCCTGGGATTTTTCCCGGGTAAGGATGAAAAGGCGAGGTAAGAGCTCACCAGAGCGCGGGAGACCGCGCTGCTGTGTAAACCCTATCCGGAGCAACGTAGACCGGGGCAACGCGGCGGCCCGCCGGGCCCCAAAATACGGCTTGACGTTATGTGGCGACGCATAGCGCAGATAGATCGCTTCCCAATACAGAACCCGGCTTATATGCTTGGTCGCACAAAGAACCACCGGTTTCTAGGCCGGTGGTTCTTTGCGTTACGCGGTGTTTGCATGGCGGGCAGGTGTGGAACCCCGCCCCTACGATTCTGTCATTCGGGCAGCCAACTACGTCAGCTCCCATTTCAGCTGGCCGCACTTCTCCTCTACGATTTTGAGCTGTTTGGACAACGGTTGCTCGGTAGGCGGGTCGGCGTCCGACGAAGCGAAGTGCTCGGCCGCGGCAAGCCTCCAGACTCTGTCCGATGTTACGAGCGGCATAAGCGTTCCCCCTTTGCCGTGAGCTCGCAGACCGCACACTCGACCAGAACCTTCAACTCATCTCCGCTAAGGCTGAGATTTAGCCGGCTTAAAAAGTCCAGCACGTAGACCTTCTTCTCCCGCCCGCTACCCGGCTGCGGGAAGAGCTTTTCGGCCGCGGTCACTATAATTCGAGCCCAGTCTCTGGCACGCTCCAGCCGCTCGGCGCAGAGCCTGCTCCTTACAAGCGGGATAACCACTGCTGTGAGTGTCGCGGCGAAAAGGCCGGTCAGTGCTTGGATTACAGGTGTCAAATCAATCATGCTGTTACCCTCCGTATCGATATAAATAGTGGTAGTAGTCCGCGCCCAGCAGCCGTGTGAGCACTATGCCCGCGACGACCGCCGCGAGAATCGCCAGCATCTGCGAGACAAATGCCTTCCACTTGATGCTGGGCTCCCGCTCTAGGGCCTCGACTTTGCGCTCGAGCGCGGAGATGCTCTGCTCGTGGCGCTCGCCGGCGCGGCTGGTCCCCTCGACCGCGCCTATTCGCTCGCCCTGGGATTTGAGCGATTTTTCCATCCGCTCAACGGTGCTGTCCATTCGTTGGGTCAGTAGTTTTACCTGTAGCGCCAGCGCCTCGATGTTGGCGGCCAGTTTGTGTATTCCCTTGGCAAGGCGATCGTTCTCGTCTATCCGCCGGTGGGCGGACTTTGAGCTTTCCCACAGGGCGGCTATGTCCCTGCTTTGGGACATTATCTGCCCCATGAGCTGTTCTTGCGTCACTTTGGTTACCTCCATTCTTAGTCTGCAAACCCTCTCACTAACACAGGCAAAGGACACAAAATGCAACCCTATTTGAGGCCAAAAAAATAGCGCCCGCCAATTTGGCGTCGCTATTTGTAGAGTTGCATAGATTGACCTAACAAATTTTATGATATTTGCCATTTCGCTCGGGCGCGTACTTGCAAAGTCGGTTGAGCTGCGTTATAATGGAATTGTCCGAAACAAACAAAAGCAAGCAGGGACAGGGTGCGGAAACACCCTACCCCCTAGCAGTCGGAGCGTTGCCTCCTATGCCAACGGCCTTACGGCCACACTTGCATATACATTATACCGTTTAGTTTGCCATTTTTCAAGCCATTGGCAGACTGTGCGGGGAGTTTTGCGTTGCGCGGTGCAAGGGTATGGGATTTTTTCCTGTATTCTTGCGCCGTTTTTGTTTGTTGTGGGTGAAGATATTTTTGCCTAGACAACATTTGAGAGGGGCGAAGGCGGATGAAGCGGCGGGTTTTAATCGTTGGCATGGTGGCCATTCTGGTAGTTGTTACAGCCGGCTGTGGCAGAGGAGAGTTGGA
>Ga0131853_10003520_pt1 | contig 28064 bp, 18 predicted proteins | sample TergutLab28metaG_FD_92764 | JGI IMG/M metagenome (GOLD analysis project Ga0131853, IMG submission 92764) | Labiotermes labralis P1 segment gut microbial communities from Petit-Saut dam, French Guiana - Lab288 P1 (version 2) (version 2) | ecosystem: Host-associated > Arthropoda: Insects >...
CCAGTCCGTACCGCGCTGTAAACACTTTTCATCTCGGTTACAAAAACCAATCAGTTTATGCTGTAAGTGGCACAAGTCGCTGTTTGTTCTCAGATAAATACAAAACACATAAATACAGTGTGGTCAGAAAGTACAGTTATGGAATGTTAAACTGTTGGTGCATCACGTAACCGGTAGGCTTTAGAAGGACGGGAAGGTGTGCTTTTTATGCTCCTGCTTTTTTCGTGATCGAGGGGTGACTGAAGAAAGAGCGCGTCGATGTTCGTGTTGCACGTTAAGTTTGCTTATTTGTTTTGTTAGGCGCGTGCTCTTAATTCACCAAACACGTCTATTAGCTTCATGTCCGTCCGTCCGTCCGTCTGTTCTCACGTGTCAACTCGGGTCCCACAGGACGAATCTTATGAAATTTGATATTGGATGCCTTTATTACAATCTATCGAGAAAGTCCAAATTTTGTTACAATCGTACAAAATTATCGGCCACATCACGTGAAGATCTGTGTGCGCTTATATTGTCGAGAGCAGTTCATAATACATTAGGGTCTTGTTTTGCGGCGGTTCGATTTGCGACGATTCACTTTTACGACCCTTGTCGAGTCGGACCGAGCACTCCCGACTTGTGGTGCACCACTGTCGCAACTCAAGCGTCCTTTCTCTACTCAGTGCGCTTCTACATCTTTTCCGATGTGCATGTGTTTCTTCTTTTTCTATTTTAGTGCAGTTCTTTTAAGTTTATTGCGATTTTTCCACCCATGACGTCCATCAAAAAGACAGTAAAGAATAAAAAATCAAAACAATTGACGTTACATTCTTTCTTGATGTCTTCTGAACCACGGCCTGGACCTTCTTCAAAAAAAAAAACAATTACAATAAACTGAACACACTACTCTCTTACTTGGGTGTTTTTACCTTCTGTACACGTTGTATTCTAATTTGTCTCGCATGTATTGTTGCTAGTTTTAAGTTGTCTTGTGTGTAATTGTTGTTGGTTGGCTGTGTGTATTGTTGTAGTTGTCTTATGTGTATTTGTTGTACTGTGTGTGCATTGCTGTTTTTTTAACTTAGATGCTGGACTGCTGGTTAGAAGTCAGTACTCGGAAGGTCCTGCGACCGGCCATCTCGACACAGGTTTTTCTTGGTTTCCCTGTGTCTATAAGCAAATGCTGAGATGGTTCCCAAAATTCCAAGTTGTCACTACATGCTTCTCATGTAGCCCTCCCGACTTAAATCTAGTAGTAACCAATTTCATGTTTTGTTTACATGTAAAATAACCACTGCCACCGGGTAACAACCCAAGTGCAGTAAATAAATAAATATAAAAAGTACAAAGTGATTGATTGATATTTTTTCAATTATCTGTGTAATTTTCTATACACTTAATTCATTAAATTAAAATTGTATGTCATAATATAAAGAAGTATTGTAAATTATAAAATTATTTGACTAATTTGTTTGGACCATGAACCTATCTCAATTTAAACCATTTAAATAATACTAATTTTACGACGATTCGGTTTACAACCAAATATTCGAGAACGTAACCCCATCGTAAAACGAGACCCTACTGTATTTTGTAGTTCTATAACAATTTAAAGGAAACCCATTTTACCCTTCTGTTGCAACACTCAACATTTTCTGCAGTACTTGACAAGTATATGTGGGTCGACAATACAGAGGAACGCACTTTTGGTTTTTGATGAAAATGCCCTAGTTGTTTATTGCTGAGAGGGACATTTATCTGAACAATGCACAGAGAGCATATTGTTGCGTTTGCAAGGCGAAAGTGGTTAAGCGAACATACCACAGTGTTGCACTATACTTACGTGTTCTACCTTGTTTTAGCTAGAAGCGAAGTTAAGAACCCTGTTCTACACTCATACGGTGTTGGAAAGGTGCAAAAGAATTTTCTGAACCTTGTTTTCAAGTGCTGTGTCATCAATGTACATAAAATCTCATAAATGAATTTTTGGAAAGGAAGAATACTCAAATTTGATGGTTTATTATTTGTAATTTACGTAAATAGCTTCATCTTCGTGAAATTGCTGGTACGTCAGGGCGTCAGATAAGAAGGTTTGGCCATGTGATAAGAGGAATGCATTTCTTTGACACGTCCGTGAAATATTGTGAACACTGTACTGCTGGATTCAGCAGGTTCACTTACAATTCTGACTTTAAGATTTCATTTAGAGCTGTAATAATTTGTTTCTCTTCTTTGAGACCAGCACGAATTTGAAGCATAAACTTTCTTTTTATTGAACATTGACAGCCACAAAATATGTTCCATTTGGAAAGATTTAATTTAGATGTAAAATCTCTGATGGCTGTATTGTGACAGTTCAGAGACAAATACTCAGAATCTATTTTACCTCTCTGGTAGAAAAACTTCTTTAGTTCTTCACAGTATCATTTGCCGCTAGACAAATTCCTGACCTGTGATTTTAAGATGGCTCATCCAGTTGTGTTATTAAACCAGTACATATTGTTCAATGCCGGTCACAGTGGCTGCGCGGTCTAAGGCGTGGGTCTGCGGCCACTCGCTTGTTGGGATTGTGGGTTCGAACCTCGCCGGGAGCATGGATGTTTGTCTCTGGTGAGTGTTGTGTGTTTTCAGGTAGAGGTCTCTACGACGGGCTGATCACTCGTCCAGAGGAGTCTTACCGATTGTCGTGTGTCTGAATGTGATCGTGAAGCATCGAAAACGAGTAGTCCCTGGTCCACTGGGGTCTGTTGCGTCATGAAAAGAAAACTTGTTCTGTATAGATTCATACAATCAGTATTTTATTATGTATTTTGTAAAGGATGAGATCTCGTACCTATTCGCAGTAATAAATGTTCAATGAAAGTTTCTGAGGATAAAATGCCTGATGATGGCTTATATTAAGCCGAAACTTCTAGCCTAAAATAACTTGTACTGTGCGGCTCTGGATTAATGTGTACTGCAGAATATGCAACTGACCTCTGCATGAAATTGTGGTTTTGTTGAAGCGGCCTCTATTTTCGGAGCACAGATTCCTGAACGTTCTTTAATTTAAATCGCTAGATTCTACAAAATATGTGCTAAGCCCGTTTTCTGTGTTATTTTCTGCGTGCATTTGGAAGTACCATTCTTTCCTGTGCTTCCAGTTTCTGGTACATCATTGCTGTATTTGAAGGCTCCCGGCTTTTGGCCGTTTGCACAATATGACAGGAGTAACAAGAAGATGACTATGATTATGGAGCACTGCTGGAATAATACTCTCAGCGTAAAATGGAATTACCCATACGAAACCTGTTCGAATGCCGTTTTATCAAATACAAATCACAAATGGGCTGGACCGGAATCAAACCCGCATCTGTGTGATGAGGGGACGGTGACTAAAAACCCTAAGCACTGCACAGCCTTCAGTTGTCAGTTTCTTTGCGTGAACCCAGCTGAGATCACCCGAAGTGTTACAAAATGCTCTCCGAAAACTTTGCAGCATACAGGATTATGTGAGGCCTGCTCTGAGAACGTCGTATAAGGTAGAGTTTCTGGTTGAAATTAGAATCCTCTTACCCACCTGAGAACCGCAGAAAGGATATCTATGGAATTTGGTATTAGAGTTTTCACGAGAAAGTGTCGCGCTCTTTTTTTTTTTTAATTTGTGCCCAATAATTTAACCATCACGTTACTTGTGTGAGAAGAAGTACATGCGTGTCTGTCGCACCTCGAGCCTGATGAACTACCTAAATATATCTTTGATTGAAAAACGTTTCGAACTAACTCTGTAGAGGAGAATGAAGTAAACATTTAGGTATGTTTAATTTTCTTAAGTCTTACTGTTTGCTAGATGGCTGAGCAAAACTGGTGCTATGGGTACATTTCTGATATTTCTGTTCAGTAACGTTCTTAAAATACACTTCGTGCCTCCTGAAAGCAAGAAAGTCTTGGTTGTGTTGAAATAATTCTTATAATAAAACCAACGAGATGCATTAATTTCTCAAATTTATTCTTGGAATAGAACTCTGCATGTTTCGGACAGGTTTTCTGTCCATCATCAGGAGTCTAGCACTGTACACACAGCAATACATACAGGTTATGCTGACTGCTTGTTAGCAAGCAGTCAGAATAACCTGTATGACATATACCATTGCTGTGTATACAGTGCTAGACTCGTGATGATGTACAGAAAACCTGCCCGAAACATGCAGAGTTCTATTCCAAGAATAAATTTGATGTATGGATGCTGAGTCCTCATCTGCTGAGGAATGAACACAATTCAGCTTTTCCTGGACCTACATGTTCGGTTTCTTGCCAGGCAATTGCTACATTGCATTTTGAGAAGTCACTGTATTGGCGACTCCCGATTTAATCATAAAACTGACACCTTTTGTCGGTATCAAGTTTCTGCCAATTCAGAAGCCTCTGTATTAGAACTGATACATTTTCCATAGAAGAATCCTCTGACCGAAGATTGGTTACGCTGTTTGGATTGCTTGCCTTTAGGATATTTTTTATCACGTCTTAGTTTTGTCTGATGAATGAAAAGAAAGACAAAATCAATAAATTCACCCTGCTGCACCCCTAATAGCGGTGTTTTCTGTATCGTTGTGAAATTCTGTTCCTCCTTTTTTATTTAAAAGCTTCGTACTCACATAACACATAATATAGAGTATTTTCAACGTTTCTCTTACACTAACCTTTGCTTTAAAGCTATTATCAACAACACCAAGGCTTATAGGAGACACAACGTTAACGCTTAACGCTTTCTTAACGTTGGTAATAAATGGAACGGGAAGGTCCACTTTTTTCAGTGAATGTATTTACCACTCCGTACGAAAAATAAGGTGTCTGCGAGAATTAATAGACGTTAATTCAAATTAGCCAAAGGTCAGGCAAGTGTAGGCGCGATATACCTCCGATTCTTCACGCTGGGAACACTGCTGCCAGTGGATCTGCACATTCATCCTCCTTTATAATACAAACCATGAGGTCTGTCACGTACTCATTAAGTCGGTTAATTAAATACGCAGACAAGCCATTCTTTTAATTCACTCACCCGTCGAATCCACCCAACTATTCCAGTCGTTCTTTCAAATACGAACCTATCCAATTCATCAATGTTTTATCTACCTCCATCCGCCGCATTTATCCAGTCGTTTATCAGATCTGTCCTTCTGTACTATAAAAAATAAATAAATGATAAATCCATGCACCAGCCCTAATTTGTTCACTCACCCACCCAATTAATCCACCGACATTTCCAAAGTATTTATCCACCTAAAATCTAAATAAAATACCCAAAACGCATAAACCAACCCTGTTCATATTACTACCAGGAGTTATCCCTTCGACCTGCACAAGTCTAGCCTGCGTCTAAGAAGCACAGAATTATGGGATGCATGTTACCACTTTCACGTTTTTGTTAGTAGGTCGCTTTGAAGAATAGAAAGAACCGATAAAAGCCGATAAGCGGCCGCAAAGATCAGACAGCCTGCGGTTCGAATGTTTTAGGCGGTCCGAATCGAAGTGCCCGCTAATCCACATTAACTAGATTAACGGTGACGTAGTGTGGCACGAATCACCAATATGACTCGCCAGACAATTCTGCTCGTAATTTTGTATAGCAGAATGTATGATGGATGATGATCTGCGACCGTATACCTCCTTGTCTTGAGACACTTAACATATTCTTCCCATCTCATTCGAAGCTTCTCTGCTGTTGAAACAGTGTCATATAAGTGAGTAAGAATGAGTTAACAAACCGATAGATTTACAATTTTATGACACTTGTTTGTGTGGAATGCAGAAATGAATGCAAGAACTTTCTCTTTTGGGGAACGGGACAGATTATTTCTGTTTCTCTAAAGACCGTGCAAGAGCTAATGAGACACGATGAAATGTTTGGAAATGTGTCACATTCTTGAGAGCTATTGCGAAAAAAGTACTGTGGAAAATATTTGGACTCAACGAACGAGGACGAAACAGGAAGATAAAAATTAGAAATTAATAACTCTTTAGTTTATATCCATACTAGGGTATCTGTGAAGGAAGATCAGGCAAGATGACCATGTTCACAAAATGTACTTTCATGAAATGGTGTACAAGAATGAACTGGATCTACCTGATTCAGGAAAGTGTCCAGCGGCTAGTTTTTTAAGCACCATATAAAGCGGAGAATTTCTTGAAAATATGAAAGACTGTCCCCTTGTAATAATTATTTTGTTTCGTGTATTTCTTTATGAGAGTCTTCTTCTTCTTCTTGTATAGCGCTACAACTCTGAAAGATTCTTGGTATTCTCGACAATAGCCTTCCATTTAGAGCGGTCCTGTACTTGTTCTGTCCACTTCACAAGCTTCATCTTCTTCAAATCATTCCTGACATCATCATCCCATCTAGACTTGGGCCTTCCAGCTGGTCTTCCTGTGAATGGTTTCCATTTGTGTATTCTTTTCGCTATGCTGGTTTCGGGCATTCTATTTGTGTGTCCAAACCAACTCAATCTTTGGGCTTTAACGTAATCTATTATGTTCCGGTGTTTAATTTAATTCATCCAACTCCTTTTTTGCATTTCTTTATGATAATATAAGACAGAAATCTTATTGTATCGAAATAATACTGTGCATTCCTTTCGATACCGCCACGAGGAAGTTGTTTTGCAGTACACACACTCATACAGGTCATTTAAAATCACAGGCCTCTATCTCATTCTAGGGCAAGAGAAAGCAGTTTTGTTCAAGGGCCACGCCCTGGCTGCCCAGTAGTGGTGAAACGTATTGCCTGCCATTATGATCTGTTAAGCATCTGTGTCGAATTATCCTCACAGAGGTCACTCGCATGATTTCCTGTCATAAGCTGAAGTTGTCATGTAAAAGTGATCTATGTGCCCTTCGTTTTACACTTGTGACTATTTGACACAGTTTATTGTAGACACAAACCATGCTTTAATATTAATCTGGAATCGCAGGGATTGTTAAATGTATGTGTATGTATTTATACACATCAAAATAACAGTTTTATAAATAACGTGAGACAGATTAGGTGGATGTTAGGTTGAACGTGAAGAGAAAAATAAAGTGCAATGTCCTACCGCAGCTTCGCTGAATCAGACGTTCGGAAGCGTTAGCGCCTTCAAAGGTGACGTAGACTTCCCCGCCACAGATATGTGTCGGAGATGTTGCCGAATTTGTATAACAAGGGTGAACGGCATTCTTATCGCTGGAATGCAAGGCGAAGTAACTTACACGTTTGTAGAAAGTAATGAACTGCAATGGAGTATTCACCTTGGTGGTGTTCATACCATAGTTTCCGAAAACACTGAGTGGAGAAGTGCAGACTTCTGAAAAAGGTGTATATGAAATGTTCGTAGGCTTGTGGTCCATATGTGATGGCGATAATGTGCTGTATAGTAGGCAAAGCAGTACAGTCATATGCGTCGCTTTGTTCAAATTGCATTTGTAGGCACTGGCTTACCCAGCTACTGGATGATTACGTAATAATAATCGACACAAACTAAGTGTGTTAGGTTTTTATGTTTTTTTGACCGTGCATCCCTGTATAATCTTTTTCAAATGAAGCCAACAAGGTGCACACTACTTCTTAGTATATTTATTTCAACTTCTCTACATGTTTCGGACAAATATGTAGAGAAGTTGAAATAAATATACTAAGAGGTAATGTGCACCTATTTGGCTTCATTTGAAAAAGATAAGTGTGTAAGTGTTTAATAGTGCAACATGTTACGATATTTTGAATAGGTCATCATCAGACTAAACATATTTTTTGTAATACATAAAAAGGAGTGCACAAAACGCCCTTTTTATAGAATTGAGATCGCACCTTTACAGTACGGTTTTGTAAAACTGACGTCTCAATTCTGAAAAGAAAGGCACTTTATGTATTCCTTTCAATGCATTATACAAAATGTGTTTAGTCAGATGATGACCTCTTTAAAATGTCGAAAAATGTGGTACCAATAAAACATACAGTTGTGTCGACTACATTAAGTAACCATTAATTTTAAAATACCCACCTACATTACTTGTAAGAACTGAATGTTGCAAAGCAACGTTGCTCATCCTGTGCCTGGCTGTTTCAGTATTACGGCCAGAGCGGAGACTTAATCTCCAGTCCCATGCATTCTTAGAGCTTCGTAAGCCCCCTAGACCCTGAATGTCTGTCTATATGGGTCAGTGTCAGATCACACACGCTTGTGGATGCAGTGAACAGTCCACATTCAACAGCAGTGAAATTGCAATAAACCCAACCGAACAGCTCCTCTCTTCACTGCATGGTGTTACTGGAAAGGGAAACACCACCCTCAGCGCGGGCGTTTTTAATGTATGTATCCTTTCACTTTCACTGATGGTCAGTCACTTAGATCTGTAGAGTGGACAGTGTTATCTGTGGGACTAGAGCCCAGTGCAGCCAAGGAGATCCTGTTGCTAAGTTTTCTGATTTTCTTGCAAATATTTTGTATCACTCCCTGGTGGAGGGATTGGTCCGTATGAAAGTCTGCACATCATCAGGATGGTATGAATACAAGAGCGTATACATCCATGCCACCAGTGGGGTACGAACCTACGGTCCCAGTATTCGGTGCGTAAAAGACGGTACGCGATACCGCGCGGTTCGCTGTGATCAACATAATATTATTATCAGTAATGTTTATAGTAACAACACAGAGAAAGAATAAGGAAAGGAACAAAGAAACAGAAATATGCAGTATGGATCTGCGATATGCTGGAAGTGTGGTCGGGTAGGCTGGGGAAATAAGGAATACGTAAGAAATTTTCGGGGTTCAGGACCTCTTAGAAATCGTACAGATGGGATACCAGTCAGGAGGACGGAGGCTAAGGTTAAGGCTAAGAAAAATCTTGCGTTGAATTTGTTGGTGGGAAGAGGATTGAACTGGCTAAGGATTATTTACACTTACGTAGTGCACTAACAAATGCCCATATATGGGTATATCCACAGTATATCCAACTGTGGTCTTTGGTATTACAGCTTATGAATTTTGGGGTTCTATTTGTCAGTAGTGGCGGTGGTGGTGATGGTAGTAGTAGTAGTAGTAGTAGTAGTAGTAGCAGTAGCGGCAGCAGCAGCAGCAGGAGCAGCAGCAGTAGTAGTAGTAATAGTAGTAATTGCTGTGTCGTTATTGTGCGAGCGATAGGCTTACTGACATCCACCACCCACGGTGACAAATTAAGTGTTTGTTTGAATCGAGGATATTCTGTCACTGTGCGGTAAGCAGCTTGTCAGTCCACACAGTTCAGTTCCTGCAATAAATGGTAGTTCATTATAATTTCCGGGTGCCTGCTCCTGTTCTCGTTACTAACTTGGTTACTGGTGTCATGGGTATGACATTCGGTTTTTTATAAGAATCGGTGTCCAAGGTGTAATGAATTTGTGCAGCACGGAGAGACGTTAAGAATATTTTTGTATGCTCATTGGAGTTAAAGTGGCGTGTCAAGGTGTTTCCTTTGTCTTATTCACAGTTCTGTGTCATTGTTCCGTGCGCACGCTCCGCATCTATAAACGTTACCGACAGGAATGTAGTATATTTACTCACTTCTGTGTAGAGTTTATTACTGCTGTCTCAACTCAAGTATCCTATGTCTACGTCTGTAACTTTGTGCTGTTTATGATATTAACGCAGCAAAAACCACAATGCCTTTAATCTGTACATAAAGTATTTTGTTTTCATGCCAAAGTTCGACGAGACGTGGTGTCGAGGTAAGCAATATCAACGAATTTAACGAAATTTTTTGTGTTTCATTTATTCCATAAGTAGATGTAATTGTGGCATTACTCTTTGGCAATACAGGAATATAACCTACACAATGTATCAGGGTATTTGAAACCTCTCTGGTCTGCTATTTGTTGGCCTATGCTTCCTTGTTAAGAAGTGCTTGTTTTGAAGATCTTCTGATCACTAGCTTCTTTATTGTGTATCCGAAATTAATCTACAAATTATTTTAACCTTGGTTTTGTGATATAAACTAAAAGCTGAAGGAAACGTTTAATGTTTTTCATTACAATTCTACTTTACATGGGCCTGAAAGTTAACCTTGATATCCGCAGAATGGCTCTTCATACGCAACAGCAGTAAAAGTTAATAAGGTAGGTTAGTGATCTCGCTTCTGATTTAAGCAATATGCTATGAAAACCTTTGAGCGGTTAGAGGTATAGCCGCACGTACTCTTTAACCTTGGTACTAAGTGGAGGCGTGTAGTCAACTTCGCGCCTCGGCTGATTTACCTATGGGGACAGCATTTATGACACTTACTGAACAGGAGGCTCTGTGGCCGACAGAATCTTCCTTCACACTACGGAGCAAGAAACTATCTTTCGCTCCCGCCGAGAATCGATACCCATTTTCTGATTTATTCATAGCATAGCCTATCGAATACATTATTCCTAATATTCTTTGAAACATTCTACGATATTCTGTATATTTGTTGCTTGTTATATTAGTTTTGCAATAACAGATTTTTATTCACAAAAAGTGAACATTATGGCCAAGGAAGTATACAAGATGCCAAAATAAGTGCATTTTTAGAATATGTGCATTGACCAAGGCAAGTGTCTTTCCACTCTTGGTACTTAAATGTGTCTTCCAGAATACAAAACTGGTGGAGGTTGTGAGCTGCTCCGTGACCATAATGCGACTTTATGAATTATTCTATCTACTGTATTTCTTGTGTTGGGCCATTGACCGCTCAAGTTCCGCGGCCTCTCTGAGACAACCTGATCGACCCACCTAGGTTTTTTTCCCGGAGAAAGAAAGAAAAAAGAGGGAAAGAAAGTGAAATGTAGATAGAAGGAACAGGAAAAGAAGGAAAGAGTGAAGAAGCCAACAAAGACGAAGAAGAAAGAGGACAAGAAATAAGAAAAGGAATAATATATACAAGAGATACGAACAGGAAAGCATTTAAAGAAAATGGAAAGAGGAAGAAATTAGTGAAAAAGGCAACCAAAAAAATGGAAAACGGAAAGCAAGGAGGAAGCAAAGGAAGAGGACCGGGAGGGACGAAAATTTGCTTCTGCGGTATCCTGTTGCCCACTTTGTCCTAACTTAAGTCCGAGACACAATTGACTCATATACATATATGTATATATTACATATGTATTACACACACACGCGTATATATATATATATATATAGTTTGTCTAACCTGTATTCTCGGAAGTCCTTTGAAGATTATGCCATGGTCCATTTTGATACTCGCTTTTTTTTCGGACATCACTGGACTGTGGAGGGTGTACACACAGTACGTAGCCTTGGAAGTTTACTCAGTGATAGATAATTGGAAAGGAAATATTGTAAATCTACACGTATTTTGTATATATTAATTGTTTTAAGAAAATAAAAAAAAAACATGGGAAGCTCGAAATGTTCCAGTGCAATGGCAGTGTAATTTATCACTTCGTGCATTTATAAACCCTCTTGACACTTTTTACGGGACACACTATTGTAACTGAAGAAGGGCAGAGTGCTATTGATGTCAGAAATATTAACACTCAAAATAAAATTCTGAGCTACGGGCTACCGCCTAGTTGCAGAGGGACGCTGGGAGACACTGGAGTGTCGCAGGATTACTTAGTTACTTATTTAACGACGGTTAGACAAAAAATTTGTTGTGGCGTCGAAAGAGGTCGCACGTTGGTAATGATTGTCAAGAATAATTATCGAAAGAAGCTGACAGACCTTTTAAAGGTACTGTCTCGGCATTCGTAGATTATCTTACTACTCTGGCTGAACGTCACAAGCAATATAGCGTCGAATGGGATGGTAGTTACGCACATAATGGTTATCGAGAGTATTTCAGCTTTTGGCAGGAGGATGTACTAGACCATTGAAGGGTGGTATCATCACGATTGCGTTGGGAGATTGAGGAAAACCAAAATAACCGTGGGACATCTTCAAGACCGACAGATATATCTGCGATGCATTTGTGGAATGGTTCTGCTAAATCCCCTACCTTGGGCAGGTGTGCGAGAACTTGTTAGTGTAGAAAGATGCATCTGCTCAATTACCTCCTTCTCGTTGCATAATTTTACTGCCATTAACTTCTTTAAGGCGACTTAATAGTTAATGCTGGTAATTCTAGTTGAAAAATAAAAGACCAAATTGATGTCACTTGCTATTTTATTTCACTTCTTATGTGCTCAACATGTTTCGGACATTAATATATCCATCATCAGGTGCTTGCGACTGTGCTGTTGCATTACCACATTGGTCGTATTGTTCTTGGTTCGATGTGTTGGAGATTCGGTGTGGTTGGGTTGGAGTGGTATCCGTGTTGCAGGCTGAAGCACAACTGCAACACGGATACCACTCCAACCTAACCACACCGAAACTCCAACACACATGGAACCAAGAACAATACGACCAATGTGGTAATTCAACAGAATAGTCGCAAGCTCATGATGATGGATATATTAATGTCCGAAAAACGTTGAGCACATAAGAAGTGAAATAAAATAGCAAGTGACATCAAGTTGGTCTTTTATTCTTCAACTATCACAATGATGCACGGTCCAATAAACACAAGATTCAGCTGGTAATTCTAGTTTGTTTTTGTTCTGTCTTCGGTGGATGAGACTGTATGGATTACGGCCTGCGTCTGGTTCATGGTGAGGTTTCTGAATGATAGATAGTTGTTTGTGAAGTACTGGTATAATGACAAATGGACAACGGGAAAAGTTAAGTGCTGCGACAGAAACATGTTCTAGCGCCACTTTGTCTGCCATAAATCTCACGCCGCCTGTCCTGGAACTGAACCCGCTCCTTCACTTCGAGGAGGGATTTTTATTTACACTGCTAGGTGACAAGTCTCCTTGAATCGGCTTATTCCTTCCGTCGAACTGTCCGCAATCACAACAGTTATCCTCGATACATCGGTTTGTGTGTAATTCCTCTGTTTAAACACGAAGCAAGTCTCTTCTTCGTTCTACTGCTTGTGTGTTTGTCCTTTTCTCTCGCTTTCTTTCGTTAGTGACACCGCATTGGTTTATTGGACTTTGTAGCATCGAATAAGGTATAACAGAAACGTCATTGTGAACCAGGACAACTGAGTAACGTGAGCGGCCGACATTCTGTTCCCGGAAGTTCCTTTTCACCACACCCCGAGGCTCATCGAATTTCCGGCAGCTCTTTCTTCCGAAGGTAAAGAGATTGGAGCGTCCTGTGGGACTGTTATTCTAGGTGTAATGATGGGTTCCAGAGTTCATGGAGCTTGTGTTCTATGGTAGTTACATGCCTGTTTGGCGTTGGATATAATTGTCTGCGCGTTCGCAAGGAAGTTTGGAAATAAACATATGTGCCTATTAGTCTCTGTGACTGTCCTCTCAACAGATTGATAGTTGTTGAACATATTGTCTTGTAATTTGTTATTACAGAATTGTGTTACTAAAATTTGTCGGTTCATTGCTGTTTCAGTCAAAAAAGAACAAAAATAACGGGCATTTTAGACGATTACCTCTAGGCATTTGTGAGCACGGTTCAAATGTAACTCTCTAAATTGGTCACTGGTGGAACAAAGAAGTTTCGAACAAACATGTAGAGGAATGTTGTGTGTATATCTGTGTCGTGTCCTGTACATGTCCGCGTAATTTTACTCTTTTGGAGGTCATTAGACGCGAAGGAATTTTATGCTGTATTTTCTCGTAACTCGAGAATGGTTGCACCGATATTGCCACAGCTCGTATTCCCGGCTGTGGTTCCACAAACGGTATTTTGTTAAACGCGGATCTGAGAGCAGAATGGCAGAGCGGAGGGTCGTCATCGGTCGCTATGCAACAATTGATGTCCTCCGCTTGGCGGCGCACTGTCCCTCCTTGGGACTGTGCACCGCAGAGCAAGGGGCGCAGCAGTGTAGCTATGGACGAGTTTGTAGATTCTAGGAATGGGTTCCGCTTTAACATGTACACCCTGTGTATAAGCCATAAGACACCATAAAAAATTCGCATTCAGATATCGCAGCTCTACAGACAGTAACAAAACTAACGCTGTAACAATGTTTCGGCCTGCTTACAGTTCATAATTTGTTGTAATTAGTGTACAGCTTGGAGGTACACACAGTGTTTTAGTCAGTAGATTTATTTAAAAACTATTCCGGAAAATGTGTGGGAGGGCTGTGATAAATCTCGAATATCTTCAGAACATCCAGTGTTGCGTCCGAGGTTCGAAATCAGTACCTTCCATACGTGAAACAAGACACGTAAACACTAAACTGCGATTTATCTGAAAATGACATGTAAAAGACTGATTTGTAAATTTGTTTGTCCTGAAAAGTTGCAGCATTCTATTTATTCAGCGCCTTTTCTTCTAATTTTCTTCCCGAAAGAGTAAAATGAAGTTCTTACGAAACTCCACGTTGTGTGCGAATATATGCGGAGGTCCGCCACCCCCTCCCCCAGGTCAGCTGTTGAACCATTAAAATTATTTTTACGAAATTTGGTATTATGTTCTGTCTTTGAAGGCCTCTCCAACGCAATAATTTTTAATTCCCTACCGTCAGTAATAACAAGACAGCGGACGCAGGAAATTATGAGACGGTAGTGAAGCCAGCACCACTTATTTTTCTATCCTGAAACTGTGTACGGTTATATGTCTTAGAAAGATATGCAATTTATTTTGACATAATGTTTTTGCAGTATGTAAAGTGAAAAGTTGTCGGGGTTTTTCGTGTTTAGGTTTTTATGTAAACGACTGATCATTGGTTGGAGCTGTGCATGCTAAGTTTCGTACGGTGACAGATAACAAACATACGTACAAACTGTGTGTGAAGTATTGTGTGTGAGTTAACAGTGAGAAACCTGACGTCTATGTAAAATTTTGAAGTTGTGTTCCACAGATTTAAGGTTTGCAGAATCCGTTCTTAAGTAACGATATGTCCTCCCCCCCCCCCAAAAAAGAGCTACAACTGCAGTGATAATAACGCTAAGAGATTTTCAGAGCTAGAAATTCCTGCAAGTATTATGCGTTTTACTGGAGGCCCTTTTTTTAATTTATAATATGAAGTGTGTCTGTCCAGAAACAGTGTTATCATTTTTGAAAAATAAATATTTGTAGCTGTGTGCCAGTGACTACCATTTGAAATTATTCTCTGGCTTCACTTTGGTCGTTGTAATGGTGTCATCATGCGGCAGTGGCAGTGCCTAGTTCATTGTATCTTCTCCGAAACTGTTAATCAGATCCCAGTGGAATTTAATACTTGAAGTTGCACGAAAAGTTATTGGGCGGATCCGTGTTTCGTGTCGCCGGTACAGCGAGGTCGGTATAGGGACCAGGCTGCGAGCTGGACTATCTAGAAACCGCGGGTTTGTATCCAGCGGGAACAGGAGTTTTTGTATTCATCAGAAAATACAGACCAGCTATGGGGCCCACTATTCTTTTTATCATTGATTTCCTGGGGCTCTTTACCGGTGTGTGAAGCGGCTGGAGTGTGAAACTCACCGCTTAACCATCTAGTTCAGCGGTTAGTACTTATTGGAGCTACTCTTCTACACCCCTCTCACCACATGTTTTCATGACCTGCACACGGACTTTATACCTTCTTCCTTCACCGTTTTCGTAGAGGTCGAATATAATTCCGCATTTTACTTACAATTGTACTTACCTTAAGAAGAATAAAGCATTTTACTAGCCCCTCGTAAGGCAGGTCGACTAGCAGTAAAGGCAGAGAAAACTAAGTCAGAATTTGTGTCTTGTCCAGAGCGTTTTCCAAGTGCGTAGATTCTTGGAAAATTTGGCAGTGTTAAAATGCCCTATTTGGGAACAGTTCTGCAGGGAAGATTAACTTTGAAGACCTAGGCGCAGACGGGAGGATAATATTAAAATAGATAACAAAGAGATATGATGCGAGTGTGTAGACTGCATTAGTCTATCTCAGAATGGGCTCAAGTTTCGGGCTGATATGAAGAAGGCAATGGACCTTTGGATTTCACAACATTCGGTGAATTTCTTACATATACAAGGGAAATAATAGCTACTAAAAAGGACTCTTCTGCATTGTGTTATTTCGTTGGAATCGAGGGGGCAATGGGCACAGTTTTTGCAGATGGCTGTAGGTTTATGAATGCTGAATTGTAGGGGGGGGGGTGCAGGCAAAGTAAGTCGGTCGCCGCGTGGTGCCGAAGCAGCGTGTGACGTGCGCGACGGATGTGCGCTGCGCGCGGTCCACCAGCGGCGTGATGAAGCGATGACAGTTGATAATCACCAGTGCCGCTGTCGCAGTAAGGCGGCGTTTCGCTTCCGGTGGCAGTCGTAACCGTAGGCTACGTCAAACGGTACTGTATCGCGCAAGGCGGCGTCGCTGTATTAATGGTAGTGGTAAGCGGTCGAGTGACATGTTGCTGGATTCAGCTTTGACGTTGGAATGTCAGCACAAATTGCACGAATTGCGTGAAATGGGCCCATAATGGGGAGATAGTTTCCATCTGTCTGCCCACGTGTTCTACTTCCGAATGACAGTGGAACTGGACGAAACTTTCTGTCAGGTTCCACAGTGAAATTCATGGAAGGAATTTAACTATTTTCGTCTCTACTATAGAAGTAGCTTAAATTGACGTCTTTCGAAAACAGCGTAAGGAGTAAAGGCTGTTGCATGGCGTAACATAAAAAAGGTCTCATAAGACCACAAATTTCGGTGCGATTATACTCAACGAAGTATTGTAGAAAGAAAAATGTTTTGAATATGTGTTGTGTTGTATTTATTGTGATCAGTTTTGCAACACATGCTCTGCATTCGATATCGCATTGTTGTTATGTACTGTAAATGGACGTGAAGGTTAATGGGGTATGCGGAATTGCGAAGATTGCAATTCGAAGTTATGTCTAGGGTCCTTCGTATTTTCCAGTCTTGTATGAAAATCCGGTAGCCGTCCTGCTGCATGTGGTTGGCGTAGGGTGTCAACAAGACTGAACAACATGGCTGTCCGGTTTTCTGTTGAACAGTCACACGCCGGCGCCACCATCTTCGCACTTAAAGGCATTTTTCACATAAAAACATTTTTGAATCTGTTGAATCCGACAGTGTAACTTTCCACCATAAATATAAATTTTTATTCTAACATATGAATATTATCAGGAGCTATTGTAGGTTCTAAACTGATTTGAGATTGCCTCAGACTTCATTTCACCTACGATTTATGGAGCTGCGCATTTTCATTGAATATCGAAGTATTATAGAACTTTAATGCAACTGAATTCGTGCAGCTAAACTTGTTCTCTAACGACTGGCTTTTACATTCATTGTCGCCATAAATATTCTCCAAAAGAAGCAACAGTACAGTGGCAGCTAATCACCTGGTTACGGACCAGTTTCAGCTACAACAACGTCTTTTGTGCTAAATATACCTTAGGAGACGAGCTACCTCCATCGCAGTTGTAGTGTAATGATTCAACCATCGTCACAAATATTCGTTGCATTTCCATCCTTCCAATTTTTTTCCCCAAATTTATTACGTAGCCTTCATTTTAATACCGTTCTATTGCAGTTTAACGTATGTGATTGACAAAGAAATCGTTTAGATCATATTTTAATGTGTTTAGCTGCACTGTGCAAATGACCAGGATTATACATATATCAATTAAGTTTGAGTCTGTATTAAAATCCTGGACAAACGCTACGGCTCTGGTGTAAGATGTCTGCAGCATAACGAATATTACTGCAGGCTACCTTGTTACTACATTAACATCTGTTTATTTAGTAGCAGAAAATGTTACAATTTATGCAAAAAGTTGTCAAAGTGTTCATATGGCGGCCTTTTGACAGAAGCAGTGTAACCATACTGAGCATTGTCTGCTAGTTTCTCACTGCAATTTTGAAGTTACACTTAGAGTCAAATTAGTGCGAATATTTTAACTGATCTTTCCATAGTATGAAGTATTGCCATTTTTACAAATTAATCCGAGGTTGTGAGTTTCCTCAATCCGTACATTTGATACAAATATATTCGTTTCGTCATGCTATCTGAATGCATATTAACTGTGTTGAAGTTCATCATGTAGATCTTTTCTAATATAGGGGAACATGTCTGAGTGAAGGGACGCCTGAAGGTTAAAATCTCTCGTCTGAGTGAAGGAACTTTGTGTCGCCAATATCTAGTTTCTTGGCCGAGTGAAGGGGCGTCTATTATTAAGGTTAAAATCACCTGTTTGAGTAAAGAAACTTCTGTCAATAATATCTAATTGACTGAGTGCACGGACGTCTGTTTCCAAGGTTAAAATCTAAGTGAAGTCTGTCTGAGTGAAGGAATTTCTGTCACTAGTGTATAAAAACTTGTCTGAGTGAATAACTGCTGTTACTAAGAAGCAGTAACTTATCTGAGTGAAAGGACCTTGCATTACATAGAGGACTTCTCTGAGTGAAGTACGTCTTTTACTAAAACACAAGCAGTTACTTGGCCAAAAGTTCGTGTAACAGTAAGACAAAATTACTTGTCTGAATAAACGGACTTTTACTACGCGTTCTAAGGTACATTCATTTGATTGATTGATCGGTCATCTGTTTATAGAAAATTGCCTTTAATAGGCATAATAATGAATAGGCTATAGTGTGTACTAAGTTTATTGTTTTATTGAAGTCCTTAGAGACTGTGTCATATTGTGAGCTTGTGCTGCCAGCAATTGGCCTGCAGGTTGTATGACTCCATGTCTGTGAGTAACAACGAGTGCCTGAGAAAATTCTTTAGCATAAATGGTAAAAGCTAATCCAAGATCATGTATTAATTCAGGCTTATATAATTATTTAAAATATTAAGTTTGTGTCACGTGCATAGTTTTGTTGAGAATATTTCGTTCTGTTGTGTTCGATATTACTTGCCGGGATAAAAGTCTTAGGCGAAGTTACGTGGGCATGTCAGTGCTAAGAAGGAACAGCTACTGCATGAATATGTAATAGCCTGTGCCTATATTTATACTGATAAGGTCGTCGAAAAAACTTTACTCACAACACCAGTCATCAGACAACTGACCCTGAAGTGAGCAATGGTGACCAGAAATGATGGGTTACAAGATCTGCCATTTTGCTCCCAACTTTTCCAAATTGAAAGTGGGGACAGTGGTGCAGGCGACATTGACGATCACCACGCCGTTCTGAAACTGAATGAACTCAAACCTCACCACCTGGCTACAATCCAACAGCATGAAGGGGCCATCTACTATGATCTTTCCTCAGTGCCTAAGTGAGTATAGCAAGCGCTCTAATTTTATGACAATATAGCCCTTGTTCTATCCCTCTGGGAGCAGTATCAATTCTTTGGAATAGGAGCGGCACCATAGTTACCTTGTCTTATGCCAATAAGGGTATTTTAGCTGAAACTGACAGGCTGTCTGTACTCCGATTGTCTGTGCTCAATTACTTTTACTGATACTTTGTGTTACTCGCGATGTGCTTTGTGCAGTCAACGCTATACCATGGCTACTTATGGACAGAACAAATCGTACATCAGCTAACTAACAGAACATCATGAACCAGAGCCCTTTAACTCACGCTGTTATTCGCCAAGGTTTCCACGAAATATTTCACGTATTGTGAACTCCGAATTTTCATTATCTTAGTTACTACAATCCGACATTGGACCATACCCCTACTCTGAAGCAATTGAATCGAGCCCAAAAAGCTCATTCCCTTTTTCTTCCATTTGATAGTATCCTCTATTATCCGCGTAGGTATCCAAAAAGCCATAGTCCTTCAGGTTTTAAGAAAAAATATTTATAAGCGTTTCTTACGTCCCTTATCCTTGCGAGGTGTCTCGCCTGTCTCACGATAGATTATCAGACTTTCGGAATGCAAGCAGCAACTTGTCGGTAATATCTTGTGTAAAAGAAACCTTTTATTAAAAAGCAAACATGACTCACACGATTATAGTTAAATTGTTGGGGTTCGGGATAACACATTTTTGCGAGTTGTTCAGTAACTGCGATCTTCAATCCGTTTAGAGACTTCTCGAACCTAGACAGTCAATAGTGACGTTTCTCTCAAAAAACCAATTGGATTAGAAAACGAATAAAATGAATGGGCAATAAGAAGGCCATGTTCGTCCACGTGCATGTTTCATCTCTGAAACTGCTGAAGAGTTTCCAGTTAAATTCTTTTTACCGGGTGTGTGATTCGAAATTTATAAACGTATTTTGGATTTAATTTTAGTTTTGTCCTTAACTTATGACCCCTTGGGAGCTGGGATAGCGTAGTCGGTATAGCGACTCGCTACGGGCTGGATGATCCGGGGATCGAATCCCGGTGGGGGCGACATTTTATGCACCCGTCCAGATCGGCCCTGGGGCCCACCCAGCCTCTTATACAATGGGTACCGCGTCTTTCCCGGAGGCAAAGCGACCGGGGCGTGGCGTTGACTACCACCCATCTAGCGCCGAGATTAAAGAAAGAGTAGAGCTACACGTACTCCCCCTCTGGGTCTTAGTGGCCTGTTGTAGGGTGAACTTTACTTTACCTTTACCTTATGACCCCTATTTTTCATGGTACTGAAATCGAGCTCTAAACATTTTGTAATAAGCTTATAGTCTTGCAAAGGATGTTACATTGCATAAAATTTAGAAATTATTCAGATATGCCACAACTTTTATACGGACACTTCTTTATGCAGCATGTACACATTTTTGTACGTACGTAATAAAGTGTAATGCAGTAATGTTTGGTTCTACGATGTGTTATAAAACGCAATGTGACTAGCTTTGTAACAGTATGGCTATATCTGGAATAAATGAAAAAAAGATATGAATGAAATATTAAAATCACGAACTTTCCATTTTGGTACAATGTGAAATCTATCGTAAAACTCTTGTCTTTGATAAGACTTGAAATTCCTTAACTTACTTGGACTGGCGCGTTAAGTTTATAGCTGGATCGCGCGTTTAAGTCTCCGTTCTCTAGCAGTTTTGCAAGTCGATTAGCGTCGCGATGTTTATTCAGACTTAAAGTTGAACGTGACATTTTCTCTTCTTCAGGCAGAGTAGTTGTGATTTTTTCTTCTCGACTGGAGTCTTCCAGTTTCTGTGCAAGTGCCTTAACTACCAAAGTACGGAAGACATCGCTAGTGACGGTGTAAGTGAAACGCGTCTCACTTTACCTTCCCCTTCGACTGAAGAGTGGTGCATGTTTCCTGATTACTTTGTTTAAAGCCGAGTTCTGAACTGCGTGCCACCCAGTAGGTTATGTGATAATTACAGTGTAGATGTGTATTTGGGACGTCTGCAGTTTGAATCTCTGCCGTGCTTCTCCTGTTCTAGCGAAGGATGTGTTGTCTGCCCAGGCCGATGCGGCGATAGTACGTTGGCTATAGATCCTAAGCTACGAAGGGAGACTGAATAGCTGTCATCCGTATCTGTCATCACTAATGTTTTTGATAAATTTCCTCATTATTTTCAAGTGAATGTCGCGATAGATCCTTCAAGAGTATCACGACCCTCTCCCTACTAATTATTACGTGCTCGCCTTTAATAATCACGTTTCCATATAACTCTCGTTCGAAGCTGTATGTAAATCTTATGAATATGACGATGAATTGTGGTGCCTAATGTAATCGTAACAAGATAGGCAAGGCACTTCTAATGTACCATTGCGGCGCTTTCGCGTAACATATGTTGCAGTGTAAACGCAATGTGTGTTTTCCCCACTTACGTCATAAATGGTAAGATTTTCGAGGGGAGGGAGGGGGTGGGACTTTGTGAAGATGAAAAGCTTGTTTCGATTTTCTCTCAAAGTTTGTGTAAAAATTTCTCATTCTGAGAAGAATGCAGAGATATATCATAAATGTACGTTGGTCTTCATGAGAAGTGCCCGTCATTATTGCAAGATTTTAATGAAATTTGAGTTCTTTCGACGGATTTTCGAACAATCCTCTAATACCAAATGTCATGCAAATCCTTTCATTGGGAGACGATTCGCTCCATGGGGAAAGACAGACGAGACGAAGCTACGTGTAATAGGAACTATTCGCAATGTTGCGAACGTACCTAAAAATTGAAAGTATAAAGTAGTGTGAAAAGCGATGTACAAACATGAGTACATTATACGTACGTGATTTGTTATTCACAGAGATAGTGAACATTGCTTGAGTGCGTTGGTTTGTAAATTCTTCTCTGTTCCTTTCTCTTCAACGCTGTTTCAGAAGAGAAGTGGTAGTCCTTCATGGAGGCCACGACCTGAATATTCTACAGATGTATGAGCTGGAACTCTGCACCAGTAGTACATGTTCTCTCGTCTTTGACGTTTTTGGATTTGCAGACCATCTATTTACATTCTGACGCTTGTCATTGAGGTTCTTTTTTATTCCTACGTGATCATCGCATGTCGGCTCCATCGCTTGTAGCGGCAACAACTGAACCAGTCGCGATATGTATAATGCAGTGTTTTTGTGAACCGGCTGCTGCATGAAATTTTCTCTTACGTCCTTCCTGCACAGCAATTACTGATCTTACTATCACACCTCACGGATCTTGTGCTTGCGTCTGTCCGGGTTACATAATATGCAGCTGTTTTAATTCCAAAATTAGTGTGCGTAATGTGTGTATCCTACTTTGGTTTCCAAAGATGGGCCCTGCTGTGCCCTTTCTGCGCACTGACATTTGACCTAAATATTTTTTCGATAATTTTTTATTCACACTCAAGTTTCCCGGTTTGGGGTTTACAGGCGCAACAACGTGAATGTACGTAACACAATGTGTGGACTTTCGGGGTTAAAAATTTTTCAAAATGTAGACCCTCATGCCATGTTTAAAATGTATGTTAATATTATTCTCACGTCTGCGCGTTATGTCCCAAATACTCTCTTCTCCTCACGATTTGCGTGCAATGCTGCTATCTTCCCAAACGTGACCGTCCTTACTCTGCCCCTCTTTATGGCGTTTGCTGAAGATCGCAAATTTTTTAAGCTCCCAGTTTTGCAACTTTTCCAATTTTCTGTTACGTCCTCCCACCTGGACCCAAATACTGTCTTCATGGCCCTGTTCTCAAACACCTTTATTACCTGCTCTTCACTTAATGTATCACCAATCCTTATAAAACAATCATGCTTGTCGCTGTGTATAATTTATAATCGTGCTGATTAATCGCCGTATTTACTGCGACATTCCGTTATCGTGGGCGTGCACTAAGATGCACCGTACGTACGCAGCCATTTTTCACCATTGCCACAACTAGTACGCTCATTTGAAAGAAAGATGGTCCTGCCGTCCATTGTAGGCATGAGATGTATTTGATGGAAGCGCTGAACCTTCTAGTATGCAGTTTATTTGGTGTTTAAGAAGGTCGGTGGAGGAATCATGTCGTGCTATATCTGAACGCATGGATGTTTGTGTGCTTATTGTAGCGTCGAATTATAACATTTAACCCGGTTCTTTTTAATAGGGACCAGCTCGCAAAGAATTAAATAGGTATCTGATGTTGCGTCTTGTATTTCGAAAGATTACATAATCTTTGGATATAAATTACAGAATTATGACAAAACTGTAGGCTACATTTGCTCCAGAAACCTTGTCTAAATGACAGAGAGTCCATGTAATGTATGGCGCTTTTTGTATAACATATGATGTCATGTTTTATCCATGAGGATGGAGGTCGCCTGTGGTTTCTGAACGTGACTGCTTCATGGGGTCACCTTGGCCTATTGCATTGCCTCCACGTGGATAGGCCACAGGAGGTCGTTCCCACAAAGACGCAATGCTTATTGCAGATCTCGCCGTACATATTGGCCTAAGCGTAACACTGCACTTGCGATCGGGAGGTTGTCGGTCCGAATTGTGGGCGACCACTATCTCAACCGACGATTTAAAACTGTCTGGGTCAACAGTGGGATATTATCTTAAAATATTTCGTGTATACAGTGACAGAGTTATTCACAAGACACACAGTGCTGTTAACCGCATTTGAATTTACCGAATGTTAAGGCTCAAATACGGCTGACCTGTGTAAGTGTTCGGTCTGCACTCGTGTTTAGCATTTGTTTCTTCTCTGCAGTATGTGTAGGTAGTCTAATAATGAGAAGTATCGAATGTTAATAAGAAATCGGTGTAACGTAGTCTGTTTAGCTACAAGGCTGCGGGCTGGAGAGCACAGGAACCACGGCTACATTCCGATCACGGGCAAGAAATTTTTCCTTTCTCCGAAGCGTCCACACCAACTCAGGGGCCCACCGACACTTCTGTTTAAAGTGTGTTGAGGCGCTTCCCACGGGCTCAAAGCTGACCATTCACCTCATCTAATGCCGACATTAAAAATGAATGGAGAGGTGCCTCCACTCCCCATTTGCTTTTATAACGTGCATATGGAAAATATTGCCTTTAGCTGAATATTAAAGAAGGAAATGAACGTCAACCTTCACTTTCTTCTCGCCTAATGTGTAAGTGTTGCTGAGTTCATTTCTTGGTGCTATACAAAATGTACGTGTACGTACAAATTACGAGACTGCCACTGAGCGAGCTGGCTCGAGCGGAGACGTTCATGGTTTGTAATTCGGAGAATTTTGGTTCCACCTTCGAGGAGCACCGACTGTCCTGACGATGGGTTTTCGTGGCTTTCCTTGGCCCGTCGAAACAATTGTGAGGATGTAACTTTAAATTTCGCCACCGACGTTTCTTTTCACACACCTTCCAATTCATGATTCACTGACAAAACATATGCAGTATTGCTGACAGGTGTTAAAATAAAACTGCTGCTGCAGTATGTACAAAGTGTCAAAATGTGCCTATATTGTACACATTATTGTTTGCTTTACTGAGTTATGCACCACTGTGGAGAAAGTGAAATCATGCTATGAATTCATTCTTTTTATTTCACCTGGTTTTACAATATGTGGGAAAAACAAATCAATATATGGAAAATTTTGCTTGCTTTACAATCCTAAATAAGAAGAAGGGAATATCTTGCTTTTTATGTCTTATGTATTGCCTGAGCATCTTTACTGCTACAGACTGTGCGAAATGAATCCAGTATTTAAAATTGTGTACAGTCGAACTTCCCCCCCTCGTTTTTCAACATGGTTTAGTGTACAAGTCTTCGCAGCTGTGTGATCTGAAGGGGTTAAGTGGTGTCGATCAAGATGTGCCATAACTGGTCAGTGTGTTAGAACTGGGAATGAAACGGTTCTTTTGAAGTTAGTGCCCATTTCTTTCCTGGAAATTCTGAGATAATTAATGACAAACTTCCTTCAGGATCGTCTCTAACGCTGTCTATACTCGAACTTTTTACCTACAAAATCCATGCCTAGAATTTTGCCACTACTTTGGCCTGCTGGGTCCTCTCATGCATTGTCTCTGAAACTGCTCGATGGTATTTGTGAATTCGCAGTGAATATTTGTGCTAAATGTTGCTGAGATAACGCAATTTTGTCCCGGATTGGTCCAGTATAACACCTAAACTACATGAAAGCTAAATCGCAATTTTACGTTCTTTAAATATGGATAAAATTATAAATGTTGGTACTTTATATGAAACATAATTCTCATTAAGGTCTGCAACATTTTTTCCAAACACGCTACACTGTGAATTGGTGAAACGCAAGGCAAGGCAAGGCAAGGCAAGGCAAGGATTTCATTTCGTATAGTAGCTGTTACACCTTCAAGCATTACAACGTTTCAGGCATTTCTCATCTCCCACGTACGTATTACATGTAGGGTCCCTCTCCTTTTGAGTGCATTAACCTAACAATATCTGAAGAGCACACATTTTGAACCTCATAATTACGCTGTCTTTTAAAAATTAAGGAACTGTATGTCGTGTTTTGGCAGTTCCTGTTCCACATCCACGTACCCAGGAGGCGGTCCGAATCCGACACCATCTAGCGGAGCGGCCATGGAACAACAGCAGACTGTGCATAGCACCAGAGAACTGACCAGGAAACGGAAGTTCTCGTTCAGGTACGAGAGGCGGATCCATACAGCCTCCGTCTACAGCCGAGGTCTGTTACATTTTCTTTGCTGCAAACGGGTTAAATTGCCTTGAAACTGTTCTCATTAACCATAATTGCTTAGTCTGCCCACCTAACTTCAAGGTTCAGGGTCCTTCTCGAAAAGGTACGCAGCTGAGCAGGAAATTCCCTGCTTTTGTAAAACTCAAAGTTTTTTTTTTGCGTTTCATGCTCCTTCTCCTTAGTTTTATAATGCGCCAGTTTAATCCAATTTACTCAACCACACCTTGTTTATTTGCGATAATTTTAATATTATTCTGTTAACTACTGTAAGGTCTTGTCTTGGTATTTCCCGACCAAAATATTCGTGCACCGCACTAGCCTCATACATGTCCCATCCACATTCTTGACTTCTTCAGCCTAATATTATTAGGCGAATAGTACTGGAGATGATATTGATTATATTGGTTTCTACAGCTTCTTTCCTAGGTCCAAACACTGTCCTCCCTTTTGTATGAAACACGATAATTTACTACTTCTTCAGGATGAGGGATTATTTTCAGAGCAATAGAAAATACACGAATACATTTTTTTGTGTTTGCGTTTTCATCTTTAGTTCTTGGACCGGCATGCTGAAGCCGTACGTGTGGATCCATTTTGGTGTTTATTAACTCGTAAATAATCTTGTTCTTAACGAGGAAAATCCTAACTCCTTGACAGATTAGTAGTCTCTTGGTAGTTGAAAACGCGTCCGATTAGACTACCAGAAATACTTCTACGCCAGAGAAATTGCCGCGTATGTACAGCGCTAACCAAACTCGGCATAGGAAGCGAATATTATGGCTTACTTTCTTTCTCAGAAAGAAAAATGTTAGTCTTACGAGATCGCCATGCTCTTCGTGTTCAGTTCAACTATTGAACCACCTGACTGACTTTCACGAAAGCGGGCTTGAAACTTGCAACACTTGGGACATTTCAACGGCTCACTTTTAGGGCTGATTCTTAAAACAGTTGCGCAAAGTGACTGTTTTTTTTATCGTACCCGTCTGCCCTCCGTCTCTCCGTACGGAACAATTCGACTTCCACAGAACGAATTTTCATGAATGTTATTTTAGAGATGTGTACTGAAATTTGTCCCCATTTTGCAGTGTTGATTAAAATTGGACAAACACAACAGACACTGCATACAGAGATCCGTACATTTATGACTAATATGTTAGCAATACCAGCGTGGTTGCCTTACTTGCTGAGATTCTATTCCATCTATGGCGCTACATCCCCTTCTGGGCCCTGGTCTCTGTCAGAAAATGCCTCCAAGCTTCTCTGTCGTCTTCTCCTCGCCTCCACCCTCGTAATCCTAGGATCTGTGATGTGTTTCTCCAGACGACGTTCGTCCATCTTGTTCTTGGTTATCCCACTGGTCTTTTACTATGAAATTTCCCACTAAGAACATTTTTGGGATCCTGTTACTTCCATTCTTAATACATGTCTCGCCCATTCTAGTCTTCTAATTCTAATGTCCACGATATTTAGATCTTTGTATAAATTATAAATTTCACCATTCCATCTGGGACGCCAGCGTCCTTTATCTTGTGTTGGACCATGAATTCTTCTTGATATTTTCGTTTTAAATGTACATAGCATTTGTTCTGTCATTTGTGTTAGGGTCCAGATTACACTTCCATAACACAGTACTGGTGGTTACTGTGAATACGAACGTTATTTTTTGCTATGGCTGCTCGAAAATTCCACAAGTATTTCGCTCCGCCAACGTTTCCTATCTTATTAATTTCTTGCTTCATGCCGTCGATAATAACAACACTGAGGGGATATAGGGACAGTAGCGACATCACTCTGGCGTCGTGAAATTGTGGCTAGGAATAGACCTTGGCGAAACATAGTATATGATGATAGTCTTTTTTACCAACTTGATGCACAAATTCTTTATTTTAATACATTTATTATACTCCTCTACATGTTTCGAGCACTAATTATGCTCACCTCAGGAGGACAAATGTATTAGTACAGCATTTGGTATCGTCACTCTATTTAGGTGACTGTTCAGTCTGAACAGTCACCTAAATAGAGTGACGATACCAGATGCTGTACTAATACTGAACAGTCACCTAAATAGAGTGACGATACTAGATACTGTACTAATACTGAACAGTCACCTAAATAGAGTGACGATACCAGATGCTGTACTAATACTGAACAGTCACCTAAACAG
>Ga0131853_10003521_pt1 | contig 28054 bp, 21 predicted proteins | sample TergutLab28metaG_FD_92764 | JGI IMG/M metagenome (GOLD analysis project Ga0131853, IMG submission 92764) | Labiotermes labralis P1 segment gut microbial communities from Petit-Saut dam, French Guiana - Lab288 P1 (version 2) (version 2) | ecosystem: Host-associated > Arthropoda: Insects >...
AAAATCGCACCCCATTGCCTGCGAAATTCTACGCCGTCATCTCTGATATAAACATCTGGGCTTTCAGATGCGTAAGCGGTTACAGAATGTGCAACCCCCCCCAGCACCATTATTGCCACACTCAATAGAATCCAAATTCTTTTCATGTCATAGCTCCCCTTTTATCTTTTTGTGTATTTTTATTATATCACAAGCCACTAAATTTTTCAACATGATGTTTTCTACACAATTATTGGGGCGGTTAGCTCATCTTTTGTACAACCGCCCGCACTTCGCAGCCCCTGCCAATACATGCGGGACAGCTGCATGTCACGCTCAAGCCTGATACGTGCGGTATCGGGAAGGCGGCTTGAGCTTTGTAGGTTTGTTACAATAGGGATGCTCGCCTGCCGCGCCATTGCTTTTACGATATCGGCGGATTGCTTACGAAATCCCAGCACCCTCAGATACTGCCCGCTTCCCCTCGCCTCACGTTTGGTGATGCCCAACAAAATATGCAAAATCGCGCGGGATATAGTGGTGTTGGTATAACGCTTGGTGGCGCAGGCCGTTATGATATCAGATATGAGAAAATGCTCTGCGGCCGCGGCGTGTATGCGGTTTTCCAAGCCTTCGGTGATTTCAGCCATTTGAGTCAGGGTTTTTTTTGGAGTTATCTCCATTATATAATGCAGGATGTGGCTGAAATTATTTATGTGATTCAGCCCACAAGCCTTATCTTGCTCAGCGACAGCAGTAAGGCTTGCGGGCGGCATATATAACGCCATGCTTTGCAAGCCGTTCGCACCAATGCCGCGCCTAATTGCTGTGGCTGATGCAAAGTTATTCACAAATTCTACACTGTGATGCTCAACTAACTTGCGGCCAATCGTCGCGGCTTGCATATATGGGGCGTATTTATTGCGCGCAATGAGATACTCAATAGCAAGGATATTATTCGGCTTTCCGATAATATCACCAAAATCAGTGCTCATAGCCGCCAGTGCATCCGCACGGCTTTTAGCAAACGACATGCCTTTATCCAGCCCACGACGCAAGCCCTTTTTAAACTCATCGGGCTCATCCTCCAAAATGCGGGCAACACGTTCCAAGGCAGCAATGTCGCCCGCCTCAGAGCCAAAGCAAAAGCTATCGACAACCCCACTGTCCCCCAACAACCTTACTGCGGCTTGTGCAAAAATCTTCGCGGACGACGTGGCATAGGCAACAGGCAGCTCCAGCACCACATCCACACCAAGCGCAAGCGCAGCGCGTACCCGCTCGTATTTATCAACAATCGCGGGCTCTCCCCGTTGCACAAAATTCCCGCTCATCACAGCAACAATACCATCAGCGCCAGTCTTTCGCAAGCTCTCGTTAATATGATATACATGCCCATTGTGCAAGGGATTCCATTCCACAATAATTCCGCATATTTTTTTCTTCATATAAATGCCTCATCCATTAGGTTTGTCGTGATGTTATTTTACAAAACCTATTACTAATTCTTACAATTATTTTACAGTATAGCTTAAAAAGGCAAAAATGTCTATCTTTTCATTAAAAACGCCGAAATTATAAATAATTTGCACTCGGCTTTGAATTATCGTATTGACAAAGGGCTATCATATCAGTTATCATAAGATAATAATAAAAGTATGTCCCGGTTTTTAGTGCAATGTATTTTGGGAGGATTTATGGAGTTAAGCCTGAGAGAATTTCATGATATCCGTGACTATATCAAAAAAAATTACGGCATCAGCATGAGTGACGAAAAGCGCTCTTTGATATACTCCAGACTAAGGAGCGTTATAACTACACACGGATTTGAGACTTTTGCCGAATACTTCGACTATTTAAAAAAGGATCGCAGCGGAGAAGCTGCTATCGTTTTTATTAATCGTATTACTACAAACCACACATTCTTCATGAGGGAATCCGATCATTTTGACTTCCTTCGCGATACGGCTTTGCCATGGGTTGAAGAGAGATTTGGTGCAGGAAAGGATTTACGGCTGTGGTGTGCGGCTTGTTCTTCGGGCGAAGAGGCATATACTCTGCAAATAGTTGCGCAGGAGTATTTCGCGAACAAACCCGGCTGGAATATCGAGATTCTGGCTACAGACATTTCAGAGCAAGTGCTTACACAAGCCTCGCTTGGGATATACTCAAACGAAAGCATATCCAGCCTGCCACCTGAATGGAAGCACAAATATTTCACAAAATATGATTCGGACAATATGGCAGTGAAAGAAAGCCTCAAAAAACTTATAACTTTCCGTAAGTTTAATTTAATGGAGGAGCGGCTGCCATTCAGAAAGCCTTTCCATATCATATTTTGCAGAAACGTCATGATTTACTTTGATAATGACACAAGAGAGAAGCTGGTAAACAGGCTTTGTGCAGGCATGGAGCCGGATGGATATTTTTTTATCGGCCATTCAGAATCTCTCGGCAGCTTAAAAACCAACTTTCGGTATGTAATGCCGGCCATCTACCAAAAATAACGATTTTAACATATACTATACGTGTCCATAGCTTCTTTTTCCCCGGTAGCTTGCAAGCCTCTGCTTTGCTATGTCGCTTTAAATCTTTCGAGTTTGGCAATTTTGCTTCGCAAAACCGGCCCAAAAAAATGCCGTGCTTGCGCAGTGCCGATGTTAGAGGTGAAATAATTGCGCGAGCAGGTTAATGGGCACATCTACCAACTTACAGATTATCAACATTAAAACACAAAGAAAGGTGTTGAAAGCAGTGGCGGATTTTGATAGAGATTCTATGCTGGAGATGTTTTCATTTGAAATGAACAATTTGGTGGATCAGCTTGAGCAAACCATCATTGAGAGCGAAACAGGCTTCACCATGGACGTAATAAATGAAATTTTTAGAATCATGCACACAATCAAAGGCTCAGCGGCGATGATGCTCTTTACTACGATTTCAACAGCAACTCACGCAGCCGAGGATTTGTTTTACTTTCTTCGTGAAGAAAATCCATCCAACGTGGATTATTCTGAGCTGACGGACTACGTTTTGATGTGTTTGGATTTTATCAAGGTGGAGCTCGGCAAAATCGAGGATAAAGTGCCTGTGGATGGCAATCCCGAGCCTGTGGTGGTCAGTATCACAAACTTCCTTAACAAAATTAAAGGAAATGTGGATGGTGTTGCGCCCGCTTCAGGTGCAGTTTCCGTAAGCTCTGCTGCTCCCGTTGCCAGAGGTACGCATTATCAAGCCAAAATTCATTTCGCTCCGGGAGCTGAAATGGAGAATGTGCGCGCATTTGCAGCCATCAACAACATCCGCCCGCTCACGGAATACCTCGTACATCAGCCCGAGGACATTGTCAACGAAAATTCCATACCCTATATCCGCGAGCATGGCTTTACAATGGACTTTTATTCCGAATGCGGCTATAACGACCTCATGGACGTGTTAAATCAAACATTATATATCAGCGATGTTATATTGGATGTAGTCGAAGATGAAGCATCCGCTCCTATGGCAGTCACATCTGATGCAATACAATCAAACGCGGGCAATTTGAATCATTTTGGCGTCTCAATGAAGTTTATTGAGGGAGCCGAAATGGAGAATGTGCGCGCTTTTTCGGTTGTGTTTTCCATATCCCCGAAATGCGAAAGCATCACCCATACCCCAGAAAATCTTACCGATGAAAATTGTATTTCATACATCCGCCAAAATGGATTTGTGATGAATTTATCAACTACGTTAAGTTATGATGAAGTATTTGATTTACTCAACGCAACCATCTACCTCAAAGAGCTGAATATTACAGATATCACGCCAAAGCCTGAGCCCACAACCCCTGCGCAAACCGAGGAAGCAGCGCCTGAGCCCACGAGTACACCTGAGCCGGCAATTCCAGATAACCTTGCAGGCGGAGGCGATAAGACAGGCGCGACTGCCGTCAAAAAAGCAGCAGGGCAAGCCGTCATCAGTGTTAACGTAAGTAAGCTGGATGCACTGTTGAAGCATATGGGTGAGCTTGTTATTGCCGAGGCTATGGTTACGCAAAATTCCGAGCTTGAAGGATTGCAGCTGGATAGCTTTCATAAGCATGCACGCCAGCTGAAAAAAATCATCAAAGAGGTACAAGAGACTGTCATGGACATGCGTATGGTATCCCTATCAACGACATTCTTCCGAATGAACCGCATTGTACGCGATATGTGCAAGCAGCTTAGCAAAGACTGCTCCTTGGATATTTTTGGAGAGACGACGGAAGTTGACAAAACCGTAATCGAGCACATCGGTGACCCTCTGATGCACATCATCCGCAATTCGGTTGACCATGGCATTGAGCTACCCTCTGATCGCATAGCCAAAGGCAAGCCCGAAAAAGGCACTATCCGCCTTGAAGCCAAAAACATCGGCTCCGAGGTGCATGTTATCGTGCAGGATGACGGTGCAGGTTTAAATCGCGATAAAATCATGGCAAAAGCCAAGCAAAACGGGCTTTTGCGTAAGCCTGAAGAAGAATATACAGACAAAGAAATTTTCCAATTTATTTTCATGCCGGGCTTCTCTACTAATGAAATCGTTACGAACTATTCAGGCCGAGGCGTTGGTATGGACGTTGTTAACAGCAATTTAGAGATGATTAACGGCGCTGTCGTTGTCGACTCTGAGCCAGGCGTAGGCAGCACTTTCACGCTAAAGATCCCGCTTTCTCTCACCATCATTGAAGGCATGATAATTCGCGTCGCTGGAGCGAAGTACACCATCCCTATCAATTCCATCCGCGATTCATTCCGCCCACAGCTTGACAAAATCTTTATCGACCCTAACGGCAACGAAATGATCACTGTGCGTGATGACCATTATAACATAGTGCGTCTGCATCAAATGTTTGATATTCCCGGCGAAGTGCGAGATACCGAGGACGGCATCATGATGATTATTGAAAACGGAGACGATGCTATTTGTCTGTTTGTTGACGAGCTTTTAGGCGAACAACAGGTTGTATCCAAAACCATCCCGAAATATATCAAAAAAATCCGCGGCATCAGCGGATGTACGATTTTGGGCAATGGTGATATCAGCTTGATAATTGAAGTAGCAGGATTCTTCGATAAATAAAAGGAGAGTGAATTGAATGTCATCATATGCAGATACAGCCGCATTGTTAGATATCGGAGGCGCGCAACCCTCAACCACAAGCCTCTATCTGGCTTTTGTAATTGATACAGAGCATTTTGCCGTAGATATCTCCAATATCAAAGAAATTATCGGCATAGAGCCCGTTACCTTCGTGCCACAGACGGAAAATTACATCAAGGGTATTTTTAACCTGCGCGGCGATATTGTGCCCGTAATTGATGTGCGCTTACGGTTTATGAAAGAAGAAATCCCTTACACCGAAGAGACATGTATCGTCGTCGTATTTTATCAAGATTACATCTTAGGGCTGATTGTTGATAAAATCTTGGGCGTGTACACGATTAATGGTGATATGATTTCCGCCCCTCCGTCGGCTAATTTGAGCTATAGCAATCAGTTTGTCAAAAATATCGGTCGCAGCGAAGACGGAATCAAGCTGTTGCTGGATTTAGAGCGTTTGATATTCTAATTATTAATTTCGTAACATGGGAGGATTATTATGAAATTTCTTGATAAAATGAAAGCGGCTGCCAAAAAAAATATCAAAACAATCGTACTGCCCGAGTCTGGTGATATTCGGACGCTCAGAGCCGCTGACTTAATCCTCAAAGAGGGCTTCGCCAAAGTGATTTTAGTAGGTGATGAAGGCCTGATTTGTGCCAATCCTGATTTGAATTTATCGAATGCAATTATTATTAATCCTGCCACTTATGACAAAACCCCCGCCATGGCTGAAAGGCTGGCGGAGCTTCGCAAGAGCAAGGGAATGACGATTGAAGAAGCCAAAAAATTGATACTAAATGAACTTTATTTTGGCGTAATGTTGGTATATGAAGGCATTGCCGACGGGATGGTCGCAGGAGCAGCCAATTCTACGGCGGACGTTTTGCGCCCCAGTTTGCAAATATTAAAAACCGCGCCTGATTCAAAGCTGGTTAGCACCTTTTTTATTATGGATGTACCCAATTGTGATTATGGCAATAACGGCATCTTCCTGTTTTCGGATTGCGGAATGAATCCGAACCCTACCGCAGACGAGCTTGCGACGATTGCCACATCCTCGGCTAAGTCATACGAGGCTTTGCTGGGTGATGAGCCTATAGTCGCAATGCTTTCGTTCTCAACAAAAGGCAGCGGCGGCAAGCATGATGATATCAGCAAAGTCGCCGAGGCAGTTCGTTTAGCAAAAGAAACAGCACCTCATCTCAAGCTGGACGGCGAGTTTCAGCTTGATGCGGCAATCGTCCCATCAATCGGTGCATCCAAAGCCCCTGGTAATCCCGTCGCAGGCAATGCGAACTGCCTGATTTTCCCAGATTTGGATTCCGGCAATATTGCGTACAAGCTCGTTGAGCGGCTGGCAAAAGCTGATGCTTACGGCCCTGTAACACAAGGCATAGCTAAGCCTGTGAATGATTTGTCGCGAGGATGCTCTTTTGAGGATATCGTGGGCGTTGCAGCGATTACCGCCGTGCAAGCCCAGAGTTAATTTTTGATTTCAACTTTCACGGCTTCGGAAGCGCCATCGATATGATTAAATGGCTTATATTAAATGCTTTCGGAGCGTAATTTGCATTAATAAAATTTATCTAGGGGGATTACAGTGAATAAGAGAGCTATCACTTCTGCTGTTGGATTTGTTATTTTGTTAGCTGTTTCGAGTGTCATCTATAAGAATCTCTGGTTTTTGCCGATGTGAATGAAAGTACGCCGGCTTTTCTAGGTTCGTGGGTGCACGTTGGCGAATCCCATGGTTTTCCTATGGAGCATCAAATAACCTTTTTTGATGACGGAACAGGTAGATCGCAATGGAGGGGACATATATTGCGAGAAGCAAGCACAGGTACTCAAGGTAATCCGTTAGGCTGGTACTCTCAATCTACTTCGTCTGGCTCTCCGCGATGGGAGATAATTGGAGATAGGATACGCGTGTCTGGCTCTCAGTGGAACGGTCGCTCTAGGGTAGCAGGAAGTGTAAATTTACCTCATGGCCAGACAGCCAGCGGCCCATCTGTCCCAAACCTGTTTCAATTTGAAATGGTGACCGAAAACTTACTCCTACTCACGGACGTAGAAAGTGGAGAAGCGCGGTTATACATTCGTGACTTCCGGGAGCAGATGTGACCGAAGCGACCCATTGGTCGTTTGCGCTCGCTTTACTTTGATAGGCTTTACTTGCATTAAAAATCCAAATCAATCCATAGAAAGGAACATATAACCATGAAAATTTTAGTACTTAATTGTGGCTCATCTTCACTGAAATATCAACTGATTGACATGAGCAATGAAGAAGCACTTGCCAAAGGGCTTGTTGAGCGGATTAATCTTGATGGCTCACGCTTGGAGCATGTAAAAGACGGAATGGACAAGGTTGTCTTCGAAAAGCCCATTCCCAATCACAGCGTCGCCGTTAATATGGTAATTGAGGCTTTAATGGACGCTAATCATGGCGTAATCAAAGACAAGGCCGAGGTTGCGGCAGTTGGTCATCGCATCGTGCATGGAGGTGAGCTGTTCAGTGCGTCTGCTGTTATTACAGCCGAGGTTAAGAAAGCAATCTCCGACTGCGCGGCACTTGCGCCATTGCACAACCCAGCTAATCTTATCGGCGTTGAGGCTGCCGAAGAATTGTTTCCGGGCGTTAAGCAGGTGGCTGTGTTTGACACTGCGTTCCATCAAACAATGCCTAAAAAAGCCTTTCTCTATGCCCTTCCCTACAAATTCTACGATAAATACAAAATCCGACGCTACGGCTTCCACGGCACAAGCCATAAATACGTCTCAAAGCGTGCAGCCGAGCTTTTAGGCAAGCCTTTTGATAGCCTGAAAATTATCACTTGCCATCTGGGCAATGGTGCCAGCGTGTGCGCTATCAAAAACGGCAAAGTTGTTGACACAAGCATGGGGCTTACGCCACTTGAGGGCCTTGTGATGGGCACTCGCTGCGGAGATGTTGACCCGGCCGCTGTGACTTTTCTCATGGAAAACGAAGGCTTGACGCCTAAGCAAATGGATGATTTGATGAACAAACAGTCTGGCGTTGCGGGTGTATCGGGTGTATCTAGCGACATGCGTGACGTTGAAAACGCAGTCGCCGAAGGCAACGAGCAGGCACAGACAGCTTTGGATATGTATCACTATCGCATCGCAAAATACGTTGGTGAATATGCCGCCGCAATGAATGGCGTGGATGCCATAGTTTTCACGGCCGGCGTAGGTGAAAACGCCATCGGAACAAGGGCTTCGGTTTGCGAATACCTAGGCTACCTCGGTGTAAAAGTTGATGCAGCCAAAAACAACTGTCGCGGCAAAGAATCAGATTTTTCGGCAGACGGAGCGACAACCCGTTCTCTCGTCATCCCAACAAACGAAGAGCTTGTAATCGCGCAGGATACTGCGGCCTTGATTTAGCCATATATTATTATTGTAAGGCGAGCCTTTGTGCTCGCCTGTATTTTTGAGATGGGCGATAACATGGGCGTTTTGTTTAATATTTTCTGCAGTAAACCGGATGATAGTTGACGGTTTGTTAGTGTTGGTGGATAATATTGATTTTCTATTTGAATTAAATCACGTGGTGGGCGTAAGATGAGCAGAAGATAACGTCGGAAAGTTTGTTGATCTTTTAAATGACTTTTATGTCGATTCAGGCTTTACAAATTTTTTGCACAAAGCGCAGACTTCTATATGGAAAATAGTGCGATTTTTTATCGCGATGTTATGAAGTCATTTAACTTCAGCTGGTTTGCAGCACATGGCTCAAATCCAAATAATTTGCGTACATACACATCACCTTCAATCGGATATCAAAACTATGGCAACATGGTATACGGGTCAACCCCGCAAGAAAATAAAATGTATAATGAGAGCGAACAATTTCGCAGTTGGTGCGATAAATCAGCAACTCCCTACGATAGCTGTCACCTCATTGTCTTTGAATATGTGATACGAGCCCATCAAACACTATATACGACAGAAAATGTTAGAGTAAATCTTGAAAATGAATTAACATTGCATAAAAGCGATGGGTTTGCTTATATCGATGAAACGTATTCGCTTGTGGCAGGTAAATAAAAATTTAGGGGAGATACTATGGAACTATGGTTTCTTTACGCTGTGGGTGCGGCCGTCTTCGCAGGAGCGACGGCAATTTTGTCAAAAATTGGGCTGAATGGCGTTGATTCCCATTTGGCCACAGCCATTCGTACGATTGCCGTGCTGGCGTTTACGTGGCTGATAGTGATAGTTTACGGATCGGGCTACACCATCCGCTATATAGACGGCAGGACATGGGTCTTGATGATCCTGTCAGGCCTATGTGCCGGCGGCTCTTGGCTGTGTTATTTTCGAGCGCTTAAATTCGGCGATGTGAACAAGGTAGTCCCAATAAGCAAGAACAGCACCATACTCACGATGCTTATTGCCTTTGTTTTCTTGGGCGAGCCTGTTCGGCTTATTACAGCAGTAGGTATATTCCTCATGCTTGTCGGTGCATGGCTGATGATGGAAAAGGCTAAAAAGCCTACTGCCGACCGCCCAAGCGGAAAGAGCTGGATGTTCTTCGCGATAATGGCGGCAGTTTTTGCCAGCCTAACGGCCATTTTCGGGCGAATGGGTGTCACAGAAATGAACGCGCAGCTCTGGACTGCAATACGCACTGCCGTCATCGTGCCAATGAGCTGGATGATGGTGTTTATCGCAGGTACACAAACAGGCATCAAGGCTATAAGTCGCAAAAATTGGATATTTCTAATATTATCAGGCATGGCTACGGGCATGAGTTGGCTGTTTTTTTATGGCGCGTTGCAAATCGGCTACGCCAGCCATGTTGTGCCGATTGACAGGCTCAGTATTTTGTTTACAATGGCTTTTGCGCGGATATTCTTGGGCGAAAGATTTACCGTGCGTAGCTTGATCGGTCTGGCTTTGCTTACAACAGGTATTTTGACCCCTGTTCTGATATAAGTTATAACAATAAAACCAAATCATCCAGGACAATAGTGAGCTATCGCCGATGAAAAAGGTCGAGCCGCCGAGGTGAATATACACCCGGCGGCTCTTTTTGCGAGAAAATCGGTTTTGCAAAGACGCTTTGCCTTAAAGACCTAGCTACTGAACCCACATCAGCAGCTTGGCTTGATTTTATTATCTCTTGGACTTACAATTTTATGCGCAATATAATATCAAAGAGCTATTTCCAATTAATTGAAAACTGTGTTAAGCGGGATTATTTGTTGGCGCAGGTGTTACAGCCGGAGCTTGAGTGTTTACATTGCTCGGGTTTGTACGGGCAGTTCTCACTGTGCCGCTTTGAGCTGCTGTGTTCTGAGTCCGTGCAGGCACAGCCACGTTTGTAGCCGGATTTGTAGCCGGGGCAGGTGTTGCAGGTGTTCTTTGTGCTGTGTTAATGTTATTGTTGTTAGTGTTCATGTTACCGTTAACATGATTACCATCAATGCGACTATTGGGCACGCCTTCCACTGCACCCGTAAGAGCAAATTGATCATCCGCCATATAGTTGCGGCTTGTGAAGTTTTGGTTATTGTTACGGGCAGCCGTATTCACTCTGTTATTGTTTGTGAAGATATCCCATTCGCCATGATAGTTTTCTTCAACCTGAAAACCGGTTCTTGCTGTATTTCCGCGCACTAAGCGATCGTTGTTGTTTTGTACGCGTCCATCATGGTTTGTAAAATTGCGGTTATTTGTGTGCATACCGTCGGCGTAGTTGCGATTGCTTGTGTTCATGCCATCAAAATTGTTGCGGCTGTTCGTGTTAAAGTTGTTATGCAAGCCCGCATTGCGGCTATTTGTGTTAAAGTTATTATGCAAGCCATCTGTGTTGCGGCTGTTTAAATTTGTGTCGCTTGCAGTGTTGCGGTTGCGTGTTGTTATTGCAGAATTACCCATGCGGCTGCGCAAGGTTCTGCGGGTAGTTGTGTTGTGGTGTCCATCATTTGTGCGAGCTGCGCGCCCCGCGTTATTAGCAAGGCTGCTCGCTCCGTCACGAGCGGTATCCATAGCATTGGTCAGCCCATTACGCAGGCTTGAACGGCGCGCAAATGTGCGCCCCGCATTATTGCGCCTGATAACGCCACCATCGCGGCGCAGATTGCGGCTATATGCCGTGCCATTCGGATTAAGCGCAGATGCGTTGTTTGCAACACTTCCGCAGCCTGTAGCAGCAAGAGCCGCAGCAGCAGCAAGACCTATTGCTAATATACGAAATTTCATAATTTATTTCCTCCCCCATATTTTATCATGATTTGTAATTCCGACAAAACATCAGGTTTGCTTCGATTGGCCGATTTTAAGGGAATCGGAGTAAGCCTAATCCATACTTGCTCTATTCCGAAATCATTGTTTATAGCGGCTTCGAAAAATCTTATTTTTCGCTGGTTTTGCCGCAAACAAAGAATGGATTTTGGAGTTGGGTAAGTATCAGCTTTGTCGTGATATTATTTTGCGGAGGATTTTATTTTACATACTAGATAAAAACAGGGGGCGCAATAATCGGCTTTGACAAATGACTGTTTTTCACTTATAATGAAGAAAAGGTTGAAGGAGGGTTCATGATGCTGAAAACAAGAGAAAGCGGCATTTTGGCGCATATCACAAGCCTGTATTCGGATTATGGCATAGGAGATTTAGGAAAAACATCATTTGACTTTGTCGATTTTTTATCAAAAGGAGATCAGCGTGTATGGCAAATTCTTCCAATTAATCCGACGAGCTTCGGCGATTCACCCTATCAGAGCTTTTCGACGTTTGCAGGCAACCCTTTGATGATTTGCCCCATTGAGCTTGCAAAAATGGGGCTTTTATCAATCGAGGATATTGAGCTTGACTATATCTTTCCCGATAGGCACGTTGATTATGGCCTGGTGTTTGAATTTAAGGAAGCCATTTTCAGGTGTGCTTATAAGAACTTTAAAGATCAAGGTGGCTATTTATCTCGGAAGTATTTAGAATTTGTTGATGAGGCAGCTTTTTGGCTGGATGATTATGCCTTATTTGTTGCCATAAAATGGCATTTTATTGACGAGAGGCGTAACTTTTTGCCGAGCAACCCTGAATACAAAGAATTTGTCCAAAAAAACCACAAGTATTTGTCAAAAGATGAGGTTGCCGATTATTTTTATGGGGCTGTGTGGCTAAGCTGGCCTGAAGAGCTACGGACGTATGACAAAGCTGCGTTGGCTTTTTGGGGGGACAGCTTAGCCGACGATATCGAATATCACAAATTTTTGCAATATATTTTCTTTAAGCAATTTGCGGCGGTTTGCACTTATGCCGCTAAAAATGATGTGCGTATTATCGGAGATATCCCGATATTTGTCGCGCTTGATTCGGCTGATTGCTGGAGTGCTCCGCATCTTTTCCAACTGGGCAAAAATGGCACACCGCAAGCCGTGGCGGGCGTACCTCCCGATTATTTTAGTGAGGATGGGCAGCTTTGGGGCAATCCTCTTTACGATTGGGAAGCTCATAAGGCCGATGGATATAAATGGTGGATTTCCCGCCTGCGCTGGGGCCTGAAACACATGGATGGCCTGCGCATTGACCACTTCATTGGCTTTGAGCGTAATTATGCCATCGCATTCGGCGCACAGAGTGCAAAAAACGGCAAATGGCAACGCGGACCTTCGACAGATTTTTTCGCGGCAGTGCAAAAAGCCCTGGGTGATTTACCAATCATTGCCGAGGATCTTGGCGTGTTGACACCTGCGGTGGAGGCATTGCGGGATAAATTCAGCCTGCCTGGCATGAAAGTGCTGCAATTTGGTTTTGACAGCTTGGAAGATAACCCAAATCTTCCCCATAATTTTGCCACACCTAATTGCGTGGTATATTCAGGCACGCATGACAACAACACATCCGCCGGCTGGTATGATGAGGCCGACGAGGATTTGCGGGATTATTTCCGCCGTTATGCCAGCGTAAGCGGGAATGATGCCGCCTGGGATATGATGCGTTTGGCGTTTTTGTCAATAGCAAAGCTGGCGATAGTGCCGATTCAGGACGTTTGCTCGCTCGGTGCAGCCTATCGCATGAACCGCCCCGGCATTGCGTCGGATAATTGGCAGTTCAGGTTGAGAAAAGATGATCTTCGAGATGAGCTGGCTGATGGGCTGGCATATTTGGCACGTTTATCACATCGTGTAGCGGTAGGTAGTGTTGTAAAATGAGTAAAGTTAGAGGCAAAAAGCAATAAAAGAGAAAGGGTTGACAAATTGTGAATACTAACATTACGTTAAACGAAGTCGAAAAAGTTTATACACAGATAATCCAAGACACTTTGAGCGATGGCCGTGATTTGAGTGCGCATCTGTTGATTGATCTATCCGTCAAGTTGTTTAATGAAATAGAAGTTAAAGATATAGGCGATGATATGCTTTTATTTCAATATGGGACATATGACTGGGGTAACGAACACGGGGAGCATTTTAGTTTTGATATCACACGGCAGTTTATTGACCCCGCGCAGCATGAACCGTATCAGCTTAGCTTAACTTTGGTTTATGAGCCGCAGTGGTTTAAATCCATTGCTCCATATGATTGCTGGAGCATGGATTATGTTGATATTAACAGCTTTGCCGCAAATATAAAAACGACAAGCGGGTTTAAGGCAGCTTGCGAAAATAAAGCCAGGGCATATGAGATTCATTTTGAGCAATGCTGATATCACGCGCTTTTATTCTCCCCATTACGAACCGCCTCGCTCGTAATTGCGAGCAAGGCGGTTCACGGTATTACTGCGCCAACTTAGCAACAGCGACATAAATATGCGATATCCGATACCATGTCGCAAAGTCAACAATTCCCGTTTGCGGCATGTTAAAAATCTCTTGGAATTTGCGCACGCTGGCTGCGGTTGTTTCGTCGTATTGGCCGGTTGCGGCAACTTTGGGAATTGCTGGGTAGTTATTTGATATAGTGTTGAGCTGATTTTGGACGGTGCGTACTTTGTCTCCGCTCGCCCCGATGTTCAGTGCGTATCCCGGAAATGATGACGGCACACCCGCTACTTTTATGGCCTCATCCAGATAAATATCCGAGCCGTAATAGCTTTTTAGAATATCGACAGCCATGTAGCCTTTGTCGGCCAAATCCTTGCTGCCCCATTGGCTGAGCCAACCTTCATTCTTAACGCGCTTTCCGTCGTTATACTGGGAAAATAGAGGTTGACGAATATCCGGGCGGGTGATGTATGTCGTAAAAATATCGTCAACTACTTGCGAGATTTCTTCAAAAATGTTTCTGCCATGGAAATAGGCTTGGTCAAACTGGGTTGAAGAAGTGATCGTAAAATTCTTGCCTTGCCCGCGATACCATTCCGTAAACACGCGGTTTAACGTAAGCGAAATTATGGCTAAAATATTACTTTTTAGTGATTCTTTCGGCCATGTCGCATATATTTCAGAGCTGGCTACGTTTTTGATATAGTCACGAAAGAGCGGATAATATCTTGGGGCGGAAGCATTGTCGGGGCGGCCGTCGTGCACGACGATAGTCTCCGGTACGACAACCCTGTCCAACACCACAAAGCCCGTCGGCTCCGGCAAGGGTTTCACTTCGTCTTCGGGGTATTTCGGGGGGTATTCTTTATACAATGTGTGCGGAGATATGGTGATTATTTGCTGTGGTATGCTAAGCTCTTGGGCAGTTATGCCCAACGGGTTTAAGTTAATGTTCGAGACAGCCGTCGCCTCCGGCAACACTTGCAAACCTTTTAAGGCAATAGGCTCGTAGCCTGCCGCCGTGATGCGCAAGTCGTAGACGGAGTATGGCATGGGAGATTCGGGCGTAAGGGAATAGTCAATCGGCGGTGTTGGCAGCTCAATTTCAGGGCAACGGCCGGAGGCATCAGAGCGTAGCTCCTCGATTTGCACGGCCTCACCTCCATCGTTATGCCCTATCACCGCGACTGTAGCACCCTCAACAGGCCTCCCCATATGTTCGTATCCCACAGAGATCCGCAAATGCCCTTGGTCAGTTTGTGTTGAATTTAGAAATTTCATAATAATTGCCTCCGCTTAGTGGTTTTGTATATGATATGCAAAGGGAGGCTTGCTCAATTAAAATTTATCAGTATTAATAAAATCCTTGCGCAAAATCAGCGTGGTAACACAAACGATAAATACGGATGCAAAAATGATGATCCATGGCATAGCATAAAAACTATCAAGAAGCACTCCGAATAAAAGCGAACCAAGCCCGCTTGCAACAAACGGAAGAGCAACAAACAGCGACATCACCTTGCCAAGCTGCTCTTCGGGTGTGATTTTTTGGATGTAAGCCATTATGGGAATCCAGAAAATCGATATGAAGATACTTGCGGCAAAATCCGATGCAATCATGATAGCAAACGCCGCAAATACAGGCATATCAATCATTACAGCTATGCCTATAGGGGCTATCGACAGGCTCATAAGCACGGCATAAAGCGGGACGATTTTGATAGTCAGCCTCTCACCTAAGATGCCAACCACCATCACACCCACAAGCCCACCAACCCACGAAACACTCCTGCCGATGCCCATTATTTCCATACTGATTCCCAGATTTTGAAGAATGAACACAGGCATAGCTATCATAAGCACTCCAAATACAAACATAGGCGTAATAATCATCATAACGGCCATCTTGATCAAAAGCGGCCGCCTACTCACAAAACGCAAGGCTTGCGCCATATCATTTTTGACAATTTGCGCGATACCGCCGCGGGCTTGCTGTTTCTCATACGGAAAGCGTATACATAAGTCCATAACGGCCGTAATCGCAAAGCATATAAGGCTCACCACCAAAATGGATTGCAGCCCAAACATTCCAAGCAAAAAGCCCGCGACACCCGGTGCAATCATGCTCGATATAGTATTAACGCCGGATGTAACGGAATTGGCGCGTGTGAGCTCATTTGGCGGCACAATAAGCGGCGTTCCGCCCTGCACGCACGGCATGTACATGCCTTGAGTGATGTTCAGCGCGATTAGCTTTATAATCACGATAGGCACAATCGCCGCCGCAAATACGCCGCTTAACATCATAAATAACACGATGCTAACGAATACTACAACATCAAGCCAGAACATAATCATCTGCTTTTTGAGCCTGTCAGCCATGATGCCGCCGATCGGCGATGCTATTATGAGCGGCAGGAAGGATAGGCCAAGAACCGTACCGAACATAGCGGCGGATTCTTGCGTCTGCAAGATGTGCAACGGAAGAGCGAACGTCAGGATTTGATTGCCGAAAATGGAGATTAACTGACCGGCGACTAGCAATGTGAAGTTTTTGTTTAATAGCCTTGATTTTGGATTTAAGTTTACGGCTGTTGACTTCATTTGTTTTGGTTTCCTCTCTTTAACACCACAGGGATTTATGCAACGAATTCAAAGTATAACAGAGCAAATACGACAATAGTGTGTCATGTTAAAAAACAATTTTATATTTTTATATCGAGGGGGCATGTCCTATGAAACGGACGTTTTTAAAAGTGATTTTTATGACCGTGCTGCTTGGGGGTTTTTTAATTCTGCCGTCAGCATTTGTCGGCACGGATGGTTCTGTCGAATTTGTAGTGCATCCGGAACCCGCCGTTGCTGTTGTTGCCGAAGCTCAGCCGACACCAACACCTGCTCCCGCACCTGCGCCGACCCCAACCCCCCAACCCACGATAGCTCCAACACCTGCTCTCTCACCTGCGGTTTCAATGGATCGCATGATAGTAGCGCAGCCCGGAGGAAATCGTACCGTCACCAATGCCACAGGATTTAATTTCTTCGGTTCAGGCGTAGCGGGCGTTCCGATGTATGTAAACGGACGACTTATCACGAATCGTACAGATGAAGGTTTTTTCTCGGCTTTCTTGCCGCTTGTGCGCGGGCAAAATAGTTTTACGTTCACGCAGGCAGGCCAGCCCGATATCACCAGGATAATTACAAACAACCCTCCTGCCCCGCCGGCCGCACGCCCTACCATTGGCGCTACGCAGATAAACAATCCATTCCCGCAAGCGGATGAGTGGGTAGGCAGCGGCAATGCTGTGGTGCTGCGGGCAACTGCGCCTGCGGGAGCTGTTGTCACCGCTCAAATAGGGGATGAAATTATCACGCTCGCACAAGTGAATCCAAATTTAGTCAGCACGGCAGATGTTATTTTGGCAGCCGAGTTTACAGGTACATTTATTATGCCCGATATTGCGGAGGATGATGTTGTGGCTATAGGCCGCCCCACATACTCGATGACTTTTCGCGGAAATACCGCAAGCGTCACTGCGCCGAGGTATCTGCGGCAAATAGGCGCAAACGCCCCATTTTACGCCGAAATCACAGTATCGGCTGTTTGGGCGTTCCCGGGGCCGACAACAGCCGGCGGCTCGCATTGGCAGCTGCTGGAAGGCCAACGGGATAGAGTAGCCGCCATAACAGGGGATTGGATAAGGCTCGCAAGCGGGCAATGGGTGCAGCGAGCCAATGCCAAAACTTGGGTATGCAACGATATAAGCCCCATCTGCCACACTCTTTCGGCGGGCATCTATCTCGCAGGAGAGCGCGAGGATAGGATCATCTGGGGCTCTGAGATTTTCCCGGCGATGTGGGCGGAATTTGACGGCAGAATATTAATCATAGGCATCGGTATGCAAAGCCATGCTCCCCGAATATTCATACCGGAATCCGGTGATACGATGTTTGAAAGCATCAAAATAGGCACTCATAACAATGCCGCCGCATATTTTATGACACTCAAAGAAGGTGTAGCTCTCGAAGGTTTTTATTTTGAACATTACGACGAAATGTTGCATCTAGTGCTTAGGAAGCGGCCGAGCCTTAATGATGGGGATTATCCTCTTAATGGATTTGTTTTTGTGGTAGACCCGGGGCACGGTGGGACTGATCTTGGTGCGCTTGGCCCGATGGGGGCAGAGCTTGCCGAAACGCATCTGAATCTTATCAATTCCGTGCTTTTGGCACAGAGGCTTGAGGCATTGGGGGCACAGGTTATCCTTACGAGAGAGGATGATTCGGGCATATTGCTCGCGCAACGCGTCCCTATGAGCCGTGCCGCCATGCCCGATATGTTTATATCCATGCACGCCAACTCCACCGCCGAGACAACAAACGCAAGCAGCATCCACGGTTTTACAATGTGGTACAGAAATGCCAACGCACGGCCTTTGGCGCAGCATTTTATGGATGCGTTGTATGACGTAAACCCACTCACAAACCGCAACCGCGTTATCAATCACGCTAATTTTTATGTTAATCGCCCATCATGGACGCCATCGGTGTTATTTGAAATTAGCTTCATGAACAACATCAATGACTTCGCGTGGATGATTTGCCCGCACAACCAAGAGGAGCTGGCTTTGCGGACTACTGAGGCTATATTGGATTATTTTAGATAGTTAAACATAAGTTAATATAATATCAAAATATGTTATACTAAACTAAAAATAATTGACACCCCCTGTCGGTTTATGTTATAATTTGAATGTAACATATCCTCTACTAAATATTGTTACTGACATGGAGCGTGATGTAATGGCTTTTCATGATAAATTCAAATTAATCCGAGAATCAAAGGGTTTAACGCAAGCGGACGTTGCCGCGAAGATGGGCGTTAGCGAAGAATATATCAACAATCTTGAAACAATGGGTTCGGATGTTCATGACGGCATTATTGCTGAGCTTAAAATTGCTCTCAGTCTTGAAGATGATACTCCTTTCACAAGAAAAGAAATGGAGTTTTTAAGAAGTAATCTTAAAGCATGGTGTATGTTTCTGAATCAAGCGCTAATAGACGGAGCTATGATGCAGCAGCCAAATCTCGAAGCAAGGGTTATGAAGTCTTTTGATGCAGAAGCGAAAGCTCTTTACGCGTTGTTTAGTACAGCATATTATAGAATTATAGGAGATAATGATGCAATGAAAAAGGCTCTTGATTATGTCGAGGCCAATATAAAGAATCTTCCTGCGAATCAAGCCTATAATTACCTCGCCCCAAGAGCTAATGCGTTTATGAGGAATAGTAGATATAAAGAGGCATTGCGGGATCTTATATATGTTGAATACTTGTGTGAACAATTAAATTTTAAAAATCATGTTCTTTATTACAATATTGCTATTTGTTGTAATGAATTAGGATATTTTTACAAGGTCAAAGAATACATTGATAAGGCCCGCAAGCAAGCAGACGAATCAAACAAGGAATATAACGCTATGCATTTTGATGTACTGGAAGCAATGTCATATAGAGATGCAGCAAGATATGATAGTGCTTTTAATATATTACATGAACGCCTTGATGTTGAGAAACGAAATTTAGCTGGCAATCCAGATATACATATGCTTTACTGTAATATTGGCTATGCTCATCTAGGGCTTAAAGAATATGATAAAGCAATCAAGCTCTTTGATTCCGCATTAAAGCATTGTGATAAAAATAACGCATACTATATCTATTATCTATATTATAAGTCTCTAGCCTTGCTTCTTTCGGGTGATATCGAAAACTACAACGAATACCTACAAGAGGGCTTATCTATAGCTGCGCCTAACGGAATACATGCCACACTATTCAACGCCCTCAATCATTCCCGAACCATCGAAAATGAAGAATCGTTAGCATATATAAAAAATGTAGCCATACCATTTTTTATTAAGGTAGGAAAACATCGTGAAGTGGCCAAATATTACGAAAAAGTCAGTAAGTTCTACGCAAAAGTTAACGAAATCGAGCTTTCAATCGAATATAATGAGATGACAAGAAAATACAACAGAAAAATGACAAAAGGAGAATTAAAGAAGCACCTAGGACGCAACAGGGCAATTAATTCAAAATCAAAAAATACCTCCTAAAGAACAGAAGAATCGAAACACGCAAAATGACGCCGGATAGATTCGCTGAAGCATTTAGGGCGTTATTGGGCAATTAGCCCAAGGCCCGTATTAGCGATTATTAATCGCCCCTATGGTTGCACAAAAGCAACAAGTCGCCCATCTCCGTTAATTTGGGGATGGGTGGTTTTATTATTTCTATCTCTATGCCTACCGCAACACTACTCGTGCAAATCGGATGGTGTTGTTTTTGTTATGTTATGCATGCTATGAATATCCCAAAATACTCTATCATAGAATTGATATAGTAAATTGAACTAATACAGCAATTTTAGTTTCTGTTGTCCATTTGCGAGCCGGTGTTGCGAACGGTTCACCGCAATATCGGCGACATCAAAGGAACTACAGAAAGTTAAGTTGCTATAGCAACAACAGTATTTGGGGGTGTTTCCTTGGATTCCGCAATCACGTCCGCCGTGAAGGGCTTTAATTTTAAATGCAAGAAAATACAGAAAGAAAAATCGGGCATTGTGATTGCTACCGATCAGGGGGCCAAGCTATTGCTGCGCTCGCGCGCTTGCATTGATGCGATTATGTATTGTCATGATGTTAAGGAATTTCTTTTTGATAAGGGTATTATTACCGACCGCTTTCATCTTTCAGCCCACGGCCTGCCCTATTTGATTACAGGCGGCGAAACATACTTGCTTACGGATTATTACAATTGCCCAGATGGGCTTTTTGCTGATTCCGCAGCTTTTTTGGCAATAATCAGCGAGCTTGCTAAAATTCATTCTGCCCTTAAATTTAATACAGTCAGCCGCCCAGCACAGCCCCGCCCTCTTTTGGGGGATGAAGCCGATAAGTCTATCGGTAATTTACGAGCCACCCGCAAGAAGCTCTTAAAAACAGGACGTTTCACTGATTTTGACATGATGTTTTTAAAAGGGCTAGATTTTTTTGGCAATTCTCTTGACAATTGGATTCAATTGAACAACGGCTCTGAAATCATGGCCCTAAAAGCCGAAGGTATAGCCTTTGTTTGCCACAACTTGCTCAAGGAAGAAAATATCAATAACAACAACGGCAAAATCACGATTATCAACTTTGCCGAAGCCTCTCCCGGACATTATATTTACGATTTGGCATACATAATAAAACGATACATTTTAAGTGCGCCACCCGCTCTATCCCTACACCAAATTCTGGAAAGTTACACCACTCATAACGAAATTTCCCGGATTGAAATAAAATTTTTGCGAGAACTATTGCTTTTTCCTGATAAATTTATTAAAATAGCAGATAGCTACTATTTTAAAAAACGTCCCTTCGTGCCCAAAGCGTTTTCTTTGAGGATGGAGGAGATTATCCGCACAAAAGAGGATGTTGTTGATTTTTGCGCAGATCTTTAGGGCGTATTCCGCTATAAAAACAACGGAACAATTGACCGCAAGTATACGTTATTATTAGAGAGAACAGACTTCAGTGCTATCGAAAGATAAGGTGCATTATGGATAAAGATCAAACTAAACGCCTGCCACGCGCCACTCAGCGTGATGGCGTGATTTACACCCCAAGCGGACGTACAGGTGATGCCGCTTTGAGTAATACGAGGGTTGTCAAAGCTAAGCCGCAGGGCCCCGCGCAGGGTAAATCTCGCCCACCTGCAAAGAAGAAAAAGAAATCAGGCATAGCCCTTTTTATGGCGACGACAATTTTCGTCGCTATGCTTGCTATTGCGTTTTTAGGTGCATTATTTCTCCAGCCGCTTATAGAAAGTGGGTTTGGCACGGGTGACGGCGGCGGTGATGTTGGCGGCGATAATAGCAACACAAACATAGCAGCTCCACCCACCACACCCACACCCACACCCCCTCCCCAAGGGCAAAATATAGTGCTGGGGCTCGTGCGCAACATCAGCGTCGAATCGCGGCGTGTTGACATCTACGCCATCCACACCAGCGAAAACCGCTCGTTTTTTGCCGACGGCGGCTCTGAGATGCGCGATAGATTTGGGGCGGCTATCAGTTTTCCTGAGTTTAGCGTGGGCGATGTTATTGAGCTGACGCATCCCGACGGCTCAAATAGCGTAACGTCCATGCGCATAAGCCCGCAGGTAGTACGTTATAACGAAATAAGCGATGCCGCCGTGAATCTCGATGCCGGCACCGTCTTGATAGGTATGCGTCATTATCAGCTTACGCCGAGCACCATAGTCCACTATCGTGGCACTCCCGCAAACATTGCGGATATTAGTCAGATGGATGTCGTTAATGTTGACGTGCTTGGGGATAGGATTATGTATCTGAACATAATCCGTAGCCACGGCTTTATCGTTATCCCCGAAGATCATCCTATCATCGGCGGCTCTATCGAGATTGGCAATAGCATATTCGCCGCCATCGAAGGTGATGGCGGAAGCCTTGAAATCGCCGTACCGGCGGGAGATCACCGTGTTATTATCCGCGGAGACAATATCGAAATTTTTATGGACAACTTCATCGTAAACCGAGGGCAATCCGTTGAGATTGACCTTGACGACATCGAGCTGCGCTCAGGGATTTTGGTATTAAACGCCAACACCGACGCAACACTCACCATAGACGGCGAAATCTTTGCCTTTGATGAGCCAATAATCAAAGAATTTGGCACATATACCCTACGCCTTGAGCAATATGGCTTTTATCTGCATGAACAAGAAATCACGATAGGTGCCGTGCCTCTTACCCTCAATATTGAGCTTGAGGAGATTTTCGTCGCCACAGCACGTACCGTGAATATTACGACAAACCCCTCAGGCGTAAGCATCTATATAAACGATGAATTTAGAGGTTTTTCACCACTGAGTGTTGAATTGGAATTTGGCATACATCAAGTCACCGTATCCCGCCCCGGATATATCGGCGGCACAATTCCCATTGAAGTCACTGAAACTTCGCGCGATCCACATATTCAGCTTCAACCGGATGCTCGTGTACCTTGGTTTGATTAAACTTGATTAAACAAAAGATAAATAATTCAGGAGACATCTTTTATGTACGAAATATTAGCGCAAGACGGCCGCGCCAAACGCGCGCGGCTCACGACTGCTCACGGAGTAATTAACACCCCCGTGTTCATGAATGTAGGCACGGCCGCCGTTATCAAGGGCGGCCTTTGCGCTGATGATTTGAAGCGCATTGGCACGGAGGTGTTTTTGGCGAACACCTACCATCTGCATTTACGCCCGGGCGACGAAGTTATCCGCGATTTTGGCGGTATCGGCCGTTTTATGGCTTGGCAAAAGCCCACACTTACCGACTCGGGCGGCTTTCAGGTGTTCTCATTGGCGGCTATGCGCAAGATTACCGAGGCGGGTGTAACATTTTCATCCCATATTGACGGGCGCAAGATTTTTATGGGTCCGGAAGAAAGCATGGCTATTCAGTCCAATCTGGCGTCTACGATTGCTATGGCTTTTGATGAATGTCCGCCCGCGACAGCCGAGCGCAGCTACATCCAAGATTCTGTTGACCGCACAACGCGCTGGTTATCCCGTTGTATTGACGCTCACAATCAGCTTGCAGGTGCCGCGCTCAACCCTGATCAATTGCTTTTCGCTATCAATCAAGGCGGCATTTTGGGCGACATACGCCGCGAACACGCCAAAGTCATCAGCGAAATGGATTGCCCGGGTTATGCTATCGGTGGCCTTGCAGTGGGCGAGACGCATGAGCAGATGTATCAAGTGCTGGAAGATACTGTGCCGTTTTTGCCCAAAGCCAAGCCTACGTATCTGATGGGCGTTGGTACGCCGCAGAACATCCTCGAGGCCGTCGAACGCGGCATTGATTTTTTTGACTGTGTTCTGCCCGCCAGAAACGGACGTCATGGGCATTTATTCACATCACACGGCAAAATTAACATCAACAATGCCAAACATGAGCGCGACGACAGCCCGATTGACCCCATATGTACCTGCCCGGCCTGCGCCAATTACAGCCGCGCTTATCTGCGGCATTTGTTTAAGGCCAAGGAGGTTTTGGCTATGCGTCTTGCTGTGATTCATAATTTGCATTTTTACAACAAGATGATAAGAGATATTCGTAAGGCTATTGAGGAAGGGTGTTTTGCGGCGTTTAAGCGAGAGTTTTTGGCAAAGATTATGTAGGGGGTAGCCACATATGCACGACATGAAACACCTATACCACTACTACGAAAAAGACAGCCCGCCATTTCGCTCAATCTCGGCTTTGCGGTTTGACGAAGCCGAGAAAGTGTTGATTGCAAAGCGTGAAAAAAATGAGAATCTGGTACATCCTGATATTAAATGGTTCTTAGAATGGCGATACAGCATGGACAAGGTTATTCGGGATAAATTTATAGAGATAGGCGGTAAGCCCGTACGGACTGCGCCGGTCTTTTTTTCACTGGGCGAAAACAAAGGAATCAGCACTTGGTTTGAAGATGCCGATTTAATAAAAATTCCGGTCAAAGGGCTTGATCTTGATACTATTTCCTTCACATATGGCGATACATTAACTGTGTTCAACCCAAAATTAAATACCGGCGAAGATTATTGGGGACGTGTTTTTAAATACGACGAAATGGTAAAGTTAATAAGTAAATATGGCTACCCCGAAGATTGTGAATACATCGGGATAAAAGGCATCTATCCGGAAGGCAAGCCTTTCAGCCATTACTTGAAATACATCGAAGCACAGGTTTGGTGTGATTCTGTATTTGAGGCATAACTTTTATTTAATCGCAACAAACCCCTCTCCCAACACCTCGCGCACATCCGCCACCACCACAAAGGCAGCCTCATCCTCCTGCGCCACTATATCTTTAACACGCACAATCTCACGCTTTGAGACAACACACAGCAGTACGTTCTTATCCTTACCCGTGTAGACGCCCGTACCGTGCAGGCTTGTCGCGCCTCGGTTCATTTCCATTAGGGCCGCGCCTATTTTTTCTGATTTGTCTGAAATAATAAAAACAGCTTTTGCGAAATTCAGCCCCTCCAATACAAAGTCAATGGCTTTCGTAGAGATAAAAATCGAGACAATGGCATACATGGTGCGCTCGCTACCAAATACAAAAAAGCCCAGCCCAATCACGGCCCAATCAACAATCATCAGCACTTTTGATAACGAAAAGTGCCGCTTGAAATGCACGATGATCTGCGCCGCTAAATCCGAGCCGCCTGTATTGCCCAAATTTCGGAAAACAATCCCCATGCCAAGCCCTGCAAGCACGCCTCCAAAAATAGATGCCAGAAAAAGATCACTCTCAATGACAAATGGAATACGGTCAGTTACAAAAAGTGACGCGGTTAGACATAGTGTTCCATAAATTGTTTTGGTGATGAATTTTATGCCGAACACTTTCAGGCCCAACAAAAGCAAGGGTATGTTGATGGCTAGATTTGTCAGCCAGACAGGGATGTAAAACGGCAGGTGGAGGCTTGAATAAAAAGAGGCTATGATGCCAAGCCCCGATGCGCCGCCTGTGACGAGATTGTGCGGCTGCCAAAAAAGGGAAATGGCCGCCGCCAAAATGGCGCAGCCTATTGAAATCATCAGATATTCGCGAAAATATCGCTTTATGGGCATTAATACACCCCCGTTTTAAAGAATTTATTTTTCAGCACCGCTAAAACAAACAGAGGCAATTGCAGCTGGCGACGAAATCTGGAGGGTTGGCAAATCAGTCTGTATAGCCATTCTATGTTTAACTTTCGGATTAGTTTTGGTGCCAGGCGCACTTTTCCACCCATAACGTCAATGCCGCCGCCGACGCCTATCGCCGCACGCACGTTCAACTTGTCACGATTATTATAAATCCACTTCTCTTGTCTCGGCGCACCCAGCCCGACTACCAGAAGATCCGGCACAAGCCCGTTAATTTCATCCAAGATACCCGGAATATCCTCTTCTTTAAAATACCCATCTCGCGCACCTAAAATGCGCAGGCCGGGATATTTTTTTTCCATGCGTTTTTTTGCTTCAAGAGCCACACCCGGCGATGCGCCAAGCAGATATGCCGTTTTGCCCGTTTTTGACATTTGCGCAAGCAGATTTATCACCAAATCCACACCCGGCACACGCTCGCGAATTTTTATTTTGTCCAAACGACTTGCCAGTAGCACCCCTACCCCGTCGGGCACGGATAGATCCGCTTCGTTCAGTGTATCACAAAAGCTCCGCTCCCTCCTTGCTGCCATCACAATTTCAGGCCCGGGCGTGACGATAAATTTCATTCCTCCACCTTCATCCATAAAACGCATGGCAACCTCAACAGCCTTCTCCATGCTTACAACATGGAAATTCACTCCAAGAATTTGAGTCTTAGTCATAATATCCCCCTAGAATAAATCCCGATTTACGATATCATAGGCCATCTTCGCGTTAACCAGAGCCGCGCTCGCCAAAGGTTTATAGGCAAGAGCCAGCTTTGCCGCGATTTCATCTTTATGCTCCAGCACATCCTCGGCACAACTGATTAATTTGCTGCCGACAACATCCTCTACGGCCATATAGTACGGAAGATCAAGCTGCTCAAACAGAGCCTCGACTTTAGGGTCATACACCAGCCCGATTATGGGCGTGTTGCAATTAATGCCGTAAATGATCGAATGAAGGCGCATCCCCATCAAAAATTCAGCTCGGCCAATGACACTCAAAATCTCCGTAATGCTGAAATCTCCTTCCAGATAATAGCCGCGCGTTTTCATGCGCTCCAGCACACTTGCGGAAATTTCAGCGTCATTTGAGGGCTGCATAGGAATAAACAGCGGCTGCAAATCGTGCTTCTCGTGCAAGTAATCACAAAATACAGCCATCTCTGCCGAAAAATCTTCTTTTAACGTCTTCCAGTTGCGGATGGCTACGCAGTAGAACCTCTTGCCCGCAATGCCTATTTCGTCCAGCTTTTGCTGCCCAATATCAGGGGAAGTGTTACCAAATGCGAAAACAGGGTCTGCCGTGACATGTACATTTTTATTTTTCAAATTTAAAGATTGAAGTATCTTATTTGAATTATTATCACGCAGGGTTATCAAATGCGCCCGCTCCAGGGCTTTTATTGCGCGGCGTTTGTTTTTATCGTGCCGCAGAGGGCCTATGCCATTGGCATAGAGCATGATTTTTGCGCGAGTGCGCGCCGCAATATACATCACAAAAATATAATATATCAAGCTCTTTGTGCTTGTGGAGTCTTGAAGCAGGCTACCGCCTCCCATAATCAGCACATTTGTTTTTCGCAAGGCAGAGATTATTTTTAAAAAATTAAATTTGTAAATCCCCTGCACATTGTAGATTTCCTTTGTTTCTTTGGGCTGCTTTGTGACTACGGCTATATTGATATCGGGGTTGTATTCACGCAAATGGCTTGTGATGGCATCCAAAAGGGCATCGTCACCGTGGTTATTAGAGCCGTAATAGCCCGAAATTAAGGCGTCAATAGGCTTGGGAGATTTGCGCACGCTGTGATAAAGATGCAATGTATCATCCGCCAGCTTGTCCATCGAATAGTTGTCATCAATGGTTTTCTTGGAGAAATCGCCCAAATCCTTCAACTTATCAGGCGAGGCGTCCAAAAGTGTAAAAATATCGCGTTTTAGGCTGTCCACAGAGGTTTGCTCATGGCCTCGGCAGGTGAAATTCGTGCTTACCGCCGCATCAAACGCGTCTTTGTCAAACACCCCGAGATAACCCTGCCTACCTGCTAGTATAACAGGCTTAGCGCAGGCCATAGCCTCCAAAGCTGCACGGCTTACGCCGACAAAAATATCCGCAGCAACCATAAATTTAGCAGCATCCGTACGCCCCCCAGTCATTTTGATATATTGCTTGCCAAGCGCTGTATTCACAGCGTCAGCCTTGGTTTTTATGGCATCAAACTCAGTACCTCCGCCTACGATCACAATCTCGGTGGCATCGTTTTTATTATGGATGTCCTCAGCAATCTCGACAAGATTATGGACAGCGGGGGCAGGAGAGCTGGCATCATCATCCAACCTTCCGACAAACACAATGCGCTTTTTGCCGGGTAGAAGATCAAATTCCTCCGATATATCAGATATATTAATGTTATTATTATAATTTCTTGTATTGATTCCATTTACA
>Ga0131853_10003522_pt1 | contig 28050 bp, 33 predicted proteins | sample TergutLab28metaG_FD_92764 | JGI IMG/M metagenome (GOLD analysis project Ga0131853, IMG submission 92764) | Labiotermes labralis P1 segment gut microbial communities from Petit-Saut dam, French Guiana - Lab288 P1 (version 2) (version 2) | ecosystem: Host-associated > Arthropoda: Insects >...
TATGAAGCTATAACGTGTTCCATTTGCTTGCAAACTACCGAGGTTAAACTAACCGGTCTATAATTCGTGACTAATGACCGATCGCCCCCCTTGTGAATAGGAATCACCGTGGCTCTCTTCCAGGCACCTGGCAGTGTACCATTATTCATTGTTATGTGTAGTAGTCGTGCAAGGTACGGAATCATGGCTTCCCCACTCAGTTTAAGAATTTCTCCACAGACCCGGTCTGGTCCTACTGATTTGTTTTTACCTATCGCTTTAATCCTTCTCCTAATTGTTTTAATATCGGTGGTGAATGGATCGTCTGTGTTTTCACTCTGTATATGAAGAATATTGCCCTCGCTGCTGAATACTGTCGAATAATAGGAGTTAAACCTAATGGCCTTTTCTATCGCGTCTCTAATAATCCGTAAGTTACAGTCATTAATGGCGGGATTATTTTCCTTATTTCCTTTACGCCTTTTTACGTATTTGTAGAAATCAGACCAGGATTTACCCTATTTCCTTAGTATTGATTTTAAGAATAACTCTTGTTCAGATTTCTTGGCTACAAGCAGCTGCTTGGATAGTTGTCACTGCTTGGATACTAATATCTCTGAGTGTAAAGAATGAGACAAAAATATGCAAGTGTCCTCAACATCCTGTTCCGCAAATATCAAGACTAAAACTATTATTTACACGAGAAGTTTAAAAATTTATTTAATATAATAATTTAAAGCACAGAAATTGAATGGAACAAACATCCCTAATTTTTAGCCAAATGTTTCACAAAAGGAAAATAATTCAGTTACGACCTCAAGAAAACGCTGGAGACGTCAGCCATACATGTATTTTAAACGAATATCTGTGCCATAACTTAGTGCAAAGTAAGTTGAGTAGCCATCTGTGCGCGTAATTAAACATCACTCCGCGAAGACATGTGAGGTATCGCAAAGGTATTGTCACGCACTCTTAGTGTCGGCACTACATGGAGGTGTGTGGTCAACTGGAAACCCTGACCGATCTGCCCCATAAGATTAGGGCCCTGCTCTTGTCAAGGGATTTGAGTAAGAAGAAGCTGTGGAGAAGAAAAAATCCATTTAATCCTATAGAATTCGAGCCCTGATTTCTCGGTCGCCAATCCCATAACCTAATGTTTTTAGACATAACCGCTGGGCTACAACGGCTCAAGTAATTCATAGAAGCTTTGTAATTAACTTACATAAGGGGCCGGCAGCTACGACATCGCAGACTGAAGAATCTGAATTCGATTCTCTGCAGTGTCCATTCTCCTCTCCAGACCGACACGAAGCAGCCAGCCCCGTAATCCAATTGTACTGAAGTCTGTCTCGTCGTTTGTGGAGCGAACGGAGCGTGAAGCCGACGATCGAACTCTGTCTTGTGCCGAGGTTCAGATACGTGGATGCATAATTCCAATCCATGACATACCGTGAGACACGACGCCATATTCAGTTAAGCAAAAATTTAAAATTCCACATACCTTTAATATAATTAGTCTGTAATTTTGCCGGATTTCAGACTTCGACCGCGAAGTAGATGAGAACTGCGTTCTTCTGGGTTCTTACGCAGCGAGTAGAGGTAATTCCTTACCGACGTTTCGGGACAACATTTCGGTTCCTTCTGAGCACAGTTAACATCTTTATCATTTACACTTGCTCCAGTCTACTGAGCACGACTAGAAGCAGAGCGGATTGGAATACAGAGAGACATGGAGTGAACAATGAGCCTATCTTCAAGTTCTCCGTCCTTATTAGGGTTCACTGTACATCGAGTAGTGGGGTAAAGCGTTTTTATGGTTTTTCGATCGCTTTCATTAGAGCTATAGCTGCTTCCAATTTGTGCAGTACTTTTCTGCTGTCCCCAGCTCAAGTCTAAACACACAGCTGTAGGCACGATTTTAGGAATTGTGTCATCCCCGTTGTGTGTGTGAAACTGGGAAAAATATGTAGTGAAAAACAACTGTGTCACTCAGGTATATTTAATGACCATATGATGGAACAACTACATGTTTCGGCCTGTACTGGCCATATTCAGGTTATCTTAGGGGAACTTAAGAAATAGCTATACGCATGCGCACTCACGTGGTGTAGAGATCTCTACATACGGGACTTATTAGCGAACCGGAGCGTAACAACTAGCTTAACAAACCGAAACTAAACAGGAGTCAGATAAAAAACTATAAAAAAAACATATACAGATAATAATACAAAACACATGAAGAGATACTAAACAATGGCGATATTTTTGGGGGTGTCCTCGATACCTATGGAGATGTAGACGTGAATAGGCCTATCTCTGTTCTTCGCTATGAATGTGCTGCGGTGAGGTGAGGGGGGTTTCGAGTGTATTTGGTGGCGGGTTTCCTTGCCTAGGGAAACAGAGATGCGTGTGAGAAGGATGGTAGAATATCCTATGTCTAGTTACGCGTGGGAGGGTCCTTTGTTGGGAAATGTAAACATAAATAGCTGTGAACGTACCTAAGTTTTTGGTGCTGGTGTGACTCCGTTCTTTCTTGTTGTGGCCCCTGATGGGTGTGAGTCCATAGGGGGGCGGTGATCAATGATGGAGTCTTCTTGTGATGTCTTTCTGCGTGAAGTTGGTTCATTTACCGTGTACACTCTCGAGGGTTTACATACATCGGCAGGGAGGCCAATTTTATTATGAACATTTTCAAGAAGGCAGACATAAGTATCACTCTGGGCAATAACAACACACTACAAAAAATGCTAATGACTAAAGCCAAAAACCGAGACAAATATAGCAGATCCGGCGCATACAACTAACATACCCGGATTGCAACAAATCTTATGTAGGGCAGACGGGCCGGTCCTTCGCACAGAGAATTAAAGAACATTGAAATGCATTCAAGTCTGATAAACACACCCACTACGTCAAGCATGATTTAGAACACTCACACCCATTCGGCCTCATACAAGAAACAATTCAAATCCTGAAATACGAAGATAAGGGAGCCCACCTCAACACCGTAGAAAGATACTCCATTTACAAAGAATTCTCAAATAACAACCACCCAAATAACGATTCTAAAATGGCCCTCAACAAAATATTTGATGCACCGATAAAAATAGGTAAGCCATGAAATAACCAAACTCCCAACCTCTACTAATAACCAGGCTAGCCTAGAGAATGACAACGACGAACCACAACTTAGGAACACCGACAAATTTTCCCAAAAAGGATGAAGAATCTAACATTAGTAACATAAAGCAGTGTAGAAGACACGACCACACGGATAGAACAAGCAGCCACATATACATAGTGCAAATAACACAGTAATCCCGCTGTAGCTTAAAAATTCTATGTATTAAAAATTCCGACCAACAGTAAAACAAGTGCCGTGCAGTGTCACATACCTGGCAGTGAAATATCCAGCCGCAGATAAAACAAAACGCCCATTTAAAAAAAAAACCAGACAGTGAACACGGTGAACGAACCTACTTCACAAAAAGACACAGCACAAGGAGACACCATCAGTGAGCATCGCTACTCTTATGGACTCAAACCCATCAGGGGACACAACAAGAAAGAACAGAATCACAGCAGCCTTAGGTAAGTTCACAGCTATTCATGTTCAAATTTCACAACAAAGAACGTTCTCACGCATAATTAGAAATAGAACATTCTGCCACCTTATTTACACACGCATTTCTGTTCCCCTAGACTAGGAAACCCGCAAACAAGGCCACTCGAAAACCCCCAACAACGCAGCACATTCAAGGAGAAGCACAGAGATCAGACCTCCTCACGTCTACAGCTCCATACCCACCGAGGACACCACACACAATATCGCCATTGTTTGGTTTCTATTCGTTTAATATTATTACTATATGTGTATGATTTGTTTTATAATGTTGGATGTGACTCCTATATAGGTTCGGATTGTTAAGCTATTTTTTCGCTCCTGTTCGCTAATAAGGCCCGTGACTAATGGCCGATCACACCGCTTGTGAAGAGGAATCACCTTGGTGGTTAATCTTGTGTATGAGAATTTCCTCTAGCAGTTTTCCTCCAATATTGAGTAGGCTTATTGGACTGTAATTGGATCGATCTATACTGTTTCCTTTCCCGGGTTTTGCTATTGAAATTATTTTTGGCAGTTTCCACCTTCTTGAGAAGGTTCCCCTTATTAGGCATTGGTTATAAATTGCTGTTACTATCCTGGGTAATTTATTACATGTTTTTAGGAAGATATCACTTGATATCCCATCCATTCCTGATGCCTTTTTTCTGTTGAAACAGTCAATCATTTTATTTTATTTCTCTTTGATTAAAATCTGCGTCGTCACAAGTATAGATTCGTTCTCTTATCATTTTCCCAATGCTTTATTGTGTTGATTCTATTCTTCTCCGTCGTCTGTAGTGAGAAGATTGAACATTTTATTCATTGTCTCCAGTATAATTGATGTTACTGTGAAGTCAGTTTTCCGCAGTATTTTCATGATGCTATTGGTTCGTACTTTTCCTGTTGTGATTTTGAACACATGGGACCATGCATTTAAAGATGCTGTGACATTACAGTACTCCGTCCACGAGTTGAGTTTCTCTCTACTGATTTCATATTGATAATTTTTGTTTCTTCAAAGTATTTGTGTTTCCTGCTTTCCTTCAGTCGCTCACTATTTCTTGTTTTCTGATGTAGTCGTCTTAGCCCGTTGATCCTTTTCCACATAATAGTGAGACTGTCCGTCCACCAAGGGACTGATTTCTTCTGCTTTGTCTTGCACTGTGTGTTTATTATTTTAAAAGCTGCCCTGCATGCTGTTTGTATAGCCTCAGTAAACGAATCAACTGACCTCTCCAAATCGTTTCCTTTTGCTACTGTTGTAGTTAGGTTCATATCCATTTCTTCTACACCTAATTTGTAAATTATATTTTTGAAAATTTTTGGTGTCTGTTTTACTAATTTTCGGTTGTATTCGTAGTATTTGTCCTCTTTCACTACATATCTTATACCATGGTATTTGTATTTGTTTTTATGGTTGTTTGTTTTTCCCATTTTATATTTGTAATAATTTTGGTCCGATCAGCTCTCTTCTTCACTTATTTCCACTCATGCACGTCTGCTATTAGTTTATTATTTGTGATTATTAAGTCTATGTTACTTGACCCTCTGATGTTGTGGAAAGTGAACATTTCACTTTCTTCATTCATTATATGGAGGTGTTTACTTGCCAGTTATTCCTCCAGGTTTTCCCTCGTGAATTTGTTATTTTTGTCATACCAAGAATTGAATCGTGAATTGCTATCAGCAGCTATTAAAATTCTTGTTCGTTTTTCGAATTGTAGTATTTCGTCTATGCTTGTAAATCTGTTTTCTATTTGTTCCTCAATATCGATGTACATACTCATTGCAAAAATGTTATTTTTTCGTGTATTATTTCCCAAACTATTGTCTTTTTTTCATGTCTGTGTTATGAGCATGGCGCCTATTTTATTGTTCGGGATAACACAAGTTGCTTTGTTTTTTTCGTTTCCAGCAGTAAATATTTTGCAAGTCCTTCCGATTCCAAATGCTCTGTTTGGAAATTCGTATGTTTCTTGCACATATATTATGTCCGGTTCCTCTTTTCTATCATCTTCATCATATTTTAATTTGCGAATCTCGTGTGCTGGAGGTTTATTTGAAGTCAATACGTGTTATGTTAATTTTTCCTGAGAGTTGCTGTTTTTTTTTTGTTTTGTGCCATACCTATATTAGTAATCAATATTTCTCCTGTAATTTGTTATCACTGCTTGAAGGCTAGGACCATCTTTTCTTAATGCCGAATGGTTTTCGTCTATCTTTTCATTCTTGTTGTATATATTGTAAGTGATACAATTGATACACTTATGTTCAATTTGTCGGTGCTGTGCATTCTTTCAGTTTATGCTTGCCAGTGCAGTGAGGACATGTTTCCTCTCCTTTACAGTCGCTGCGCTTATGATTGATTCGGGCAAATCTGTAGTACCCGTTGGTCAATAACTTTTCCCCTACTTTGCATATTTCGCAACCTATTTTCAGAATTTGAAGATATTTTTTTCTGTTCTGTGGTCCTAATTCTATTACAATTTTGTAGTTTCCTCTCCTAGTTTTTTACCTGAACTTAGCTGTAACTTATTCTCCATTCATTGCAATTTCCGTGGTTTCATCTTAAATGACATTAGTGACATTTGCTATTGTAATTTCTTCTGGAACTTTGTAGATTTTGAGCCTTGGATTCCTCAGCTTGTGTTAAATAATTTCCAGCTTTACGATACATTTTGTTTTAATCGCTCGGCTGAGAGAGTATATCTCTTCTTCACTGCATGTTTCTATTAATAATCTTCCGTCCCTCAGAGCGTTAAGTGTCTTTATCCCGACTTTAATGTCTGTTGGATTTATGTCTTTATAAAATTGGCCTTTGATCTACTCCGTTGATTGACTATAATTTTTGGCTTTCACGGTGTTTCTCTAGCGCCTGCCTCCGATGTCTTTCAACAATTCCGAGAAGAGTTCCCTTCTTCTGTCTTCAGGTAGAAGCATCTGTCATTCTTCGCCTCTGTAGGTGTTGAATATGTGGTCCAGGTATTGCGTCACTTGCCTCGCTGGGTGACTCTCTGTTGTTCTCTCCATTTCTTCCTTTACCTTCATAACCTCTTCATTTAGTTTATTATTTTCCTTAGACTTATTCTCTAGCTGTGTTTTCATTTTAACAAATATTTTCCTTAGAGTACTTGCGGATTGTAAAATGTCTGGCTTAAGTCTTTTCTTAAATTCCCACTATTATCAGTGATACTCACTAGTATGTCGAACGAATACCCAAATTGCTTTTCCTCTTCTTCAGGCACCTTCTGTATCATATATATGTATGTATGTATGTGTGTATGGATGTATGTATGTATGCATATGTTTTAAATTATGTATGTACTTATGTATGTATGTACTTACGTGTGTTTGTATATAAGTATATATGAATAGGTTTATGTATATATTTATTTATGTATGTATGTGTGTATGTATGTATGCATGTATGCATGTATGTGTGTATGTGTGTATGTATTAATGGTTAAGTACGTATGAATATATTTAGGTATATTTGAATATTTGCGTGTTTGTACACACGTATTGTGTACGTATTTTTGTATGAATGTACGTATGAATATTTGTACTTATGTAAATACGTATGCATGTACGAATGTGTGTGTATGTATTTATGCATATATGTATGTTGTATGTAGGGTGTATGTATGTGTGTAGGTATGTACGTACGTACGTATGTATGTGTATGTATGTGTGAACGAATGTATTTAAGTATGTGTTTGAATTATGTATATATATGTGTCTATGTTATTATTTGTGCTATGTATCTATGTAGGTATGTGCGTGCTTATGTAGGCGATTATATAAGTAATTACGTATTTGTGGGTGTATCTATGTACATATGTTTGTAAGTGGATGTATATGTATGTAGTTGTGGGTATGTATACGTGAGCGTATATGTACGAATGTATGCACGTATGTGTGTGTATGCATATATTGATGTGTGTATATGTGTAGGTATTTATGCATGTCTCTGCGTGTATATTTATATAAGTATCTACGTGTGTATGTAACTATATATATATAGGAATGTATATATGTATGTATGTATGTATATAAGTGTATGTGTATAAATGTATATATGAATATGTATTGTGTTTTGAACGTGTATGTAAATATGTACGCATGTATGTAATAAATAATGTATGTAAGAATGTTTGTAGGTGTGTATGTGTGTAAATGCATCTATATTTGTATGTATGTGAGTTTGTATGTATATATGTATGCTTGTATTTATGTGTGAATGAATGTGTATATGTATTTATGTATGTATACATGAAAATATATACTTATTTTTATATGTGTATGTGTACGTATTTATGTATATATTGTGTATGAACAAACGTATATAAGTTTAAATGTATATGTGTGCATGTGTTTATGTATGTAATAATGTATGTATGTGTGTTTGTATGTATGTATGCATTTACTTTTGTATATACGTATGTGTATTATTATGTATGTACGTATGTATATATGTATGTATCTATACGTGTATGTACATATGTATGTGCCTATATATGTAGGTTTTTATGTATGTACGCATATATTTATGTATGTATGTATGAATGAATTTATGTATATATGCATGCTTGTATGTGTGTGTGAATGTATGCATGTGCGTATGTATTTATATATCTATTTATGTAAGTTTTTTGTATGGATATATGTATTAATGTGTATGGATGTATATGTGTATGTATGTATATTTATGTATGCATTGTATGTATGTATGTGTGCATGTATATATGCGTGTATGTGTGTATCTATGTGTGTGTGGAGGTATGTATATATTTATATATCGATGAACGTTTGTGTGAATGTTTGTCTTTTTGTATGTATGTTTGAATTATGTATGTATAGGAATATGTGTATGTGTATGTATGTGCTTTTGTTCGTTTGTATATGTATGTGTGATTATGTATTTGTGTCATTTTATGAGTATATTTATATGAGTGTATGTATAAGTGTTTGTTTATTTAATTTGTAAATATGTATAAAATTATTTATGTATTTGTGTATGTAGTTTTCTGTCTGTACGTATGTATGTCTGTATTTTATTTTTATATATATTTACGTACGTGTGTATGTTTTGTTGTGTTTGTATATTATGTAATTTTTATGTATTTACGTAATGTCTGTATGTATGTGTGTATGTATGTATTTTTGTATGTACGCATGTACGTGTCTGTACTAATGTATATGTATTTATGTGCTTGTATGTGTGTATTTTTGTGTGCATGTAGATATATATTTATATTTGTTTGTACATATGTATTATTTTATGTATATATTTATATATGTGTATGTATATTCTTTGAAATTTGTAGGGTACTCTAATCCAAAGTTATTACAGTTCACCACCCATTTTTGTGCTCACGTTTTTAGTTCTTTTATTTTTCCATTTCCTTCTCTAGGAGAGATTCGTCAAATATAATGAGTTGAATCTCTTGCTGAACTTTTCTGCAAGGGCATTTTTGGTCGTCTATTATTTTATACTTGTGTAATTAAGCTTTTATTTTACCATGTTTTGTCTCAGTTTCTGTAAATTTTGTTGTTGCTTTGAGACTCAATTTTAGCCTATATTTTATTTTGGGAAAGAATTTTTTTTACTGCGCCTTTTGTTTTTTCGTCCATTCTCGTTGCCACCAATTAACACTTTGTTCTTTTTGTTGACTCATAATTACACTCTGATTTTTTATGTAACAATCCTCCACGTTCTTGTTTCTAGCTGCTTCTTTCGCCTTTTAATCCGCCATTTCGTTTCCTCGATGTCCTGCATGTGCCTTTATCCATCTGAATATGCCCTGCACTCGTGTTGGTCATTTCTTGAACTTTAGTTCTAAATTGGTCTATAATTTTTGTGTGCTTTTTCTTGTTTTTTGGTAATTAAAGTGTAATTGTTCTACCTGTGTTTACCAGTTCTATTTTTTCATCCTGTTTCATACATTGTATTTATTCTAGTGTTTTAGGATGTCGATTTGTTCGGTTTAAGTGTTAGTGCATCGTACATTTAATCGGTATTGCATTGTTTTATGATGTTATTATAGAGGAAAATTACCACACCAGCTCCTACTCCTAAGTCACTCATGCTACCGTCTATATAAGCTTGAATAGGATGTAAGCTTTCTTCTTCCCCTCCTATAGTTTTGATGTTAATCGCCGGATGAGTCCAATTTCCCAGTTCCATGTCTCTGTCGTACTGTGTTCCTATGCCTTGTGTAATCTCATACTCACTTCCTATTTCGTCTACTTTTATGTGGATTGGCGTTATGCCATTTCTTACGCACAATGCTTCATAAGACACTGTGCGGTAGGCAATGGCAATTCTGAAGTTTCTTTATGTCTTCGTATCCTTTTTATTTTAGTTTTATAGCAGGACGTATTTGGCACATTTTTCCAAATAGGGGCTCCATATAGCATCAGGGTCAATTTTCAACCTGTGTATATGATTTTCAATGACTTATTTTCCAACCCCCGGTTACCTTAGCCGATATTGAATGTACAAATATTAGTTTTACACGCTTTTCTCCGTGTAAATATTATGTTCCGTGAATAGAAGTTTGCTCTCAAAAATAACCACAATATATTTTATCTTGTTAACTCGTTCCAAGTGTGTATTATTTATGTACATTTTCAATTCATTTGTTTTTGTTTCCGCGACACAATTATTCCTTTTGATTTGTTCTCATTCAAGTTTATTTTTTTTGTGTCCTGTCCGAAATTTTCTCAGTTTCAAATTCGTGTAGTTTTCAGCTTCTACATTTGACTCTCTTTAATTAATATTATTAAATCATCAACGAAGGCTATTACTTTTGTATGACTTGTAAATGCCAGTTTAAAAATTGAATTTTAGAGCAGGTTACAAAAGGCGGTTCCGCAGCATGAATCATGTGGGCATACTTTTGTGTCTCTTCTCCCTATGGTAATGTTATTGCTCATTACATCAGTTCTTTGAGTGAAATATCCTGGACTAATATAATACAAACTTCTGGGAAATTCTGCATCTTTCAAGCTCTTTATGACGCCTGGCCACCACGTGGCTTTGAATGTTTCTATGACGTATAAACTGGTCATTATAACAAACTTCCATTTCTCAAATTCCAGTTATAAAAAATTTTGTCTTCTTAGCTTCATCTGTTGTACTCTTTTGCGACTTGAAGCCATATTAACTGTCTGTCAGTAGTTCATTCTTTTACATGTGGTGTTTAATACTGTTAATATGGATTTGCTCTAGCACTTGTCCTCCAATGGTGGGCAAGCTTATTGGACGGTATTTCAATGGATCCATACTGTTTTCTTTGCCGGGTTTTGCTATTGGAATTATTTTTGCTCTCTTCCACCTTCTTGGGAATGTTCCCCTTCTTAGGCATTGGTTATTAATTGCTCTTACTGTTCTGGGGTTATTAATAGATATTTTTAGGAAAATATCACATTTAATCACATCCATTCTTGGTGCCTTCTTTCTGTTGCAACTTTCTATCTTTGTTTTATTTCTCTCTGATTAAATTCTGCATCGTCACTAGTATAGATTAGTTCCTCTATAAATTTTCTTTTGTTTTAATGGTGTTGATTTTCTTTTTCTCCGTCGTCTATGATGAGATAATCTAACATTTTATTCATTCTCTCTAGTATACTTGATGTTACTGTGGCGTCAGTTATTCACAGTTTAGTCATGAAGCTATTGGTTCGTACTTCTCCTGTTGTAGGTTTGTACGCTTGTGACCATGGATTTAAAGATGCTGCCACTTCAAGTTTCTCCTTCAAGTAGTTGTGTTTTTCTCTTCCGATTTCATACTTATATATATATATTTTGTTTCCTTGAAGATATTTGTGTTTCATGCTTTCCGTCAATTCCTCATTATCTCTTGTTCTCTGCTTTCGTCGTTTTAAAACATTGATCCTTTTCTGCAGTTTAGTGAGTCTGTCTGTCTACCAATGGAATGATTTCTTCTGTTTTGCCATGGTCTGAAATTTTATTATTTTAAAGGTTCCCTGCATGCTGCTTGCATAGCCTGATTAAATGAAACAAATAATCGCTCCAAATCGTTCCTTATGCTACTGTTGTAGTTAGGTTAATATCCATTTATTTACACGTCTTTTAAATTATATTTTTGCAAATTTTTGTAGTACCTTGTTCCAATTTTCGGTCGTATTTGTAGTATTTGTCAAATTTCACTACATAACTTGTAACATGGTAGTTGTATTTGATTTTATGACTGTTTTTATTAGAGGAGATTGTGTTCCGAAAAATGTCTTCTTCACTAATTTCTCATTCGTGCACTTCTGTTATTGGGTTATTATTTGTAATATTTAAGTCTATTTTACTTGATCCTTTTGCTGTTTCTTAAAGTGAATATTCCACTTCCTTTATTATTATACGCAGGTGACTACATGCAAGGTAATCGTCCAGCTCGTGAATTTGTTATTTTGCCATTCCAAGTCTTGGATCATGAATTGCTATTAGCAGGTAATACAATTCTTGCTCATTTGGCGAATTGTATTATCTAGTCTACGTTTGAAAAGCTGTTTTCTATTTGTTCCTCTATGTCGAGCTACATACTCACTGCAAATAATTTTATTTTTTCGTTTATTTTTTCCAAAACTATTTTGTCTTCCTTTGATGTTTCTCTAATGAGCATGGCGTCTATTTTATTGTTCGGAATAACAATTGCTACTCTGTGTTTCCCGTTTCCAGCAGTAAATATTCTAATTTTCTTTTCGATTTCAAATGGTCTGTATTGGTATTTGTGTGTTTCTTGGACAAATATTAAATCTGGTCTTTTTACAATGATGTTCATCACATTGAATATTTTGGAACTTGAGTGCTGAAGGTTTATTTGAAGGCAATGAGGCTGATATTATGCTTTGCCGAGATTTGTTGATAGTGTGCTTTACCCATATTAATAAATATTTTTTTCCTCTACGTTGTTTTCACTGCTTGAAAGCTAGGACTATCGTTTCTTAAAGCCCAATGGTTTCCGTCTATCTTTTCATTCTATTTCTATCTATTGAAATTCATAAAATTGATATCTTTATTTCCACTTGTCAGGGATGTGTATTTTTTGTTTATGCTTGCCAGCGCAGTGAGTTACAATACTTATGTTTGAATCGGCTACATCTGTAGTAACTGGTGGGCTATAAGTAGAATTCTAATTTGCATATTTCCCACCCTATTTACAGGTTGTAGAGAAGAATATATTTTCGGCTTCTTGGGCCAACTTCTACTACTATATTTTAAATCCTTTCCTAGTTTTGTACCTCAAATTAGCTGTGAATATTTCTCCATTCATTGCAAACTCCGGGTTTTGAGCTTTAATAACAGTGGTGAAATATGCTATTTGTAAATTCTTCTGGAAAATTATTGAATATGAGCTTCCTATTCCTATGTTGTGTTTCATAATTTCCAGGATTTCGCCAAATTTGATGTTAATCGCTCGTCTGATAGAGATGATATCTAATTCAGTGCATAATTTTTTTGTCCCTCATTCTTTCAACGGTCTTTTTCCGACTTTGAAATCTGTTGGATTTAAGTCCTCCTTCAATTGGCTTTTGATCTGCCCCATTTATTGGATGTTACATTTGGTTTTGAAAGTTATTCTTTACGGCCTGCACCCTTCGTATTTCAACACTTTCGAGAAGAGTTTCCTTCTTCTGCCCTCAGATGGAAGTAACAGTGTGCTTCATTCCTGTAAGTGTGCTGCATGTGGTCCAGAGATAGTGCCACATGTCTCACTGGATGAATGTGTCTTGTTCTCTCAATTTGTCTCCTTACCTTCATAAAATCTTACTTAGTCTCTTATTTATCTTGTTTTAATTTCTGGGTGAATTTCATTTTAGCTAATAATTCCTTTTGAGTACTTCAGTATTGTGGAATGTCTTGATTCAAGTCTCACAAATAAGTCGAAGCTATCCTCAAAATGCTTGTCTGCTTTATCGGCCATCTTGTCGTGTGTGTATATATACGTATGTATATATTTATGTAGGTATATACGTTCGTATGTATATATATATATATGTAAGTGTGTAAGTATTTATCAAAGTATGTATTTATGTATATTTATGTGTATGAATTTACGTACGTATGTACTTATTATGTGTATGTACGTATGTATGGATGTATATGTGTATATATGTATTTAAGCATATATGCTTTTATGTAGGTACATATGTGCGTGTATATATAAATATATATATACTTGTATATGTAATTATAAATGTATGTGTATGTATGTCTACGTATGAATGTATGTATGTATTTGTATGTATGTATAAATCTGTACATATGTATATATATCTGTACGTTTTTATGTAAGTGTATATATATGTATGTGTGTATGTATGTATTTGTGTGTATGAATGTACATATGCATATATAAGTTTGTGTATGTTTATAGGTACATATGTATTATATATGTGTGTATGTATGTATGTATGCATGTGTGTACGTATGTATATATGTATGTGGTGTGTGTGTTTGTATGTGGGTGTACATAGGTATGATTGGATGTATTTATGTATGTATGTGTACATGTATGTATATAAGAATGTATGTAATTGTGTCCGTACGAATGTAAGTATATGTATGTGTATGTATGTATGTGTATATGTATTATGTAAGTAATTATATATGTGGATATTTATATAAATATAAATATATATATATAGGTATGTATTTATGTATGTATATATTTATGTGTGTACGAATGTATGTATGTGTGCATGTATGTGAGTGTGTGTATGTATGTAATTATGTAGGTATGTTTGTATATATGTACTTATGCATATATTTGTATGTTTGTTTATATTTGCGTGTCTGTATATATCTATGTAGATATGTGTTTATGTAAGTATGAGTGTATGTGTAGGTATGTCTACGTATGTATGTATGTATGAATGAATGTATGTATGTATTTGTATATATGAATTTATTTATGTACTTATGTATGTATATATGCATGTATGTATGTTTGTATATATGTGTGTATGTATGTATGAGTATGTACGTATTTATATGTCTCTATTTTTGCATATATGTGTATATATGTTTTGGTTTAAGTATATATTTGTGTATATATGTATGTGTGTATGTATATATATGTATGCATATGTGTATTTATATACGTGTGTATGTATGTATGAATGAATATGTGTATGTACGTACGTTTGTATATGTATGTGTCTGTATGTAAGTTTGTATTTATGTATGCATATATGTATGTAAGAATATACTTATGTATTTATGAAATTATATATGTGTATATATATGTATATATATATATATTTGTATGTATATAAAGATATATATGTATTTATATAATTATGTATGTATATACGTATGTCTTTATGTATATATATGTGTATTTATGTATGTATGCGTTTATATAAATAATTTGGTATGTACGCTTGTTTTCTTTGTGTATGTATGTAGGTAGGTAAATTTTTATTTCTTTTACTTCCTCTTTTAACGCGTTAATGCTACATGGTTTCCCTTCCTTTGTTTGTTCTATATAACTTAGTTTAACAATCCCACACTATTCATTTCAACAACAATAAAATCATTAATCCTTTTGGTTTTTCTATATATATCTTGTTTTAACATTCTTACTGTATTCATTGCAACCATATTAGAAAATTTAAATTCCTTTGTTTTTTTTTGTATATTGTCAGGTTTAATATTTTTTACAGGACTCTTTGAAATTATTCTGGAAGCTTTACATTCCTTTGTTTGTTATGTTTAGTAATTTTTAACAATCGTACAATACTCTTCCGAACTATACTATGTGCATTTCTTTGGTTTGATTAGTGTTTATTGTAAGGATTTACTGCCTTACAGTTATTTTCGTATACTGTAATACGAGCTTTTCTTTCGTTTGATTTTTGTAAATTGTAGGGTTTCAACAATTTGTCGGTTTTCTTTACATCTATGCTAATAACTTTACTTTCATTTGATTGCCGTATTTGTGGATGTTTGACATTCTTCCTTTTCTCTTTACAACTATACTACTAGCTTTACATTACTAGTTTGTTTTATGCATTTAGGTTAAATCATCTTATTGTTATCTTTATATCTGATTTGTTTTTTCTTGTTTCGTCAAAAGGTATTGTGTTTATAAATTGCGTAATTTCTTTATATTATTTCATTATCTGATCACTTTTACTGGTTGGCCAGTCGTTTGTCTTTACTAATGTCTGCTTTATAATGTCCCTCTCTTTGTTTAGCAATTAGCAGGCAAACAGTAGGTGATCTATATTCTGATCTCTGGTGCAGCAGGGGCATATCAGCGCTTCTGTTATTTTGAAAAGTGTAAATATGAGTTGGTTTTTCCATGGCCTGTGTCCATGGTTGTGAAATTTGTGTAAGATATATTTTCATTTGTAGCCTTTGAGTTACGTCCGGGAATAATTCTTTTTTAGTTCTGCATTTTTTACATTATGTCCATTAGCTTTGTCATTTCGCCCCACTCTTATTTACATGTTCGCTTAACACTACACTCTTAGGGACTCTTTTGTAGCTTTCTTTGATATTTTCGTTTGCGGTTGCCTCCTTCGCCAGATTGTCCACTAATTCGTATCCTCTTATCCCAGCGTGTGCTTCAACCCATAGTAATTTTGTTTTCCACTTTGTTTGTCGTCATCTCATTCTTTTTCTTCCTTATTTCCTCTATAATTTATGTGTGTGTATTGCTATTCCATAGAGAGTCGAGGGTCATTTAGCTATCCATGTGTACTTTAGCTATCTTTTCCCTTGATTGCATAATTTTTGTTTAATTTAGGGTTGCCAGTATCGCTAAATCTCTGTCTGGTTGTTAGTGCACCTCTTATTTAACTTCCATTGTAGACTTTTGATGTGGTGGCCAGATTCGAACATAGCTATTCCCACACCTACTCCCTCTGACTTGCTGCGGTCAGTGAATATTTGTATAGGTCTCCTTTCGTCGTTTTCTACAAATATTTTTTTTATTGTGTCGGCGGGTTGTTGCCAGTGTTTAACTTCCACGTTTGTGTCTAACTTCGCTTCTTTATTTGTGTTGCCCTGTCTGAGTTTGTAGATTTGATTTATTTCTTATATTTTTATTGCTATGGGTGTCATTCCTGTTTGTATGCATAGCGTTTCATTTGATACTGTGCAGGTACCCTTCCCATATTGATGTTTATGATTATTTGCACTCTTATTAGCTTGGACTTGTAGTTTATTATTTTCATAGCCTTCACCCAAACTGGAGCGCCGTACAGGAGAATTGATATTATTCCTCAAAGTTAAATCTTTTTTAGGGCTTTTAAATTTGAGCCCCAATTTAGCTTCGCTGCTTTAGACAGCGAGAATATCAATTTCGTACATTTAATAGCCCTGTAGTTTATGTTTTCCTTAAATATAAGTATCTTGTCAAATACTATACCTAAATACTTAGGTGTGTTCACTTTTGGAATTGGTTTGTTGTTCAAGTATAAGGCAATTTCTTTTAGTTTCTAATTTTGTTATCTGCCGCCCACTCTGCAATTTTGTTTATTTCGATTTTAACAAAGGTTTCTACTTCTATTGATTCAGCTTCTACAATTATTGCCAAGTCATCTGTGAAAGCTACTAATTTTGTGTGTTTTGTGTAAATAAGTTTGGGTAGTATGTTAGGTGGCATGTTCGAAACCCTTGGCCGCAGCATGACTCTTTCCTACGTCCTTTAGATATGCTCTTTACTATAATGAAGCTAATTTTTTATGACCGCTTTTTTCTTTAGGTAATCCCGTGTTAATTGCTAAAGGTTTCGAAGGCACATTGCTACTCGCAGTACCTTCAGTATTGCTGGCCACCAGGCCGAGTCAAAAGCTCCATTTTCGTCTAGGATAACCTTAATTACTACTCCCATTTTCTCTAATTGTCGTTCTATAAATACACTTACCTCTATTTCTGCAACTATTGCGTTCTTTTTTGGGGGTGAATCCGTATTGATTTTATTGAGGAATTCAATTTTATGTAGAAGGTGCATTTTTCTTTTAATTAGTAGTTTTCTAGTACCTTCCTACCGTCTTAATCAAGCGATTTGGTCTGTATTTTGCCGAGTCTCTACTACCTACTCTGCCTGGTTTAGTGATTGGAATTATTCTCGCTCTTTTCCAGTTGGTGGAGAACCACGCAATTTTTACAGCTTCATTGTACATAGCCGCCATTGTTTTTGGTGTGCCTTTGTATACTAGTTGTAGAATTCCACCAGTAATGCCGACCGGCCCTGCCGCTTTCTTTAGTTTAAATCCGACAATTACCTGCCTGACTTCGTCTTGAGTAAATTCTTTGCCGTCAGGGATGTCAATTGGTTGTTCTTTAAGTCTTCTAATTGCCCTGTAATAGTCTGTGTCATCTTGGAAACTATTTTCCTGAAACAATTTTTCTAGCATTGAGGCGAGCGATTCCGTCATATCTGCTGATTTTGTGCCGTCAGGATTTCTGGTGTTATCGTGTTTGCTTTCTTCGTTGATTTGCCTGATGCTAGTGTGTATACCTCGATCCTTGGGTTAGTCGGTGACGTTTATGGGCAGTTTTGTTTCCACAAGTTCCTTTCACTTTCTTTATAGCTGTTCGTTACGCTGCTTTGCTTTGGCGTATTGGGTCGTTCCGTACTCCCTTATGTCATTGATATTTTTTGTCCTCTGCTATAGTATACTAAGAGCGTTTGTTATTTTCGGTATTATTTTAAGATTAATCGTCCACCACGGCACTGGCCTGCCCTTTATAATCGAGTTAGGTTTATTTAAACGTTTGCACGATTCCCTGCAAGGTGTCTGCAATGTTTCGTCGAACTTCTTTATGAAGAGTCTTATATTTATTTGTCCTGTTATTATTGCGTGCAGTTTATCGTTTAGGTCTTTCGCGCTTTCTTACGTATTCTCTATTTGGAAGGTTTAAGAAATCATGTTAAAAAGATGAAGGTACGTAATTACGAGTTTGTCTGTGTGAATGTATGTATGTATGAACTTATGTATGTATCTATGTATGTACGTATGTATGTATGCATATATGTGACTATACGTATGTATGAACGTGTGTATGTAGTTTTGTATTTAGGTATTTGTGTCTGTGTTTATGCATGTGTGTATGTATGTACGTATGTATGTGTGTATGTATTTATGATTTTGAATATATTTAAATATTATGAAAGTATATGTTTGTGTGTATGTACGTAGGTATTTATATATGTATGTTTAGTGTGTATTTAGGTACGGTTGTATGTATGTACGTATGTATGCATGCATGTATATATGTATGTATGTTTGTATGTGTATATGTATGTATTTAAATGTGTATGTTTATGTGGAGGTGTGTGTGTATGTATGTAAATATGTATGAAGTTTTGTATGTGTGTATATATGTGTGTATGTATTATGTATCCATGAATGTGTGTTTGTATGTATGTATATGTGTGTATGTATATAAGTATATATATATTAATGTTTATGTATATATGTGTTTATGAATTATGTATGTATGTATGAACGTATGTTTGTAAGATACAAGTTTCGTATAGATGTATGTATAAATCTGACAATATATGTTTCAATTTATGTGCGTATATGTGTGTAAATGTTATTTAAATATTATGTATACATGTTTGAATGCATGTGTTTATATATTTATGTACGAATGTATTATGTGTGTTTCTATATGTGTGTGTGAGAATGGGTAAAAATGCATCTATGTATTTATGTTTAGAGGTATATGTTTAGGTGTGTTTGTAATTATGTTTGTATTATTATGTATTGTGTATGTTTGTATGTGTGGGATTATATTTTGATATATGTTTATGTAGGTATCTATACATGTATGTAGAAATTTATGTATTTATGTATGTATATATGTGTCTATATGACCTGTGTATATATATATATATATATCCGTATATTTATATGAATGTATTTGTATATGTATGTATGTATAGGTGTATACGTATGTGTGATTTTATGTATGTGTACGTGTGTCTACGAATGCGTGTGTATGTACTTATTTGTTTGTGTATTTTGTGTACGTATGTGTGTGTATATTTACGTGTATTTATGTATGTAAGCATTATGGAATGGGTATGTATGTGCGTATATAAATTTGTCCGTGTTTATATAGTCATATAGTATATTTATGTATATTTGTTTGATGTATTTATGACTGTATAAATGTATGTTTTATGTAAGCGTGTGTTATATTTTTGCATCGATGAGTCTGTTTATCTCTGTCTTTGTGCTCATGTACGTATGTAGACGTGTGTGTGCTTGTGGTAGTGTGTATGCCTGTACGTGTGCGTGTATTTATGTATGCGTGTAAGTTTGTATGTATGTGTTAAGGTATGAACGTTTCACAAATTATGTATGTGTGTATGGAAGTATGTATGTATGAATTATGTACGTATGAAAATATGCCTGTATTTAGGTGTATATTTGTATATGAATGCATTTATGTGTGTGTGTATGTATTATGCATGTACCATTTATATATGTATGAATGTGTGTATTACGTTTCTATATAAGTATATATATATATGGGCGTAGGTAGAATGGCAGAAATGTATGTATCTATGTACGCGTATATGTATGAATATATGTTTATGTGTACGTATATATGAACTATTAATTATGTATGTATATATGTATGTGTTTATGTACATGTGTATTTACGTATATATAGAAATATGTGTGTATGATTTTACGTGTATGTATGTTTGTATGAAATTATGAATATATTTGTGTATGTATGCGCGTTTTTTATTGTAGGTATGTCTGTGTTTGTGTATATATGTATATATATGTTTGCGTTCTTTGCGTGTATGTATGCGTGACCGTATGAATCTCTGTATGTATATATTTGTGTACCTATATGATCTAGCATTTTATTTATTGTAGCCATGATGCTATTGGTTCATACTTTTCTCTGTTGCGAGTTTGTACGCATGATAGCAAGGATTTAAAAATGCTGCCAGATTGCAGTACTCTTTCCACGACTTGAATTTCCATCTTCGGATTTCGTATTGATATATTTTCTTTTCTTCAAGGTATTTGTGTTTCCTACTTTCCCTCAATTACTCATTATTTCTTGTTCTCTGATTTAGTCGTCATAATGCGTTGATCTTTTTCCACATTGCAGTGAGAACCTACGTCCACAAAGGGCCTGATTTTTTATGCTTTGTCTTGCTGCGTGTTTTGATTATTTTAAAAGCTTCCCTGCATACCGTTGGCATAGCCTCAGTAAATGAATTATCCTACACCTCCAAATTGTTTTCTTTTGCTACTTTTGTAGATAAGTTCATATCCAATTCTTTTACACGCCTTTGTAAATTATATTTTTGCAAATATCTGTTATATCTTGTTCTAATTTTCGGTCGTAATTTTAACATTTGTCCTCTTTTACTACATATTTTATACCCTAATAGTTTGCAATTGTTATTATGACTTTTGGGTTTTCCGATTTTATATTTGAGGAAATTTTCCGAAAACTCCCTTCTTTACTAATTTTCAATTCATGCACGTATGCTATTAGGCTATTATTTGTAATTTTTAAGTCTATGTTACTTGATCCTCTGCTGTTGTGCAAAATGAACATTTATTGTACGTTGGTGTCGACTTGCCAGTTATTCCTACCGTTCTTTCCCTCGTGAATGTTTTATTTTGTAATGCCATGTCTTGGAGCATGTATTGCTATCAGTAGGTATTAAAATTCATGCTCCATTGCCGAATTGTATTAATTCGCATATGTTTGTAAAGCTGTTTTCTATTTGTTCATCAATATCGAAGTACATCCTCATTGAAAAGGATTTTATTTTTTCGTATATTATATCTTAAATAATTGTGTCTTCGTTTTGATGTCTGTGTAATGAGCTTGGCGTCTATTTATTTTTCGGGAAAATAATTGTTTCTCTGTATTTCCCGTTTCCCGCAGTAAAATTACTGCACATCTTTTCGATTCCCACTGGTCTGTTTTGATATTCGTAAGGTCGGCTTACTCGTTTTGAATCATCTTCGTCGTATTGTAATTTGCTGATATTGAGTGCCGAATGTTTATTTGAAGGCAATGGTTCAGATGTTAATTTTTCCTGAGTTTTGCTCTGTTTTTTATAGTGTGCTTTACCCATATTAATAATCAATGTTTCTCCTGTACTTCGTTTGCACTGCTTGAATGCTAGAGGAATCTTAATTTAATGACGAATATTTTCGTCTATATTTTATTTCTTATTGAATCTGTTGCAATTGATACAATTCGTAGACATAAGTTCACTTACCGGGGCTGTGCATTCTTTAATTTGTGCTTGCATCGAACTGAGGACAGGTTTTCTCTCCTTTAGAGTTTGCTTATGGTTGAATCGGCTATATTTGTAAAAACTGGTGGGTACTAAGTAATTTAATACTTTGCATATTTCCCACCTTATTTTCAGAGTGTGAAGAATTTGTTTTCGGTTCTGTGGCCCTACTTCTATTAAAATATTGTAGTCTCCTTACCTAGTTTTGTATCTGAAATTAGCCGTGACTTCTTCTTCTTGATTATAATGTCCGAGCTTTGAGGTATAAAAAAGTGGTGACAATATCTGTAGAAACATCTTTTGGAACTTTGTAGAATATGAGCCTTGGTTTCCTCAGATTGTGTTCCAAAATTTCCAGGTTTTCGCCAAATTTGGTGTTAATCGCTCGGCCGAGAGTATTTAACACTTCCTCGCCACATGCTTCTATTAATATTCTTCCAACCTTCAGTGTTTTTAGAGCCTTCACTCCAACTTTCATACATGTCGTACTTATGTCCTTCTTCTATTGGCTTTTGATCTGTCCCGTTCAATGATGATTAATTTTGGCTTCCAAGGTTTATTTCTACCGCCTGCACTCCTTGTCTTTCAACACTTCCGTGAAGAGTTTACATCTTCTGTGTTAAGATGGAAACATCTGTCGATTTCGCCACTGTGGTTGTGTTGCCCGGGGTTCAAATACGAAGACACGTGTCACGCAGGATGACTGTATCTTGCTCTCAGCATTTCTTTCGTTAAGTTCATAACTACTTCACATAGTTTCCTATTTGCTTGCACTTATTTTAAACTGTGTTTTAAAAATAGAATATAATACTACTGGAATATATACATATTGTAGAATGAGTTGTTTCAGATCTCAACTAAATTTCCCAAAATTTTCAGGGATATTCACTAATATGTCGAACGCATTCTCAACATGCTGGTCCCTTTCGTCAACCATCATTATGTATACATGATATATATGTGAATGAATGTATATATGAATGTGTGTATGTATGTATGTATGAATGTACGTACGTAGGTACGTAAGTACATAGCGTCGAGGTATTGCAACCCCAAAACCGACCCTCTGACGTCACGGCCACGTGATGCAAACAAACATGGCTGGGGGTTAATGACCTCATGACGTCACATGTAAACAAATAAGGTTGACGACCTTGCCCCAGGCGGTCACGTTGTGTCAACAAACCTAACTGTACTCTCCTATATATAAAAAATTAAGTCATATGTAAACAAACATGGCGGCCGACATTGCCCCAGCCGGTCACATGGTGTAAATAAACCTAATATTACTCTCTTACATGTAAACAAATGACGTAGTATGTCAACAACGAGTTGCATGCTTATTCCCATGTGGACAGCGACTCACAGACTGGTCCTGCTATGCCAAGACGCGAACTCGAACTCTGAAGCGAAGCTAGCTAGACAAAGAAAGGTCTATGACGTCACATAACTCGTGATGATTGCGTCATGTCACACGGTCACGAGTTCTATAATCACTGCACCAATGTTACACATTATATTTGCGAGAAAATTCAAATGAAAAATTCGCCCTTAGCGTAACATAATGCCACCCCCAGACAATGACACTATAGTTCACTATTCACACGCGGTAATGGGCAAATTTTTACGGTGGGATGTTTAAATACTCCCTTGGGTTTCCTAATTGTGACCACTCGGACGATTCCATTTTCCCTGGATACATGTCCGTGATTTCAGCTATCGGCCAGTGGAGAGGTGCCGTGTTGTCCTTCCGCAGCAGAACGAGGTCGCCTGGTTTAAGTTAGGGGATGTCCTCTGCCAGCGTTGACGCTGTTGCTGACTCTGGATGTAGTAGGATGACCAACGTTGCCAGAACTGTTGCAATTGTTGTTGGTAGGTTTGCCACCTGGAAAGTCTATTGCTTTTGACATCAGCAAAGGCAGTAGCAGGTAATTGGGTAAGTGGTTCATCAATTAGAAAATGTACAGGAGACAAGTAAGTTGGATTGAAAGGATCATCAGATAAGGCACACAAAGTTCTGGAGTTTAGAAAAGCATCTATCTCAGCAAGTAATGTGCACAGCTCCTCGTAAGTGGCAACCTGAGAAACTAGTGTTCTTCGCAGATGATACTTCACGGATTTCACTGCTGCTTCCCATAATCCTCCGAAGTGAGTTCCATGTGGTGGAATGAATTTCCATTCGCATCCTTCAGTGGCCAAGAAGTCCTGTACTGTTGACATCTGTGATGTGGATTGAAGCATTTTGTAGACTGCAAGAAGTTCATTGGCAGCACCTTGAGTTTTGTACTCGCTGTGAAGTTTGTTGATTGCACCTTCGTGGTGTTGTTCTTGACTTGAAAATTAAGAATTTTTGGATTCCGTAATAATCTGAGAGTTGTCTTGGAACTTATTTCCTTGAAGACTGGACAATTGGTAGACAGTAGCATGGTTTGTCCCTTCTTGGGAATTCAAAGGATTCCTGTGATCTCGTCCTTTGGATTCCCTCATGAAATAGTGGTACTGATCCTTGAGTTCTTTTACCAGTCTACGTTCAAATATATGTAGTCTTAGCTCTGCAGTGAGGCGAGAAAATTCAACTTGCTTGGGATTCATATTTGTTGGCAGTGTGACCACAGATCCTCCATCATTTTGTTGGGTTGTGTTTGTGATGTGTTGTTTACAGACTTGTTTCTCTGCTGTCATGGTGGATGGCTCCACGGGTTTCACATCCCTGGATCGGTTTAAATTATGCCCAGACTGTTGTCTTCTCGGAACATAAATGTGGGCTGAGGGTCATGCAGTGTAGTAGTTGCTGGAGATCGACATGAGAGTGTCCAGCCAACAACTGTCTATAGTAGAACTTGGTAATTACTAGGATGTGACCTTTTGTCTGATCGAAGCATCTCGTAGAATAAGTCAGCTCCATTAAGTAGATCAATTCCCCCTGGTTGATCTAACCTTCCATCAGCCAACTCGATGCCCTTGGGAATCTTCCAGGTACTTATGTCCAACTTGGTGGATGGTGTGGTAACATTAATAAGACAGGATGACACAGTTAAGTATTGTGTGCCAGTCTGTATGCGTAGACCTTAAATGTAATGAGACACTGTGATATGTCTCAGTGTTGACACTAGTTATGCCCTGTATTTGTGCATGTGTCTCGGTTCTGGTTAAACACAAACGTTTTAAACATCTCTCTGTCATGAAGTGTGATTGAGAAGCACTGTCTAACAGTGCTCTGCATGGAAAATATTGACCAGATTTATTCTGAAATTCCACGATGGCTGTGGCATGTAGAATTTGATTTCTGGGTTTGCCCTTCAATGAATAATATGTATTAACTTCTGCAGTTAAGCTGCCTCTTACATCTGCAAGACCATTGGTTACTGACCAAGAGTTATTAATTGATTGATAATGCCTGTCTATGTGCAGCAAGGTATGATGTCTCTTTTGACACTGACGGCATACATTTTTCGAAAATGTTTGATTTCTTGTAAATGGTTGCAAGCAGTTAAAACAAAGTCCTGATTTCTTGGCATGGTTAAAACGTTGTTTAGCTTACATCTAGAGAAATTTGTCACATTTAAAGAGTCTTTGTGATCCATTACACATAGAGCACTGTAGATTTGTTGCTACGTGGGAATAGGATTTATTAACCTTGTTTCCGATTGAATGTGATGAGCGTGAAATGTTAGGAACTACCTTCAGTGATTGAGTTGTCTGAAGTAGCTCAAAAGCTCTGCATCTTGATTCGAGGAATGTGACCAAATCTGCAGTTGTTGGAGTATTTGCGCGTGACGCGGTGATAAGCTCCCATTCTCGTTGCGTTTCAGGGTTGAGTGTGGCTAGCATCAAATGATTTAACATTAAATCTTGTACAGTCACATTCAGTGATAATGCTTGTAAAGCATTCAGGTGGCTTCGACACACGATTAATTACCTGGCGCAATGATACTGCGTCTCTCTTCCTTACTTGGGGAATTTGACATAAATGCTTAGCATGCATCATGGCAATTAATCGTTTGTTATTGTAACGCTGTGTTACTAATTGCCAGGCGAAAAGAAATTTCTCATTTGTAATTTGTAAATTACTTATTAAATCTTTGGCTTCATTCTTGAGTGAAGCAATGAGGTAGTGGAACTTCTGAACATTAGACAGTGTTGTATTGTTAACAATCAATGCCTCAAATGTGTCTCTGAAATGTAACCAGCTACACGTGTCACCTTCGAAAGTTGGCAATGCAATGGTTGGTAGCTTAATGTGTGTGCTACTTGTATGTGACCTCAGAGTGTGATTGCTATGACCTGACAGGCTGCTCCTTGTTGAGCTACGTCTGGACGGTAGGTCAATTACAGGATGTAAATTTTCACTGAACTTGGCTTCATCTTGATATTATTGGTTTTCAAATAATTCTCTATCACCAGTGTGATCTGTGTCATCTTATAATACCAATTCACTTTGTGCAATATCATATCTATTAAAAATTTTTGGCATTTGTTTCATCTTATCTGTATGTCGTATATTTTTTGATCACCTGTTTCAATGAAGTTCTGAATGCGTGACAGCATTCCTCTCGCTACGCTTCGTTGCTTAATTAGCTGAATACTTCGTGTGGGATCCATCCTCTCTCGAGCAAGTGATCAGCTTATATAGTGGGTGGAGTTCAGTAGCCAGACTGGAAGCTGATGCGTAACTTCGTGAAATCTCGTTGGTACTCGAGGGTCTTCGTTGTTCGCCTTGATGGGGTTAATCCCGATGACTGCCTAGGTAATTCGAATTGCGTCGCAGGAGCACCTCGTTCTATGGTGACGTCACAGATTCTGCCGCGTTTTCCCTTTGTTAGCGAGTTGCGTAATATGGCGTGGTTTCTATGCGCGTGAACAAATTTTCGCGACACCAAAAAACCAGTAATGCTTAAAGTTTATCTAGTTTAGGAGGACCAATAACTTTATGTCGGGTCCTTTCTAATTATATCCGAGCTCGGTGGACCAAAAACATTATATTCGCTTTGGTTCGAACACAAGTTGGGTGAACAATTTGTTCCAGTATATCAGAAGCTGGTTCAATAAGCATTATTTACTAATAATAATCACTGTTAAACACAAAACGTAAATCACTTAATAGCTTCCAAAACATATTAGTTGTGTACTACGTCACTATATTGATATTAGTTAATATTATGGTGTTCCCATTAACTCACAAAACACACACCCCTATGGTGAAGCACTGCTAGGGCCCTTTGTTCTATGATTCGAATTGTAACAACACGAGTTGCAAGCTTATTCCCCTGTGGAAAGCGAATCACAGCCTGGTCCTGCTATGGCAAGTCGCGAACTCGAACTCTTAAGCGAAGCTAGCTAGACAAAGAAAGGAATATGACGTCACATAACCCGTGATTATTGTGTCATTTCACACGGTCACGAGTTATGCAATCACGGCACCAATTGTACGCATTTTATTTGAGAGAAAATTCAAATGTAAAAATTCGCCCTTGGCGTAACAACACACGATTAACATTTTCACAAACATACACATTGTAGGATTTTATTATTTTACACTTACATTAATTAATCGGCAGAGTGTGGTTCGGTGACCGACAAAAGTTTGCTTGTGATTGATTAAAAACGCGCTAATTTCTAAATAAGCAATTTGTTTATGCTCTTACATTTTGATTAGTTGTTGATTAAATTGGTAACTTATTAACACATAGTGATTTTAAAATTGCAGGTCCGTCTTTCACACATAATTTTCAATGGCACTGAGCTTCTCGAAAGCAACGAAGAAATTTCTTCGTACAGTATAACATGTAGAAGGGACAGGATTTTTTGCGATATATTGAAAATTAACACCAATAAAATTTGCAGCCAGCCACTTTTTTGGGTAATTCCAAATCACAAGTGTAACGTTCAAACACAGAGTCATGCCTTGATAAGTACTTCATTAGTGATATAGGTCACACGGTTGTTGATACACAAAATACCATTGGCTAGCGACGAAAAGAATATTTCCTTCATAAGACTTTGCGAAAATATTAATTCGGACGGTTGTTCTGGAAATTGTCTTGTTTCAAACGATAATGGAATTGTCATACCACCAGATGATAACAGGAATCATCTCGTCTATGTGGTTTATAAGTAACACTGTGCTATTTACCGGCAATAAATTTTTCAATATAATCTGCGTAATTTAACTTTTCACTACACAACACGAAGAAATGA
>Ga0131853_10003523_pt1 | contig 28047 bp, 15 predicted proteins | sample TergutLab28metaG_FD_92764 | JGI IMG/M metagenome (GOLD analysis project Ga0131853, IMG submission 92764) | Labiotermes labralis P1 segment gut microbial communities from Petit-Saut dam, French Guiana - Lab288 P1 (version 2) (version 2) | ecosystem: Host-associated > Arthropoda: Insects >...
ACAATGACATTCAATACCCTCCCTAACAAGAGTATCACAACAACAACAAAGAACACAGAATACACAACTAAACTCAGAATACACAACTGACAAAAGTGCCCACTCCAGGTATGTATACCATGTTTCAATTAATTTTAAATTAATTGAACCCGGTACAATAACCCTCACACTAACCATAGATTGAAATAATGGACAACCCCCCTACACTATTATTTTCACTGCACCATGATATTTCCACTTCACTATAACACACTCACTGCACTGTGACATGCTCACTGCACTATTGGACCTCACTCCACTTCACTTTTAATTCCCTTAGCCAATCAGCCCTTCTTAATGATATTTTAAATTTTCCTTTCAAAAACTCGCATCACTCAAGATTACAAAATAAAACTTTGAGTGAATGTAAGCAGGAGCCCCTTAGATTTTCACTGCATCTTCCCTTATATGCTATTTATACTGACATGCCAGAGGGTGGCCTAAACACTGGCCGAAACATGTGCCATGCATGTGAGGGCACTTTTTAAATAAACGTTTGGTGTGCCAGACTGAAAAAAAAAGTGCTTTTATTAATAGCAAAGACAACGGGATGGCGTCCTTGAAGATTTCAACTTTGACTTTTCAGTAGATACCTCTGTTCCACAGAAGTGAAAAATTAAAATGAGACATGGTGAAGAATATCTCAAGCAAGTAACGATAAAATTTGTATTCGCGGAAAAACTTCCTGATATCCACATTTACTTTTAAAGAGAAACTATTTGTATCTGAACGATGCTGTCATAACTTCATGATTTAAATTGCCGGAAAACCTTGAAAATTTAGTCTGAAATGCTGCAACGTGACAGGAAAATTATGTACATCCCTGGCTGCCTTAAAAGCACTTAAGCAGAATTTAAGAACTGAGCGTTTCTTAACGAGGTAGCTTATTGCAGTCCTTAACTGAATGAAGATGAAGTGCTCAAGGCAGTATGCTTTTGTGTTTGTGACATTCAAAAGCAAAGAGACTCGAAAGCAACTCACAGTAAAGTTACTTGGAAAAATGATTCTGTTTTGCTTAGCTGCCGTACCTACAAAAGAAATGTATTCTTTTTAAAATGAACTTGTAACAGAAAACCTGCGCCTGTTTGCGTAAATTTAATAATAGATATGGCGTAAATTCTATCGTAAACAATATCCACATTGAATTACGGGCAGCTCAACTGAGGAATTATTAAATAAAAAAAAAAGTTATAAAATACGAACAAAAGAGATGGAGAGTACTGGCCTTCGATAAGGTATGTTCTGATGGCAGCGTATCAATGTAAAGCAGTGCCGTTACAGGCCTGGAGTGTCCCAGAGGGTTCCAGGAATTTAAGGTTCCCATATTTTATGACAACGACACAGGATGGTGGTAACGTTGTCAGCCTTAAGCACCGGCCGCCTTGCTATTGATACTCATTTCTGTTAGAGGCTGAGTCGAACCCAGGGCCATAGTACGATCGGAAGGATTTTATGTCAATGAAAAATTCCATTGACACCACCTGGGATCGAACCAGTGACCTTCCGATTTGTAGCACAGCACCTTAACCGCTGTGCCACCGCGTTCGATGACGGCATATATGAGGGAGATTAGGCCAACTTACGGCCAACTTACGGATCCTTCGCACCACAAATTTTTCCATTGTATCAAGAACTGAAACTCAGTGTGAAAGAAAGAGTGCTTTTTGAGCTTTTAAACGCCCCTCTTGTTGTTAATGTACTTAAGAAAGTAAAATTAACTTCTCAGCTTGCGGTTTTTTACAGTTGTTGGTTGGTGACACTTTAATTTTGCAAGCGTGTGTTTGGTCACGTGACTATATGACTCAGGAGATTATACGAAACATTGAGAGTCAGATTGTGTTGCGGGCGCGGAAAGTGATTACTGGCGCAGAAATCAACATTTTATTCTTTATTATTTAGTTTTAAATTCGTCATACTAAATGGCAATAGAGTACCAAGTAACGTCTCACCAAATCGTTCGTGAATCAAAAGTTTACCGAACGAAGACCATATCATGTTGCGATGGCTTACCACGGTCGATACCGGACAATTTTTGTATTCAATGAGACGAGAAAAGTCGGACACTGTGCCTGGTCATTTCTGAACATTTGTGTTAATACATATTTGGTCCCCAGAAAGGAAATTGGGGCTGCACAAATACCAGGACCGATAGGAAATTGTACCCTTGAGGTTCGCAATTTATGGAGATCAATATCATGGGCTTACAGCTTACCAGAAACGTGTAACTATAAACGCTGTGGATTTAGCGTAGTGATTATTATCAATCTGATTTACATGATTAAATTCGTGTTCCTGCTGTTATGGCTTTGAGAATTTTGTCACTTGCATTCAGGAAACAGTTGTAATACAAATATACTGTGGAAATAATAGGGACAGTTTCTAAAACTTTTGCAAAAAGGAGGTCATTTACATTGATGGAAGAAAATGCCCTGCTAATAATTCAGAGCATGTCGCTGAGGAAGTTCTTTGTAGATAAAAAATGATAAAGCAGACCCATAACAGGCCTGGACAGGCCCAGAGGGTTCCAGGAAGTTAAGGCTCCAAGATTTCGTGACAACGGCACAAGATGGTGGTTGGTTGTCAGCCTTACGAACCGGCCGTCTTTACCCCCAGGAAATGCTCCTGGTACTTATTTCTGTTAGAGGCTGAGTCGATCCCAGGGCCATAGTGCGATTTGGAGGATTTTATGTCAATGAAAAATCCACTGACACCAGCTGGGATCGAACCAGCGACCTACTGATTTGTAGCACAGCACCTTAACCACTGAGCTACCGCGGTCCCCATTCCTTATAGATAAGAACATAAAATTAAGAAGCACCTTAACTAAACAGACTAGATTAATCTGACTCATGATAGAGGCCAGTGAAGATGTTACGGAGACGGTAACCAACCTTTGGTTCCCATATGAAGTGGAGAAAATTTTGGGGATCTCTTAGATTCTGAAAAAGACTGATAGCCATGATGTTACACAGAGAGAGAAGGCGCCCACTTTATTTATTCACAATAATATCACAATCGGAAAAATCACGCCTCAGTCCAGCAACTTATATTCTGAAACGTGTACCTTCAAGTGCGGTTTTTACCTATTCTGATTTATGTCCGTCTCTCAAAAATGAAAACAGCGATCCACATTTTGAAATGAGGAATTCTTTACGTGTGACTTCAATTTTACACCGGCTTATAGCAACGTACTTCAGCTCACAGACAACACACAGGTCCTTCAGCAGATACTGTGGGATCCTGTGTGACTGACAGTCACAGTCCCTTCCATATGTGTCAGAAGTGAGTGAAAGGTAAAACACTACGGTGGATACCGGGACTCGCTGGCCACCCGCCCTCACAAAAACTGTCCACGACTCTAACACTATAAGGTGGTAACACACGCTTTCTGTATTTTTTTCAGTTTTATCTGCTCTCTTCTTTTAATATTATGTAAGAAACCTTCTACATTACTATGGCATTGGTGTCAACTCAGACTCTGACAGAAATTAGTATCAGGATTATTTTCTGAGGGGTAAAGGCGGCCGGTGCGTAGGGCTGACAATCTTACCACCTTCATGTGCCGAATGTCTTGAAATCTGGAAGCTTCATCTTCCTGGAACCCTCAGGACCTCTCCAGGCCTCTACAGGGACTGCTTTACTTTTGCTTTTAGCTCCTTCTTAATATTCCACCTTTAAAAAAAAATATTTTAAATGTTTTTCAAAGTGCAAAATAATATTTCAGATTCCCGTCTCTCAGTTTTTTTTTTCAGTTTATACTAAACTAATCCAGACAGACAACTAAATGGACAAACACGGTCTCAACGTAATACCTTTATGTCATGCCGTTAGCACAAAGAACGCTTAAGAATCTGAAGTTACAAGCACCTCACAAATTAAATCGATTTATACCAAGGTTTTGGTTGTTTATTAAGTCACCCTTTCAGTATGTCACATTACGAGAGTGAAAGGAAAATGTGTGGCCAAATGCCAGCAGGTGAGTCTACATCGCAATACAAGACAAACAAGCGAATTTTATGTTTGTTACAAAAATAAACACAAGAAAAAAAGTGTTACTGAATATGGCCCTGTGTAATATTGTTCCCTAGTTACGGCCTCCAGCAGATTATGCAAAATGTTCGAAGCAACCACTCTGAGTTTCAAAAATGTCGATCTGCACCTCTCCACAAACTGTAACTTTCGCAGTGCTAATGGCTAAAGTATTTGGTTACTTTCACCAAAATGACTGTGAGCCTTATGTCATAACAAGGCATCCCAATGCCGTACTTAATTACGTGCTATAAGTAACAACTTGGCAGTATGAGGCATGAGCGACATGACAGCCAAATCATAGGTACCAGTATGATTCATGAAAATGAAGATCTGAAAAATGTGGAAGTTTGTTGAGGCAATAATTATGTAGAATGTAAGGTACCACGTGGTGACAGTGTCTGTATTTTCCTTTCTGTGTTTCTATATGCATTAAAAACACTTCGGTCATTAAAGCGAAATCTGTTACAGAAACAGATCACACATACATTTGGGTGACTTGCTAGAGTTATTGTTGTAAGTTAAGAATTAAAAACATAGTCATAGTAACAAACTTCCAGCTTAGCCGACAAATACTGGTAGTTTACACAGAATGGGCGATAATAATAATAACGTAAATTTATAAACGGAACGCTCCTATCAGAATGTACAAAAATCAGTAAAAATAAATCCACGGAATTGCGACAAATTAATAACACTAACAATAATAATGTGTCGGACTGGAAGTCTATGGAAGTGGTGAGTAACCCTTAGGTGACTTGCTCGGATTCTAGGAAGTGTGTCATCGCTGTTGTGTGTGTGAAAATTGGAAAGGGTATTTAGTCAATCACAACCATGTCAATTAAGGTGTATTTAATGGCTATACTAGACAACTACATGTTTCGGCCTTTACTGGCCATCTTCAGGTTGTCTTCAACAGAACTATGCCCTGTGTGTTGTCTGTGAGCTGAAGTACATTGCTATAACCCGGGGCAAAATCGAAGTCACACGTGAAGAATTCCTCATTCCAAAATATGGATCGCTGTTTTCATTTTTGAGAGGCGGACATAAACCAGAACAGGCAAAAACCGTACTTGAAGGTACTAGTTACAGAACATTTGCTTTTGATACTCACATTTCTCCTTTTTTACTGCTCGTACTCTACAGATCGAATTCCGAATGCGATGTTTAAAAAAAGCCTGCTGTTGATACAGCGTCTTTTAAACGTGAATGCTGGAGTGAGCGAATAACGTGCTGGATTGTACATAACACACTCATGAATACAGAAAGTATATGGGTCTGGGAAAAATTGAAGCGCAAGTACCCATATAAACATAGGGAGGAAGTGGAGGGGGAAGGAGGATGAACTTGAGCTGTTGTGACTGTTAAGCGATAAAGGCAGCGGTCTTCGTCTGACCCGTTCGAGATTGGTTCTCATGGTTGCTGGGGCACGCACATCCTGATGTAACGTTTATTGGATCCACGCTGTTGGCAGGCCGGCTAGCTACTTTGTAACAACACCAAGTCTGGAGAAACTCGAAAATCGTTGAAAAGCCACAGGCCTTCCAGCTGCCGGACAAATATTCCAACAATTGCACGTTTGAATTACATAAGACCAGAAAGACAGAAAATGGGGTAAGTTCTAGGAAGCTGCCTTCGTTCCATGTTATCAACTGTTGGTTAAATACTCGTTACCAGGGTCGTCGTCACTACTATTATTAGCTTTTTGTAAACAGACCCTCACCTAAACGTTTCAAACGTTGATTTCATTTAAAAGAAAACACATCTCTTGTACTGTAGCTGATTAATGAGGTTTCAAAAAATAACGTGTGTTTACTTTCAGAATAAACCTTCCCGCAGGTACAAGAATGTAAAGAATTATCATCAATAATAATTAACATTTTAATCTTGTATAACCCTGGGCGGGAATGGAGGAGATTTCATAACGAGGAGCTAAATGATTTGTACTCCTCACCCAATATTGTGCGGGTGATAAAATCGAGAAGAATGAGATAGGCTGGGCATGTGGCGCGTATGGGTGAGGAGAGGGGTGTGTATAGGGTCTTGGTGGGGAAACCGGAGGGAAAGAGACCATTGGGGAGACCTAGGCGTAGATGGGTGGACAATATTAGGACGGATCTCCAGGAGGTGCGATGTGGGTATATGGACTGGATTGGGCTGGCCAAGGATAGAGACAGGGGGCGAAAGCTTGTGATTGCGGTAATGAACCTTCGGGTTCCATGAAATGCGGGGAATTTCTTGACTAGCAGCAAACCAGTTAGCTACTCAAGAAGGACTCTGCACCATGGAGTAAGTAAGCATAACCCTGGGCGCGTATAGAATAGTGTTAATAAATGCGAACCAGACAAACTCAAAATATTGTATAAAAAATAATACGATTCAAGTGGGAGCCACAAGTACCGCGATGGACATCAGAACCACATTCAACATTCTGACATATTTTTGGAAAATATCTTGGTTACTTTTACAAAGACCTCTGTGATTAGAATCTTAAACTCACAGTGTAATCGACAAAGAAGTTAAAATTTGTTTTAAATAAATTCCCAGATAAAAATTCAATGGCTATAAGACCCGATAATCTTGAAGAATATCCCACAGAACTTCCAGGAGCAATCAATTGAGATTAGGTATAAGTTAGTAAGATCGTGTAATTTGGTAAGGACCAGTCTTCATCTTAAAGCCGGTAGAAGAAAACTGAGTGGCGAACTGAAGTCTTCATTTGCAATTCACTGTCTGTAACTGAAGAATAAGAAACCAATTAGATATCACTTATTATTTTATTGTAATTCTTATAGGCTCAACATGTTTCGGGCATAGTAATGCCCGAAACATGTTGAGCTTATAAGAATTACAATAAAATAATAAGTGATATCTAATTGGTTTTTTATTCTTCAGTTATCACAAAGATGCACGGTCCAATAAATATCAGGTTCTCTGTCTGTCTCACTACCTTCACTGAAACAATTTTATCTTTCACTGATGTGACGGAAGTATTTAACTCTGGACTTAAAGAATGTATATGTAATGCGTGTTGGGTCAGTGCAAAAAATGTGAAGTGTGCTTCACGCGCAGAATTTCTCTTTCACTTGTCTTTCCTCTGCAAGAGTACATCTTAACAAACACAGCCGTCCATTTGTGCAGAACGTATGCTAGGAAACGAATGTGACTTCCAGTGGAAAAACGAGAACAGCTTTCTTCTTGCATGACACAGAAAAAGAGGCCTTATTTATCTAATTTAAAGTTTAGTTAACACCACGATGCTATCCCCTATTTCAGCATTTCCTTTGCCATTACGAGAATGGTAGCAAAGCCAAATGAACAGCAGACGTCATATCTCGCTGTGCCATGTATATGGTGCAATATGGCTGTTTCATAATATAGCAGCAAGCAGTGTCTACCAGCACCTGTATAAATTGCCCTGCATCTTCTTGTAGCACTACATATTCTTGCTTCAATTCTGGGTCAAAGGAATAATTTACATACACTGTGGACCTTATGTTCCAATTGACCGTCTTTATCTGTGGTTTACATATACAAAAGCAATGACAAAGAGTGTAAACACATAAATGAGAGAAAATTATGGTTATTGTGATAATTAATTGCTAAAATGAAAAAATAAAACCAAAATTTAAGCTATAAAAAGAAGCATTTGGCACGCTCGTGTTTGAATGGGACAATGAATGAAAGTTTTGTTATTGAACAAGGGAAAGAATTATTAAAAATTATTTAAAAGCCTGCTGTATTTGCATAAACAAAGCGTTTTAACATAACGGCTTCTGATTCTTTCACACAAATAAATTACGGTAAGCAGAATCCTTGAACAAGAAATAAACCATTGCTGCATCATATATTTTTGACGAAAAACCAACACAATTTGCGGCGTGTCCATAGAAAAATTTTACATGTAAATGAACATCATAAGCACAGTAAGCCTTACTACACTGCCATGTCATCTTCAGTCTGACATTGAAATAAAATAATATTGTTAAATTATTTCCTTTGTGCTAAAATATTCATATTATTGAACTATTACTGAGAGACAGGCCGTTCAAATTTCAAAGAAAACTCCCAGTATTTCCCTGTCCAGTTATGATTTTCACAGATAAGCCTTAAATGTATGCGTTTGTACATGTTATAACCCTACAGGCGTAATGTCAGTCACAGTTGAAAAATTATTAGGAAAGAGTGTGATAGATTTTATCGACAAAGTACAACGCTGCAATGACGACCGGAGAATAGGTACAAATCGACGTCCTCATAACTGAGTACAATTCACTGCATAACCAAGCTGCGAATTTTAAAGTTTCTTATAGAGACTGTTTGACGAAGAGTTGGAAGGGGCTTTCCAGAACTATGAACACCACCAGTTGGAAAGCCCGGTACATGAACGGTTTTCAGAAAGGGAAACATTACAAGGTAATTTCGCGAAGAATGATCGACAATCAGGTATTTGAGTTCATCAGTTATGAAGGAACTTTCGGAAAGATGGGAAAAGCGACTCGTTAGCTTCGTCGTGTATGTCTGTCCGTCCGCATGGAACAACACAGACCTTATTGGGCGGTTTTAGTAAAATTTCGTGTTGGGGACCTTTATTAACATCTGTCTAGATAGTCGAAGTTCGGTTAAAATCGGGGAATGCACATAAAGAACAAAGAACGTCCACGATAATTTCTCTCTGAATTTCCACCGAAATGCAGTAAGTCTGCAGCTAAGGTCTGTAGAGAAAATCAAAACAAACATTTCATACGAACAAATTGTTTTCCCAAATTTGTGCTGTTTACGACGTAATTACTAAAACACCTTACAGACAGACAGGTCATAGGTCATCGAGTAAAATATGGCGCAAAAAATTATATTTTCATGTTCAGTAGTTAAGACATGGACAAGTAACGTAATGTCATTCAATAATCGTGCTTATTTATTTCGATAGGATACAAATTTGACGTTAAGTTACATTTTGCATGAAACGTAAGGCTAAACTACGGACCTTCACAACATTTAATACACATTGCAGTGTAGCTGATAATTAAATAATAATAATGCGACACATAACGTAGCTTGCAATTTGTTGTGTTGTGACGTAGGCTTTATGTGGTGACATCATGGTCCTGTAGATTTACGGATTTTTGTCGCCATTTATATGATATATAAATATTAATGATAAATGAGTGCAAGCATAGCATTCATACAAATAGCTCATACCTAGGTAAGGGTATAGCAATCCCTGTACATGCCTGGACAGACCGTCAGGATTCCATGAGGTTGAGGCTCTCAGATATGAAGGAGCTAAGGTTTTCAGCCCCAAGCACCGGTCGTCTCTACCCACCAGGACATAGTCCTGGTACTCATTTGTGTTAGAAGCGGAGTAGACCCCAGAGCCACAGTGCGGCCGCAAGGATTATGTCAATGAAAAATTCCAATTACACCAACGGGAATCGAAACCGCGACCTTCCAGTTTGTGGCGCAGTACCTGAACCAACAGCGCTACCGCGCATTGCTTGTAACTAGGATTATGAAATTTGGTTTACAGATAGATTTTAAATAAACCTACAAACTGTGAACGAAAAATTGTAGGTTAGAAATTAAAGTCTCTCTGGCTGAAATTTTGAGGTTATGTGTAACGGAAAAATGTAACAAGCACAGGCCAAGCAATGTACATATAAACATAATAGTGATGCGCGTTCGTGTAACCATTGTTGCCGTGGAAAAGCCAAATATTAAATATTCTCTGTGTGTATCTGTAGCCTTAGTTATCCAACATGCAAAATGCACTCTCCTTATTTTATTGGCATCTGTGTCCTGTCAAGCTCTACCATATTTTTCCACATTAACTCACAAAAAGAGCATAATTTTCGAAAAAAAAAGTTATTGAATACATAGTGTGTGTTTTGAGTTTCTCTACAAATATGTCTGAAAAATCTGATTTTTATTGGACTGTACATCATTGTGATAACTGAAGAATCGAAAAACCAATTAGATATCACTTGATATTTTATTGTACTTATAGGCTCAACATGTTTCAAGCATTACTATGCCCATCATCAGGAGCTCGCGACTATGATGTTGTTTACCATATTGGTCATGTCGTTCTTGGTTTGCTGTATGTTGGAGTTGAGGTGCAGTTAGGCTGGAGTAGTGTCCGTGTTGCAGACTCAAGCTCAAGCCTGCAGCCCGGACACTACTCCGCCTAACTGCACCTAACCTCCAACATACAGCAAACCAAGAACGACACGACCAATGTGGTAAACAACATCATAGTCGTGAGCTCCTGATGATGGGCATAGCAATGTTTGAAACATGTTAAGCCTATAAGAAGTACAATAAAATATCAAGTGGGAATCTAGTTGGTTTTTTGACTCTTCAGTGTCTGAAAAAGTTTCTCAGTGTAAGAAGAATTCAGCGACATTGGTCATAAATTTACAGACATCTTCATGTGAAATACCCGTCATTCTTGTCAGATATTAACGAAAATACAATTTTCTCAACAGATCTCCGAAAAATACTGAAACATCAAATTTCATGAGAATCCGTCAAGTGGGAGCCGAGTCGTGCCATGCGGATGGATAGGCTTATGGACATGGCCAAGATAACAGTTGCTAATCGCAATTTTCCAGAAGTGCCTAAAAAGGCTACAATAAAAGAAGCCAGAAATATTTGTTTCCTACCCCAACACAGTAGAATATGGTGAGCTCCTAATAACGCCAACAAAAGGTAGATGGGATTTAACTCGGCGTTTAAAGGGTTAACTGAACAGTCTGTCACACGTTATTTCACTATTATTACATCTTACAGACGCGTTTGGTGAAAAATCTATTTTACTAACAGCCCATTATAATGATAATTATCACAGGTGTTGCCGCATTCATGCATCATCTTTTGTCTGACGTTATCCGTTGATTCGTTGCTACATGTAACGATGTTTGGAAAACCTTTTGGCAGTGGACATAACTTCACAAGGGAAATACTTGAAGTAGATAGACGGCATCTAATCCCGTCTAGCCCCACATTTCCAGTCTCGTTCCTCACGCACCATAACAAATATTCTGACTCACAGCCAGTCCATTAGCTTATAGAATACTTTGTATTCTGATTGCTGAATTATAAAATAAAAAAAAATACCAAATCCATTTACTACCACCTGAAGCACTTGCTTTTAGAATTCAAATATTAATGTATGTGTTTAAATTAACATAATAATGATAATAATAATCACTTCGTCACTACGTTAAACGTTTCTTCGTATCAAAAACGCCTTCGTTTTTCAATGGTAGCAATACTGGCTATCCTGAAATATCGAGTAGAGTTCCACCGCTTCTTCCACGAAATTTAGAATAAAACTTGAAAGTGGGGCACGACACTTTGTGGCTGCACGTCTCTAAATCATTCTTACCTAATAATATTCCACTTCACTAGATATAAAACAGACCTCCATCAATTGTCGCACTCGTAATTAACAACATACTATTATTTTCAAACACCATTAACAATATTTAAGGGGGAAATTAAGACAAAATTAAATATGTTTGTGTCGGTTGGCTAGGAAAATAAAGAAAGAGGACAATGCATTTTACAGATGCGAAACAAAATGAAGATGAATTCTTAAAACGAAGAGATCTAGTAGGGAGTGTTCCCTGGCTTGAATTGAACACCGATATTACTGCCTCTTGAATGAACAACAGCTTTCGTTTCTGTATGTAGAGGAAAATCTATTTAAAGAAAAGTTTTAAAATTTAGTCACGGTAGTACTTTTTTCTTCTTCCTTTCCTTGTCGCATTTCACATTGACAGCAAGTTGAGTGCTGTTTTATTGGAAGGAAAAAAGTTTTCTTTTTCCCGTGATACACAGTCAAGAGAAATTTCCTACAACCGTCCAGTGAAATTCAAATCCAAGGCACGATGCGGCTCAGGGAAAGAGACCGAAAAAACTAAAGATCTTACAGTAAGAAATTACAAATCGTATTGCGTTGGTTATTTTATTAGATTTCTGCTTCCACAAGTTTTAGAATTTAGGCAATCACTCCTCTTCCTATTTCTAATTAAATCATTATATTTATTATGGCCATATTTTGTAAATTTGTGTGATATTTGACTTAAATATTTAGCGACGGAAAATGTTTCCGGTCTAAGTATTTTTTAGAGTTTCTTTAATTTTTATGTTAACAATTACTCTGATTTATTGCTTGGTGATTCCAATTATCCTTTATTTTATATTTCGCTATTAATTAATTAGTTAAAAAATACGAAGCGCTGGCCTTCTTGAGAAGACAAATGCCACTTCGCTGACGCTGACGTGCTGCGTTTTTATTAAACTGATGGCTCACTGCATTGTTAATTACAACTCAGAGACTGTGAAAAAGCAAGATACTTCTGGCTTCAGAAAATGCTCGGTCTCTCGAAGTTTCAATCAGAATAGGGTGTTCGAGTGTTAAGTACAAAACCACATTATCTAATGAAGCGTCATTACATAAATCAAACAATAAATATTTAGCAGTTACGAATAATTATGTCCCTGTACATGCCATGAAGGCGTAGTGGAAGTGGAGGAGCATTTCCACTTACTCTTAATCTAGGAACGAGACTGTAGTTAGGAGTCAATTTTACGCCCTCGGCCGCTTATGTCTGGGACAGATACCTCGTAGCCATCAAACAGAAGGCTGGGTGGGCCCCAGATCCGGTCATTATAGAGGATTATTCGAAATGATTGTCGGGGTTTTAACAACTAGTCATACACAATACATTTCAGATAGGAGTATATGTTTTTTTTATTTAATAAAACAACACTCTAAGTTTTTTTTACATACCTTACAGGTGCTCTATATTTGCAACCTTTGTGATTCTACAAACATCAACACGATAAAAGAGTTCGTTCCGATCTGTTTGTAACATGTCAGCGGTGATGGTTTCAATGGCGGTTCTGATTCGTACCTTCGGTTCCGGGATACTTGCGGGAAGAGGAGGAACATAAAACTGATCCTTGACGTAACCCCATAGAAATAAATCACATGGGGTTGCATCTGGAGAACGAGGTAGCGGTTGTTAAAGCACCGACAATCATTTCGAATAACCCTGTATTTTGTAGAAAGAAAAATCTACCAATATCATGGTTCGAACTATGGGTCGTCCAGTCCGTAGCCCAGTCACTATACCGACTATGTTATCCGGGCTCCAAACAATACAGAAGCAGATTTTCTACGAACTGCTTTTACATGTGGAACTGTACAGGGTATACATTCATTCTTTTACTCTTCGTAACATTAACTACGCAAAAGAATTAAAGATAATAGAGCGCGCATAAGAAGCGGACTGCAAACTTTAAAACCGGGTACAGAGAACCAACAAGCCTGAATATGCATACCCCATTAAAGTAAGTAAAATTTTCATGAATCTCTTCTACGGACTCGCCACTTTACTGCTACTGTACGTTTAGACTTCCTTTCTTCTTCTTTTTTTTTAATCCAGGCAATGAATTCTGGTGATAAATGGCATTGCAAAGTGTGCTTGCCGGTTCGCAACGATTTTATCAGAGAGACTGGCTGGCGCAGAGGGGTGTTCTGTTCCATTTTGCAGGAAACCTAGCAGTGCCGGACCGGGTCGCACTATTAGCTACTTTCCGGTGTAGTTGAGCCCCTCTGCACCAGTGCTGAACCTTGCAGGAACTGTCTCACACTTAGACAAAGACAGACGTGAAAACGACGAGATGCAACGCACAGAAGACAAGGCACTGGTGTTCATAGCCTTTGGTTCGTGTCGCCTCTTTCAGCCCGTCAGATTCCTATTCGTAGACACGGTGAAGCTTGCTGCAGTAAACGAAGCATTGGTATTACAGCGTCTTGTGGAAATATAGTTGAATAACGAAGTTGAATAGAGGGAGAAAACAGCCTCCATATTAAGACACCATCACTTAATTTCCCTGGAGTAAGTGAGGAAAAAAAACGAGAAACTTATTACCTGTATATATTTATTGCGACTCGTTTACTTTTGCTTCTATTAACAAACAACTGATCATCAGCATCGTAAAAAAAATCTTGCAGTTTCAATCCATATCATACCTGTTCAATAATATATTATTTCCGTTTCACATTTAATATCAATTTGAGTAATATCCTACTATTTGCGCATGTCTCAAATGGTCTCTTTGCACCCACTTCGTCAATACAAATTGTAGATTTAACCCTACAAAGTCTAGTGGTTAATATAAGTCCCGTCAGTATTGACACTAATTGTTCAGCAAGTCTATCACTATTGTCTTTCGAAAGACGGCTGCAACGGTAAACATGTCGCCTTTAAGTTAGTTTTGCGCTGGCATTTAAACTTTACAGACATTTCAACTTCTGATTCGAGAACGAAAACTAGACTAGATATATTAGGCTTAAGTGTAACTCATTTTCTCTGTGTACAAATTGTAAAAACCATTTTTATTTCCTTCTTATTTATGTCAGGCAGAGGTAACCGTAATTTTCTGGTTTGTCTAAGTCCCTAGTTATTATGTCAGATCTAAGTTCGGTGCTGGAGAGAGGCGAGTGAATAGTGATGCGCCCCGGCGGACTGTTTCCAAGACTAGATCCTTTATTATATGGAGCGGACAGGAGGATGTTGGCAAGTGTAGAAACTTTCTCTCTCCTGCTTCTTTGCAAAATCTCGAAGGGGACTTTTCCTTCGAATTTGAGAGTGTAATGACGAAGGAGAAGGGGGGCGCATAGGGTCTTGGTGGGGAAACCGGACGGAAAGAGACCACTGGGGAGACCTAGGCGTAGATGGGTGGATAATATTAGGATGGATATCCAGGAGGTAGGATGTGGGTATATGGACTGGATTGGGCTGGCCCAGTATAGGGACGCGTGGCGGAGGCTTGTGAGTGCGGTAATGAACATTCGGGTTCCGTGAAATGAGGGGAATTTCTTGACTAGCTGCAAAACTGTTAGCTTCTCAAGAAGGACTCTGCACCATGAAGTAAGTAAGTAAGTAAGTAATGACGATGGAGTCAGCAGTTTCTGCCGAGACGTCGACAACATACGAAATTATACAGCATCGTAATTCAGATGGGGCAGGCTCTAAAATTTGAAGGCAGTGAGCTCTGAAATCTGAAAACATTATCTAACCCACCCCGGGTTCTGGCCTTCCCCTCCCGCCTTGGCGCAACAGCCCCAGCAAAGCATCACCTACACATTATCAAGGCTTCAGGGTCACACTCAGACAGATCGTATTCTTTTACAGAACCTCTATGTGAAATTGGGACATATGTTAAATGATTTTAATACTCTTTTTACAACTCCTACAAGAAACGGAAAATATTCGCAGTCACTGTTACCTCCGTTGTCGAAAATATGGCGCCTGAAGTGCAGAAACGTCTATCCTCAAGAGCAGCAAAGTTGCCTTCTTTTAGAGCGAGTGTCTTGGCACTGAACGCGACTCTATGGGCAGCAGTGTGGACCTCCATCCGTCACGCACGATCTGTCGCGTGCCTGCACTGGAGGTGCTTCTCCACACGGCATCCGTCTTACCCGGACTCAGATGAAAACGCCAAGCATTCCAAGCCCCTTCCAACATAAATCACTTTCTTCCACTCTGCATACTATACTCTACTGTATAACAATCGAAATACGAGAAGAACGGTGTAATCCATCAGTGCATTCCGTCTTGGAGTATTAGATGACTTCACGACCGTTACGTAACCTGACATTTCCTTTTACCCTATCCCGACCCAGTAGTTAAAGGGGCCCAAATGCCCAATATTTGTTTCCTTATGATAAACGTTAAAACTATCCTCGCGTCTACGTCTAGGTATCTCCAAATATCATGGTCCTCAGATCTGCGAACGAAAATTTCCTACGAACTTCTCGTTCGTCCCAAGCGTGCTACATGTCATGGATATCTCATCTTACTCGATTTAAACAAGCTAAAATATGTTACAAGTTTTACAAATTTAGAAGATCATCAATGTTTATTTTTTTCAAAATTTCCGTTACTGGCTCTGTCAAAGGCCTGGGCATTATCCAAAACATTCTGACCTCGAATACTTCAGGTAGAAGATCACACTTCACACATCCAAACAAGGCCAGCAATGTACGTGTAACGTTAACACTGGGGCACGTTCGTGCAACCATTGTTGCAGTGGAAAAGCAGTAAGTGTTACACATTCTGACTATTTGTTTGTAGCCTTAGGCGCCCAGCATGAAATGCGCATGCGTCATATTGTCATCTATGGCCTGATCGACTGTAGAATATTTTTCCACATTATCTCATTAACTACAAGATTTTCGAAAAAAGGCTACTGAATACGAAGTGTTTTGATTTTTCGCTATTTTTTCCCTGACACATGTCTTATTCTAAGAAGAATTGTGCCATATATAATCAAAATTGAATAGGGATCTTCACATAAAGAACCTGTTATTCTTGCTCTATTTTAATACAAATTAAAATTTCTCGAAAGATTTTCGAAAAATATACAAATATAAAATTTCATATAAATCCCCCCCAGCAGGAGCCAAGTTGCCATGACGAAACTAACAGCAGTTTTTTTCCGGGTTTTCGAACGCGCCTAAAAACAGAAGGTCGAACTATGGTTTGTGTAGTTCAGTCTTTACTATCCATGTACGGATATTATGAAAGAACGGTAACAAATATTTTCAGAACGCAATCTACTCTTACCTACTATTCGGGTACAAATTTGATTTCTTGTAGTTCATTCCTGCCTTCTTACATTTATCACACTTACAATGGAATTACTGGATATCTATAATTCCAAAATATTTTCTGCATTCTGGTGACAAGACATACAGATATAGGCCATTCAGCTTCTCTGTTCTACTTCCAGACCAGGGGTCGGTAACCTTCCTGGTGCTGCATTCTACTTTTAAATTTATTATGTGGCAGCTTGCATGGGTATGCAGAGAATGAGAAAAACAAGAGAGTTTTGAGAGCGAAGTAGGGAACGAAGAGGTAGCAGATTTATACACACAAACGTTCATTTATTTGGAAAACGCAAGACACTATACACCTATTTGATACTCTATTGTATAAAACAATTCACCTCAATTTAGGTTCCAGGGCAGCATGGACACATATTACATTCATTCATCTCGTTCTTTAGTGGGGTATCTGATGGTGCGAGCCCTTAGGTCTTCAGTATAAAATTTAAAGGATAAATTAATAAAGTAGCGCTAGAGTATCATCAGTACGCCGGAAACAAATCTCCTCTTTGGAAATTCATGAAAAAACAGACTTGTTCGTAGATACTTGCTGCCAAAAGCTATCAGTATTTTTCTTCGCGAAATATTGGAGTTTAAATTTCCAGGTGGGTTAAAATAAAAATTCTGTATATTTCTCTCAGAAAGTCATTATTTTTTAATTCGGATTTCTCCATTGGCAGCTGCATTGGAGGCTGTTTAGTACCAGTGAGTAGATTGTGGAACATTTTGATTTGATTTCTCCTGTAATCAGCTCGGAACCTTCAATAATACTGACGCTGGGGCTGTTAAATGGTGAAAACGAATATGTTCTTTAGCATTGTCAGTCGCCTGGTGAAGAGGAAGATTCCGAAAGAGAGACATAAGTGATTAATATGTTTTTTGCCGATGCGTTCCTGCAGCAGGTTTCGTTTGTCTCAGGTCTTCGCATCAGAAAACTTCTCACATAGTAACTCAACGTCTTGCTTGAAATTTAACACGTCATACAATAACATAATTTGTTTAGGCCACAAAAATGTGACTGCCGTGGCCCTTTTCTTATCAGACAACTGTGGTAGAATTTATAGAATTTATATATTTTTCTCCATAAAACATATACATCAGTTGGCAAATAAAAGTGTATACTTAACACTGCACTTCTACACAGCTACCCAACTACTGAGTAGTAGGTAATAACTTCATATATTAATCGAATTTCTGAAAGAAATTTTTGGAACTGACTCCTTTTCAAAACTATAAGTCTCGTACAGTCCACTATTCTTATTACAAAATCCGCAGGTTATAGAAAGTATTTGCCCAAACTAACCGTACATACAATATAAACAACCATTTTTTATTAGTAATATTCCTTCTACACGTTTTGGCCCATGAAGTCCATTAACAGGAAGCAATATTACGGAATAATTAATAGTTATTTATAACTACATGTGTATTAAGTTGGAAAAAATATTTCATTGTTAATCAAATGCACAGATTATGATCGTTACAACCGTAAGTTATTTGCCCTCAATGAAAAAGCTTCCAGCTCAGCGTTGCTTGATCAGTAGCGTAGTTAAAACCCGACCGAATGTCAAAACAGATGTACATAACTTCCTCATAGAAACAAACCACTACAACGTTCGCAGGACCACAAGTATACCAGCCACCATTGGTTGAAAAACTTGTCAATTTATCGCAACCACATTCTAAAGAAGCAAGCGTTTTCATTACTTTCATGAACTCTTCACCAACTGCATTGTCTTCCATGCTACATAAATTAGGGAGCTTTTTATTAACCTAAAATACGGCACTGACACCACGAATGAATAGCTTCAACAGTGCAGTGTCTGTGATACCCTATTTTTATACATTACGAGTGCATAGCAATCGAATTTCTTTCCGAAAATTTAAGTTGCTCAAACAGATTTCCTCCAGTTGTCCTAATGCGCTTTGTAAAACTTATAAAATTGGCTGAGGTCTTCTAAGTATTTTCTTACATGGAAGCACATCTTACTGCGGTTAAGAAACAGGCCTCACAATTTCAGTGACTTTAAAGGTATAGCCATCTTTTGCAGTTATTCCCACCACTGTGTAAGTAGCTAAAACAATCGATTAATCGTGAACGTTTTGTTTCCTACAGACATTTCGCTGACTGATCAAAGAATGATTCAAATGGTTGATTTTACCTTTCCCATTCCTTCAAGCTCTTTCTCGTAATGAAGCCTCATATTATATTCCTTCATTACAGCAATATTTCTGAGGCAGAGAAGAAAAACCGCAATACCTGCCCTTCAAGTAAAGAAGAATATTGTTTTGCGGTCATTAAAAACTTTGCTCTCTTTAATAGAAAATAAATGTAACTCCATTTTTAAAAACAATTTTCAACGTGCGATAATATGCTGCTGAAGACGACAATAAATTAATAATAACGTTTGAAGATTTTTTTCCGTTTTTCTTTTCACGAGTCAAAATTTCTAATTTGATGTGAGGCCGGTTCCAGGAAATTGAAGTATGGGCTGCGGGATTTCGACTCCTGTTCGGTATTATACTTCTTACTAGATCTGCGAAGTATCCCGCATTTTTCTTCAGAAAACAGATGTTTTTATCGCGAGAGTTCAAGGGCTTGGAGCAGTGCAGAGCCATCTTTCATTACTCACAAGCCATTAAAAATCTCCGACGACTGATACGTCCCACGCCAATTGTTAACAAAAAAAAATGTTTAAATAAACTTTTTTCAATATTAAGTGATTAATGGACTAAAGTTAATGCTAATTATTAGTGTTACTGCAAACATTAATGTAGTTTTAATTATCATTTAAGTTTTAGTACAGAGTGATTCAAAAAGATGGACTCACTTTCGTACGTCTAGATTTCCTGAATTACACATGGTATATGAATGGTCTACATAACATTTGAAAGAGGAGAGGCTACGTTTCAAATATCACCTCTACAGCTCTCGCTTAGCGCATAGCCATGCAGCAGCGTCAGTTGAGAGAAAAATGGCTACTATGCAGCACCAGATTTTTGCTTTAGCGAGTTCATTAAAACTGAGTCGGCGACTGCTGTGCAGCGTGCGTCTCGTCTTCGTTTCAACATTCAACCTCCAGCTTTCAAACTTCATTGTGAGTATAATCAAATGTAGTTTACATCATATTTGTCACTAGTTCTAATTTTGAAATATAGACTTACGAAATTGAGTCCATCTTTTTCAATCACGCTGTACTTTAAATGTTTCTGAATAAACGGAAAAGTCACGAGAAGCTTGCCACGCCCTCTTTCTCGTTGACAATTTTCTAATATTACGAGTGAAATACATGTGAACCAAGTATCACTAACACACACTCAAAACTGAAAGAGTAAGTGGGTTAGGGGGTTGTTCAGGCTAACGATTCCTTGCTTTTCTCATTCAGTCTAAAGATTAGAACATGTGATGTCTGCATGCAGTAAGCACGAAGCCCATTACATTTAAATGGTACTTATAACATTTAAATATACAATAGAATTCAACACATCACTAAAACTAGTCCTTTATCCGATGGTGCAGAATAATTTAAATATTTTCTAGATCACTCGCGGCCTCCGCGGTAATGACATCACTGGCCCACAAGTTGATGTAAAAGTAAAAAGTAAACTGCACCCTTGTACAGGCACTGAGGCTCTGTACAGGCCGTACGGCCCATAGGGGGAGTAGAGGTATAGCTCTACTCTTTCTTGACAACGGCACTAGAAGGGGGTGAGGGGTCAGCGTCACGCCCCGGCCGCTCTTTACCCCCGGGGAAGACCCGGTACCCATTGTACAGGAGGCTGGGTGGGCTCCAGAGCCGGTCTGGACAGGTGCGGAAAATCTCGCCACCAGCGGGATTCGATCCCCGGACCGTCCAGCCCGTAGCCAGTCGCTATACCGACTACGCTACCCGGTCCACCTACAAGTTGATGTGTCCCATTCAATATTAGTCCTGATTTTCTTGGAAATTCCTTTTGGTGTATTCCAGATCAGTTTGAAAAGCAATGGCGATAAAGATTCTGTTGCCATGAAATTATTCTGAATAGTAAACAGGTCAGACAGATGCCTACGGAAGACATGGAAGTAAAGGTTACCTTTAGAAAACAATAATATTTTGACATAAATTGCCTTATTTTTCAGGTCGTCCCAAGCATTATGTTGAGGAAAAGGAAGGAACGCGTAAGCGATGCCTGCCTATATATTGTCTTGGTTATATCTAAAAATCACTAATTAAATGCGTAACTACTTAGACAGGAGAATTTCTTTAAACGCTAAGAGATTCCCAACGACTAGAAGAAAGTAATTTCATCACCTTAATACTTTAATTGTATTTTTTATAATGAAAAAGATTTATTAAATTGAAATTAAAACCTTCCAACTTTCACTGTTGGCAGATATTTAATTAACAATTCGACATATATAAATAAAGATTCCCTTATGATATAGACCACATCTTCCAGATCCGGCCATCTTATGTCTGAACAATGCCTGCAGGAACACATTTTATAACAAGGTACTCTAATACTTACTTCAGTCGTACAGCTACTTTCCTAAATCATAATTTTTTATTCATATTTTATGTATATTACAAAAATTTTTGGGTTCACAGTTTTTTTTAAATGACTTTATGAGTATTTCTTAACAAGGCATTGATCGCAACTTTCATTGAAGTAGTTACGTATTTCTACTTTCTTATAGACAGTCTGATGGTGGCTTATTGAAAGTTGGAACTTGTACAAGTATTTTGGTTGTATACCACTAAACTACAAGTTGTGATGGACGGATACAGTAGTTGGCTGTGTTGTTTTACACAGTGTTAAATAAAGAAAAGGAAGCATTGAGTACAAACGGCGTGTTTGTTTAGGAATGTAGCAGTTTGCACAAATTACAATAAGAAGCATTCGCGGCACGGTTCGTTGAAAAACTAAACTCAGTAGAATGTGCAGCTACTGGAATACGACAAAAACACACCTGCCACTAATTCTTGACGACAAGGAAGATTAATGAACAAGGAATTTCCATAAAGTGAAGGTAAGCTATGTTCAAGGCTGAGACAAGTGTCTGACGGAGAAATGGTTAAGGTTCATTTACAATGGTAAAGTCTGTGCCCAAGATAAAACACGCTTCTGAGATAGGAGTTGCGTTTTTTTCCGATTATACGAAAGGAAGATGAAAAGCCTTTGTTTTGTGTTTCCTTCTGAGGAGCGTGAATCCGTTGCTTCGTAAGTTGTTTAATGAAAGTTTATATTCTGCAGAAATCGTTATCAAATGATATGGCAAAATAATAATGATGATTTTGAGGTTCGTCATCCACGTTGTGTTGGTTCAATAACAAAGAATTTTTTGTGTATTATACATACAGTCGAACACAACTATATTTCACCTATTAGTACAGTAGGAATACAACTACATGTTTCGGCCCTATATGTGGGCCATCTTCAGGTTGTTATTTAACTTACAGAGTAGCTATACAAGATGTGAGGGGTGTTCTTTTAGGGTATTGGGGTATGGGTGGGAGAACAACGAGATCTCGCTCCCACACCCAAACCGCAATACCCTAAAAGAACACCCCACACATCTTGTGTAGCTGCTCTGTAAGTTAAATCACAACCTGAAGATGGCCCACATATAGGGCTGAAACATATAGTTGTATTTCTACTGTACTAATAGGTGAAATATAGTTGTGTTCGACTGTATGTGTAATACACAAAAAAAATTCTTTGTTGATGATGATGATGTGCTCTAATTAACATCCATTGAAGACGCTGTTTGCTGTCGTAGGAGACATGAGGAATTTAATTGTTATGGTACGCATGACTAGTAAAAGATGAAAGTTAAATAATTCAGAAGGAAATGGTCTTGACGTAATGGTGAAACCATTCCGGCATTTGTCCCGAGGGAATGTGAAAACCCACCAAAAACTCCTCAGGTATACGGAATCCCAAGTGAGATTCATACCGGAAACCTCCCACAAAAAAAGTCCATTTTCGCCACACCTGCCTTCTGGGTAAAATGATATTATGTAAGGTAATCAGCATGTAATACGATAAGAGATAGCTTATGTACGCTATTTATCGTCGAATGAAAGGGCGAAGATTATGCACGTTAATTACCGTGAACAGAGATAAGGGGATGTTGGGTTCTGATTTAGACAAACAACGTTTATAATTTCTAGCATTATCATTTTTTGTGACGTGATTTCATGAGTGAAAGAGTGCGAAATGCATTCACAGATTACGGGACTGTGGTAGTGCAGTCGGTATAGTGAAACGCTGCCAGCTGCACGGGTCGGAGTTCGAGCCCCGGTGGAGTTGAAAGATGTTACTTCCTCATACCCGTCTAAACCGGCCCCGGTGTCCATCCAGCCTCCTCTAAAATGGTCACTGGGGATTCTTTCCAGGGGGTAAAGCGGCTGGAGCGTGGCGTTGAACACGCACTCCCATCTAGCGCCGAGATAAGAATGAGTAGAGCTATACCTCTACTCCTTCGTGTTTCCTATAGAATGTTATGCGTGGAGTGTTGCCTTAGGCACAGACCATTATTTGTAGCCACTTCATTCGGTTTCGTTCAATGCCTCTAAAATTTTAAGACTTTAGGAAACTGTACTGAGTATGAATGCTGTGTTCCGTTTTGTTCCACAACTGTCGTTCAGAGTACTTTTATAATCAATAAATATTTGAAAAGTTACATTAAAAATACAGGAAATCTTTGTGTACATTGTCTGTTGTTGTTGTTTTGTTGTGTTTTATTGTTGTACAATTTTAACAAAAATTAGAACGTTTCAGTGGGACCCTCAGTAGAAATACCCAACTTCAGATTTCAAGTAAATTCGCCCTGCAATTTTTGACCCCTTACATATTTACAGACGAAGAGGTAGTGAATTAATAGGCACATTTTTTGCAACTTTTCATTTAGAAGTACCAAAATATAGTTACTTACGAAATGAAAACTAGGACCAGTCTTTTCTGCATGCGAATCAGAATGCTTGAGCGGTCCATCTCCGACTCATCCAGCAAGAGGATATTTCATCTCCCTGAATGGAACACGGTCCAGCGGCTTTCCAATGCCCTCTGCGACTGCTGGTTATACAGAACGATAAGGCACTACGCTCAGACCTGCATCCTGGACGGCTTTCAATTGGCATCATTATGAAGTCCGTGTACAACCCAGAGCTTAGCCCAATCACAAGGAAGCAACAGACTCGTAAGTAATAACGATCCTAAATGCTCTTTCGTCAAAATATTCTGGTCAAGAAAAATCTCCTACACGTCCCTTTAGCTTACCCCATTTCTTCATGGCTTCTTTTAGTTAAATCTGTTTTTGGATGTGCCTACACATCTGTACGACTTGGGAACCGAGAACCGATTTTCATAACACGTGGTTCAGATCTGTCGTTTTTAAAGGCGTGATATTTTTATACGTCTCCTTAAGTAAAGAACAGAGAACAAAGGTATCAGAAGAAAAAAATTTCAGGAATACATTTGTGTCGAAGTAGGAAAATACGATAAATTGTAGATATTCCATAAGAAAACTTGTTATTTTAGTATATAAACTACTACTGCTCAAACAATAATATATAAGAACCTATGTTGTCCGAGGCAGCTTACAAGAAGAGGGAGAAAAACAATGAATATGGAAGGTATACAGGAAGCTGCTGAAGACTGTCTGCTTGATAAGATGAGAAGTAGATGCCAGAACAGGTTTTAAGACTAATCATGGCAAGATAAATTACGAGAGGATGGAGCGGATAAAAGAGGCGTAAGACGTTTGTGAATAATGGACTTCTATATTATTTTGTTTGGTTTCGTATTCTGTTACCACAGAATGTCTTATTTCAATATTGTGTTTGTATCAGAAGCTAAATGTCAGCAGTAGTAACGTGCATTTCGAAGAATTTATTTCTCGACTCAGAACAATTCTCAAATTTGAAGAAGTCTTTACCAATATTTTAAATTAAGAGAATGGATAAAGTCAAGAACGCATTGAAATAGCCGGAACACATTATGTTTCAATGCCATTAAAAATTCAACTTCCAAACAGAACACTGGACTACATATTCAGAGTTCTGCCACACAAAATTCATTCCTAGCAATCCGCTCGTCAAACAACATTAATACTGAGACAACGACAATAAATACTAAACACAACTCAAATTTTTGTTCTGATGGTTGGGTTTCAATGTACGTTAAGTCGCCCACAGTGGTTTTTACTTCCATTCCTTGGTTGAATAATAACACAATTAAAAGAAGCAAAATATAAGTCATTTAAAAATTATATCTTTGCATGAGCATGACAGAGTTATTTACACAGATAAGAATTTAACTGTGAACAAAGAATAAACCTATACACACACACACACACACACACACACACAAACAAACAAATGTCTGCTATAATAATGTAATAATTTACAGGCTCTGATGGCTCCATCCTAGTCGCTTTTATTAGGGTTTTCCTTTTGAACCAACTTCTGAAAGGGCACAAAAATGAGAATTATGCAGTATACATCTCAAGGTGTCAGACATGAAGGACTATAGTCCTGCCATAAGTTCTGTTACAACTTTCATGTTGTCCAAAGATGGAGACAGTGAGGTAGGAGGGTTGTAAGGATGGCTGTTTTTGGACTACTGTCCCTTCAGGTACTTGCGCTAAGGCAGTTTTCTCTCGTCTGTCACAGCGTCAACATGGAGTGAGGTGTCAAGGAACACCGTGTGGCTGTGATTGCCCTTCACAATTGCGGAAAATCCTATTCTCAAATTTTCAAACTCTTAAAACCAATGAAAATTTCGCGAATGTTTATCTATCTAGCAATTAAACACATAAGAAACTCAGGAGGGCTGAAGACAGGGCTCGGTGAGGACTCCTGAAATTTGTGAGGGCTGAAGCCGCTATCAAAACATTACGGGAGCGGATTCGCCGAAATCCGCTCTGGAAACAGAAGATCATGTCCCGAAATCTGAGCATATCGACCCAATCAAGTCGTGCCTCCTCAGGGACGATCTACACATGAGAGCGCACCCCCGCTCAAAGGGACAAGTCCTTGCTCCTGCTTTGAAGGAAATCCGACGAACAAGAGCACAGCGTCTCTTCCAGTGGCACGCACAGAACGGACATGAAAATTTCCTCTCCACGGAGGAGAAAATTTTCACCATGCAGGAGCAGTATAACAACCAGAACAAGAAGATTTATGCTCAAACGTCCCTTGAGGTCCGTTCTGAAGGTGCAGGGAGGCCGTCACCCTTCCTACGTCATGGTTTGGTGGGAGGTGTCTCATCAGGGGGTGAAACATCTTCATTTTTGCAAGAAAGGGGTGAAACTGGTGTCCGAATGTATCAAGAGGACATGCCACAAGAAGTTGTGAAATATCTTAGCATGATTCTCTTCATTGGTCAGGAATGGGTCTTTCAGCAGGACTCAATTCCTGGCCAAAAAGCCCAGACAACTCAGGAGTGGTCACAGATGAACACTCTGGCCTTCATCAGCGCCGAGAATTGGCTTTCGGGGAGTGCAGACCTCAAACCCCTGGACAATAAACTGTGGTCTGTTTTCGAGGACATGCGTGCCGAGAGCGTCACAACAGCCTAGACAGCCTGAGGAGATCCCTTGCGAAGGCAGCGGCAGAGATCCCCCTGGAGACGGAGCGTGCGGCGACAACACAGTGGCCGGAGCGTCTCAAGGGTTGCGTCGAGTCATAAGGCGGCCATTTTGAGTGACGTTATTATAAATAAAAAAACTAAAACTATTGCAAATAAATTATTTGGCTCGAAAAGTGAATATTTTGTTTAATTTTCCTTCTAAGGCACATTGTACTTGTAACAGAATTTATGGCAAGACTGTTTATAAACGTGCTTTAAGTACTGTTGGCTTTTGATTGTTAAGTAGAGTACCAATACAAATCTAGGGCTTTATTCGAGACAATGTCATCTTACCTGTTGAAATAATTACGTCAAACAAAGCAACAATCACCACTTACCAACATGAACCACAGTACAATTTCCACTACAGACATTACAACAGTGAGGCCAGAATATTGTTATCTCAGAAGGCAGGATGGATATTTTTCAAACACTTTCGAAATGCTGTGCGTATTGTTATCTGTTTTTTGCAGCATACACAATGGTCGCCATCATTATCTGCAGCTCGCATGCGTCATTCCCACTTTTATACCACTGAAAGACATGTCAGACACACGCCACGACATATTTCCACGGACACAAAACTCCGCATCATCAATGCGTACTCCGTGCCTAATATGATAGCAGCACTCCGGGCTCCTCTTAATACAATGCAGTTACAGGGAATGGGACATTAAAATTATTCAACGTATAGACAACTGAATTCACAATTACTGTAAGTAATACCTTCATTTCATTAGGGGAAAGAAGGTAACCTTTTGGATACCGTTTTTTAAGAAATATCTCCATAACTTTACATTGTAACAAGCAGTAGAACGCATTTAAGAAAGTTTTATGCTCTTTCATGTGTAGGCCTACTATCTATAACAAGGGACGGATATCAATCGCAATTTTTACGATATGTGCAGCTGTAATAAAATTAATTTTAAATCAGCAGTTTAACACTTTAAACGCCGAGTTGGATCCCATCTGCCATATGCCGGCATTTTTAGAAGCTCGCCATATTCTCCACGTTAGCAGGATTAGGGTTAACAAAAGCTGATCATAATATACAATATTTCATTGGTTAATATTGGACTTTATTTTTGCTTCACCAACAGAATCAGATGATATCAGTGGCAAATTATGCACTATGATAAATTTTTATTGAATTGTAATCTTATTATGTAGCCTACAAGATGACTGGTAAAGCAGTGTAACAAGTTCTAAACTAAACTTATCCCCATTTTTGGTTGGCGATTAAATGAAGAATTGTATAGTTTAAAATGATATCTCTCAAACATTCGTTATATGAAAAAGCAAGCCATTATATGAGTGTCGTCAGTCTTCCGCCGCGTTGCAAATGAGGTCTTGCTCTTCTGGGATGTTTACGCGGCGTTGATGGGTAGTTAGTTACCGACGTTTCGGGACAACCTATCGGTCCCCTATTCAAGAATCAAGCAGTCAAAGAAGTTACTTTGATCACTTTAATTATCAACCAACAAATGCACTTACATAAAATAACATAATAAACCACTTAAAATCGCTCCGACATGTTTCGATCCTACGATCATCCTCAGGGAGCTACGTTGTTCCTTGCTAAAGTCATTTTAAAAACATTCACAAAATAATTCCTTTATATTAACAGGGTGTTGTGGCAGCATATCGTGTTGTGTAAGAGTACGTTGTTGGGAATG
>Ga0131853_10003524_pt1 | contig 28047 bp, 12 predicted proteins | sample TergutLab28metaG_FD_92764 | JGI IMG/M metagenome (GOLD analysis project Ga0131853, IMG submission 92764) | Labiotermes labralis P1 segment gut microbial communities from Petit-Saut dam, French Guiana - Lab288 P1 (version 2) (version 2) | ecosystem: Host-associated > Arthropoda: Insects >...
TAATAATAATAATAATAATAAAGGTAAAGTGATCCCGTTACAGGCCCGGTGTGGCCCAGAGGGTGGGTAGAGGTATAGCTCTACTCTTCCGTGGCCGAGGCACTAGAAGGGGGTGAGTGGTCAGCAGCACGCCCCGGCCGCACTTTACCCCCCGGGAAAGACCCGGTACCCATTTTACAGACGGATGGGTGGGCCCCAGGGTCAGTTTGGACGGGCGAAAAATGTCGTTCCCACCAGGATTCGATCCCGAACTGTCCAGCCCGTAGTCAGTCGCTATGCCAACTAACCTACCCGGCCCACAATAATAATAATAATAATAATGAACAGTGGACTTTCACGCTGTACCGTGTGTAGGGCAGAATGTCAGTCTCCGATAATCTACTGCTGATTTGCAGGTAAACATATCAGAAAATTTTGGGAACCACTGAGCTAATAAACTGTAATTCCCTTGTAATAATTAGATTAGGGTCTGTTATGTTAAGTAGGAACAAAACTTTGGAAAAAGTGTTTCCTCTATGTTCAGGTAAGGATTTTCTGCCGTAAAAAGCAGGGTAAATGCTTCTTCCTAAACGACGTATTCAATCTTCGAAACTACGTGACGTCACAGTTCAGATATTCCGAGTAACCTCTTTCCTCTCTTTTCTCATAATTTTCAGTTCCCATCTGGACCGCTCTAAAAAGTATGAACTTTCACTAGACAATTCTTTGTGGGTTTGTAAAACTTCTTCCTCCTGTCCTAATAGACATGGAAATTTTTTGTAGTTACAATAATTAAATTTATGAACAGATGCTTGTGTTTTTGTGACTATTAACACAGAGAATTTACGGACACAACATGGGCCTGTACGTCGAGGTGCACAATTGTGTACAAGAATAAGAATTCTTCGCGTGAAACTTAAACACAGGGGCAAATTAACTTTGTTACATTGTATGGTAAGTGGCATGGACTTTTATGCGTCTCACACTTTTTCAGGTCGTCATGTTGGCATTGTTACGAACAAAGGCCTCTAAAGCTGTTAGCTGAGACGCCAGTAACTTACTGCTGATAAGTTATTGTGTAGTTTTTTTTTTATAAATGGACACATGTATCTTAAATCCTATAGTAAAATAAGTAGAGAAAATTAAACATTGTAGATTTTAATATGTTTCACAACTGTTGTAGTATTTGTAGTCCTTGATGCCTTAGAAATCATCACAAAGAAAGTTTTAAAAAATAATTATTTAGGAATGCTTTATTTGGCAGTGTATATATGTTTACATTAAAAGTTTCATTTCATTGATAAATTGCGCAGTTTTGAACGTTTGCGTACAAAATACTATATATCTGCTAAAATTGTGTTCTTTTTTTAAGATTTAACCTTCGTACAAGTTATTCTTATTTACATAAACCAGTTGAATTTCTTCCCACCTAGCAGTCTCTCATAACTCGCTCCCCTTCAGCTTCCTCCACCCTCATCTGGAATGTTTCAGGTCAGCCGGCCAGAATGTTATGGATATTGAATACTGAGTAAAAAGTACAAAACCCAATCACCGTGCTGCAGAGCAAACTTCCCATAAATAATGACCATGTATTCCCACTTACAGAGACAACAAATTGATGGTTGCGGTTTTAAAACCCATTACATTAACACAGACATTGATGTTAGATTCCCCACTGATGGAACAGGCCCTCCACGTGGGCTGTGAGCTGTGGGCTGTGTTTTAGCTCTCTCGTTTTCTCTGCTCTGTGCTTGCGTTGCCCCTGGTTACGCGTCAATCCGCTAGCCTCGGCATGGCTGTCGAGCCCGGCACAGGACAGTCCCGTACAAAAATATGATAACAGATGAGTACGTTAATACATTTCTAGAACTACGCCATGAAGGTGCATTATAACTGGTTGTAATTTTGTGGTTTATGTTTTGACGGATGAAGTATCTCAGTTTGTACCACCAATGTCTCTATTATTACTGAGTGTCAAAATGGAAGGGATATGGAAGGCATCGGTTGTGACATAATCGAAGTATTATCCGTATAATCCCGTCAAATTGCCTGGAAGGAACAAGGAAAGCCGCGATTGATCTCAATCAAGACAGTGGTGTAAGTACCAAGGTTCGAAAAAGGCACCTCTGGCATACAGTTTGGAAGCATGACAGCCTGAATCAAAACCTTGCACTATGCTCCCTTTCTTGGCTGTGATGTAATTCTTATTGGCATCGCGCTTCTTAAATTGTAGAAATACTTCGATTTATGAACACCGCTGAACACAATCAAATGTGTGTACATTTGTGTGTTATATGTTACACAAAATGAAGTTTTCAATAGTTTTGTCTACTTCAAGGTAAAGGTAAAGGCAAACGGGTCCATGTGCACACCATGAAGTCATAGAGAAGGAACTGATTTATGCCTCTGCTCATTCTTAACCTGGACGCTAGGTGGTTCTGGCCGCTTTAACCCTGGGGAAAAAAGATACCGTTTAAAAGGAGGCTGTGATGGTGCCAATAGCAGTCTGGAAGGTTAGAGAAAATCTCTTGTTCCTGCCTGGATCTTACCGAGTATCGTTTTGTGTATTTAATATGTTTATGTAATTTCATATATGTGTGCTCTTATAGGAACTGACTAAAGTTATACTCGAGCTGCGCGTAAGCTTCAGACCACACGAACTAGAAAAAAAATCGTCCTCTCGCTTCTCAAAGCAGAGCAGAACAAACATTGTAGTGCGGTACTGAGGGAAGGATACAATTTTAGAAAAAGTTTAATACCTACCAAGAACGGTGGTTGTCATCCAGGCGTGTGTAGGTTTTACATATTTTGATTAAAATTCTCTTGTTTCATGTTTGGAAGTCAAGTTGGGATTTTAAGAACAACAGAATTTGAATGTTCGAATAAACTGTATCTGCTAGGAGGCGTTTCGTTTAGATACTTTTATCGGAACATACTGCAGCACTTTTCTTAATTGAGGACGACAAAAGGAATAATAGACACACGCGAAGTGAAATTTCATTTACTTATTTACTTACTTTCTTATTTACTTACTTCCCCACTCACTCACCCGCCCACCCACTCATTCACTCACTCACCCACTCACTCATTCACTCACTCACTCACTCGCTCACCCACTCCCTCACTCACTCACTCACTCACTTACTTACATACTTACTTACTTACTCACTCACTCTCTCACCCACCCACTCACTCACCCACTCACCCACTCACTCACTCACTTACTTACGTACCTACGTACGTACTTATTTACTTACTCACTCAATCTCTCACCCACTCACTCACTTACTTACTCACCCACACTTTCACCCACTCACTCGCCCACTCACCCACTTTCTTTTAATTAACCCAGGAGGCAAAATTACACTCTGTTGGCAATAGACATTTGCTACTAGGCAGTAAACGGATAATGCTTTAAATTCAAGAGCGAATAATATAATTTAAATTCTTGGTTCCAAACTCAACAAAAACACAGTGAATCTCATTTTCTCTGAGAACCAAAGAAATCAAGCAATACATTTTATAGTTAAAATTCTGAATTTCAAATTAAATTTTACCGTCACACTCTAAGCAATCGGTATAATTTGACCTTCTTTCTAACTTTAATCCTCTTATTTTAATAAATATTTTTCTCTTAATATACCTCAATTGTTATAAACAATAAATGTCTGAGAACTACTAGTGGTAGGTGAATAGATACACCCAGTTATACCCAAAAAAAACATGAGTACCGAGAAGTATGGTGGGCCGGGTAGCTCAGTCGGTATAGCGACTGGCTACGAGCTGGACGGTCCGGGGATCGAATCCCGGTGGGGGCCAAATTTTCCGCACCTGTCCAGACCGGCCGTGGGGCCAACTCTGCCTCCTGTACAATGGGTACCGGGTCTTTCCCGGAGGTAAATAGCGGCCGGGGCGTGACGCTGACCCCTCACCCCCTTCTATTGCCGTGGCCAATAAAGAGTAGAGCTATACCTCTACTCCCCCTATAGGCCGTACGGCCTGTACAGAGCATCAGTGCCTGTACAAGGGTGCAACTTTACCTTACCTTTTACCTACCGAGAAGGATCAGTAACTCGAAAAGAAGTTTGAGTAGTTATCAGAGCCAGATAACAATACCATGCGCCTTAAAAACCTAAATCGACCTTATTGGCTACGTGCACACACAGCCGCTGTCCCATATCTGATAAGCTGCTTAGTTTAAAGTTCATTCATAGGGAAGCTTTTATTAACTGTTTTTCTGGCTGTGATATTAAAAACGCATAACACTCCACAGGATAAAATACAGCACTTATTTTCAAGTGCATCTTGTCAATTAATCTAGTAGGAGTCGAAAGGCCAGTACGACGACAGTTTACCATTTTCTGGGTTTCGTAATTGTTTTGTAGAATAAGACTGTTTAGAAGGAAGTCGGCCCTCAAACAACACTGGACAATACAAACACAGAAAAGGCAGCACATACATTATATTTCAGAAAGAGATTCGGAATCTTTAAATTTGATTTTTACTGTTTGTAAGCTCAAGGTTAGTTTATGGTCAGGAAAAATAGTCTTTGTCTTCATGAAAATGCTTTTGTTCGTACCAGCAGTTACGCCAGCTTCCTTGGTGACCAGGTGAGCTTTGGTAGTTTTGCAAAAAAATATTGGGCCAAGTGTTAGTTAATTTAATGAATATGTTTAAAGCAAAATATGCTGCGATCAGGGCCGATCTTGAGCGGATAATGAACGTACCATATCCTTCTTCTAAGCGACATATACACATACAAAAACATGCACTTTACAGGGTGTGTTCAGTGTGATGGGCATTTTAAAATTTCTAGGTATAGCAATACTGATGATTGCAGCCCATCTGTACGTATGCCTATCAAAGTGACTGAAAGGTTTCCGTTGCTGACATTTCACATCCAGTACCCCAGATTGAAGTAGTATATTTCCATTAATTTTCCTGCTATGTATTTGTGATAAAGTTCTGCTTTTTTATACACTGCGTACCTCCGTCTGATAAATAAGTCCTAAAAAGTTATTTTCATCGGAAAAACTGAAATACATTATGTTTCTTAGAAAATCTATTTGTAGAGATTTAATTCGAACGTAACCGAAGTTACAAAATTCAGTCATAACCTACATGCTTGGAATTTCTGCTACAATTATTTAATTATCTTGAAGAACTTGAGTAGGTTGGCAAAAAATACTGAATAAAAATACCGTATTCTTCTGTCCTTCTTTTGTCACACGCAGTTTTCGGTTTGATTCCTATCAAGTTACATAGCACAACAAAAACTTGGATACACGCAGCAATACATTGTAATTATTCGTTACTCTTTTAATTCTAGACAAATTCTGTAGAAGAATAATTTTTTTTCCACTACTAAATTTCAGGAAATTCCTGTCAATGGTTCCATAGTTGTTCAATTCTTGCAAATGGGTGAAGAGAGTGATTTTAATTGGTATTTGATATGAATCCATACACAACTGAAAGAAGTATGCATCATCCGGTGTAAATTTCATGCCCTGTGCATATTTTAGACCAGTAACTTGTGTGAATAGAACGGGGAAAGATGTGAAATAGAGGAGGCTGGTTTAGTGTTACGTGAACATTCGTACCGGATTTTCGGAGACAATCCCATAATTAAGGGTTAGGTCCCGGCCTAATTTTGTTCCCTACATGTGCTTTTATATGTATGTATGTATTATGTGTTTATGTATGTATGTATGTATGTATGTTCATATAACTTCAAGTACATTGGGTTTTGGAAAAGACCTCCTTCAACTCTCAGACATGCTTGACTTCTAAGTAAATAAAAACAATGTTGAAAGTATTCGAAAATTTCTAAGACTTTTTTCATAGTATCTATTATTTTATAGGTCTCAACGATGAAAATCCTCTGTTTTACATTGTACTGCGTATTCGCGAAAAAAAATAAGTGTAATTTACACTGTGCTGTACACGTCTGTAACAGTGAGCAGAATAAACTGAACTCTGTAGCTCATGATGCAATGTACCGTACACATGCCGATAATTATGGCGGTATGTGAGTCATGCAGCTGCCGATAACTTGCCGCGCAGTATCGGCAATTTCAAGAAAAGCATTTTAAAGAGCACTGAAGCCCTTGAAAGGCACTTTCCAAATAAATTTTAATTCATCATTCATCAGCGATATTATCAACGACGATACCGTCTCAGTTACGATCAACATCATAGTATCATCAATGGGAAAGGGAAAGGAAAAAAGAAAATGAAAATAATAAATAAAAAATGGGAAGAATCAAAACGCCAGAGGAAGGAAGTAATAAAGAGAATAAGAATGAACGAGAAAAAACAGTAAATTGAGAAAAACCTGAAGGCTCGAGAGGAGCAATGTTGTATGTTTTTCCATATGTGTTAATTACTATGCGAGTATGATGACAAAGTACGACGTTCCTGTCTTCTTATGTCAATAGCTGTTAAAATAAATTATTCTTCTACAAGAATGAGTTCTACGTAGTAAGGGATTATTTTACGTAGTATTAATTGCTGTTATAATGAGAGGTTCCGAGCAATTTTATTCTGCATGTAAGAATTCCAGAAATGGAACGTTTCTGCTTGACCAGTAATGAAACTAATAGTTGAGCATGAAATAGGCATAATATTGGAAATGCAACACAAAATTTAACAAACAGTTACTGAAATATTAATTTTCGGATCTGTAATGAATAATTGTTCTTTCCAAAGACGAGAGAATGAGGGTCTTTGCTTTTAGAAACATGTTAAACTCTACAGTCACTTTGAAACCTCATAAAGTTCTGTATATGAGTGTTTTATCACGGTAAATGTGTTTAATATTTTACATTTTAATCTGCGTTTTTGTTATCCTTGTATGTATTCTGTACAGCCCATCTGTAAGTAGCTCTATATCTCATACGTAAAAGACAATGTTGGTTTATTTAATACGAAGGAACCAAATTATAGACCCAAACAATTCGAAACATAAAGGAGCTCAAATACACTTAGCACGTAGCCAATCAAGTCAATTAAGTATATCAAATTACGCGTACATCAAATTACGTTTTCAAAGCAGTTATGTTTCAGTTTCTACCCCATTAATTTTAATAGATATACACGGTGAAGACAACGTGCTATTGATGTGTTCATAAGGGAATTTAAATTAGTTGTGCTTTCTCACGACTACATTTCATTTACATGTGTAAGTGCGAATTTAGGGCTATAAAGTTACGTCGATCGTAAGAATTGTATCTGAGCCTTTGTGGAAAAACATATATTTTTTATTTGCTTCTTTAAAATGTTGTATCTTGTTAGTAACTGTCTGTACCGCGTGTTCGGACACAAAGAATATCTCGTTTTTGTCCACAGACTGCATATGAGTCACGTTTGTTGATTTCATTAAAACAATTGTTTTTTTTACACACCATCAACCGCTTTGTCTTTACACCTGAGACAAAGTATTTTTATATTTATCTTAGTAATTAACCAACTTGATGCACAAAATTTTGTTTTACAGTAAGTTTACTTCATGCCTCTACAAGTTTCGAGCATATGTGCTCATCATCAAGAGGTCAAAATTGCATTACACAGCCTCTGGTATCATCACACCTGTAGGTGTGATGATACCAGAGGCTGTGTAATGCAATTTTGACCTCTTGATGATGAGCACATATGCTCGAAACTTGTAGAGGCATGAAGTAAACTTACTGTAAAACAAAATTTTGTACATCAAGTTGGTTAATTACTAAGATAAATATACTGAGACGCACGGTCAGAGAAACGTCAAAATTTGAGACAAATTGTTTCATGTGCAGTTAGAAACTAAAGCTTTGTTATATGATTCATTTGAATTTCATGCCTGTTCTGTTTTGAAACATTTAAATACACCAAAGTTTTAGTTATTCACCAACTGAAACACTAGTGAATTGTCTTAAAAAACAATATTAAAATTTACATTAAAATTTACGTTAAAACAATCCCGACATGTTTCAGTGTTACATTTACATTTACATCACCATCAGGGAGCGCATTAATTTGTGCTTACCAGAGTTACAATTATTAAAATAGTCCATTAAATTACATCGGTGTGTGGTTAATACGATGGTAGCGTGGCTGCATATATTAGGTCTTCATTGGTGTCTGTATGTTGTACTGTGCGGCACTAAAACATTCAGACACCAATATGAAAATTTGAATACATGTCATAATTTGATTCCAGTTGTCCGCTGTGTGATGTTTAATCACTGAACAGAACTGTTTTTGAAATAAATGTATCTCATCTGTAATTCATATAACAATTCGAGAATCTCTGTACATGGTGTGAGAGAGGCAGTGCTCTAGGGTAATTGCTAAAATTGAACTTATATAAACGAGACCTATTTTGACGGTCTTTTGTTATATGAATTTTATATACAACCACTTCAATTATTAACCAACAATTGCACTTACATAAATTCCACACAGAAACACTTAACAACAATTAAAATCACTCCGACATAGAAACATAACTCCCCGATGATGATCTAAAATATATCGAAACATGTCGGAGTGATTTTAATTGTTTTTAATTGTTTTAATATGGAATTTATGTAAGTGCAATTGTTGGTTAATAATTGAAGTGATTCTATGAAACGCACGGTGCAACAATCAGGTTTATATAGAACGTTACGCGTGAAACATGTGGCAAGTTCCGAAACGTGTGAGTTCAAATGTAGTAAAGGGTTACGACACTGACGAAAATTATGCGCAGAAATGAGTCAAATAGTGTAATTATTACTTTAGTATTCTGTTAGCCCTACTGTATACGCTGCGCAATTTAATGAAAATATAGAATTCGTGAATATGCCACGAAATTTCTCATCCACTTCGCGGCTGAAGCCTGCAATCACGCTTAACAGACTGCTGTGTTTCTCACGGACCCACTTCATCATTATGAAGTCTTGTTCCACAGTAACTGCAACAGACTAGCCCCTAATACTGAAGAAACTAAAGTTAAGGTTGTAGGAAACGAGATGGGGAGTGGGGAAGGTGGGGGGGAGGAAGGATGTTGAACGTTGGAAGGAAGGGGGGGGGGAGAAGAAGATGTAATTTTTCCTTCACTTACGTGAACTGAAACCTCGTTAACTTAGTTGAAACTCGATTGTCTTGCCCCGACGGAGCGTCTATTCTTGCGACGACTAAGGTCAAAGAAGTGGTTGATTTCTGGCGTCTGACCAACGAAGCAGATAGGCGTAATGGCAACACTTTGAACATTGAGGCTCCTCTTGGACTGATTTATTGCTATATCTAGGGTTGCTAGCTGCATGGAGATGGAGACGCAAGACTCTTCCTTTGCTGGCAGTACTACCACCTTTGTTTGTAGTACATGGTTCTTCCGTCTCTTTCGTGTTTATTTTCTGATTATACTCCATGCTAAAGCTGCTACTGCTAGTACAGATGATGATGATGATGATGAACTTTATGTGTATGTTAATGTTATGTGACGTCCGTGATAAATAATTTAATGTACATAGAGTCTTGGTGAAATGAGAATGGCAGAGGAGAACTGGTACATTCGGGACAACCTGCCCCGTGGCCACTTCGTCCACTACAAATGCCATATACAATGGTCTGTTATTGAATCGGGTTCTTCGCGGCGAGCAGCTGTCCTAAGGTTATGGTCAGAATGGCGATGATGATGATGATGATGATGATGATAATATTAATGTATTTACAGTCTACCTCGCTCGGTAGTTATTTGTTCCAGAACTTGAAAATACAATTTATTTGTAAACTCAGAATGATATTAACATTTTAAGCTATTTTAATTATAAACAATAATTTTCCGTGTATTATAACCTTTAGACATTTATAGAGAATATAAGAGTAAGTATTCTGTGTGAATATTAGCTAACATTTCTTGTAATTTATCGACTCTTAATTGCGTCACGAGCATGATTTTATCTTGTCACTGTCTTGAATATTTGCACAATTGTAAGGGGAATATACAGCATGTCCTTTTTTGTTATTTCACGTATTTTCTACTTTTTGTGGAAAGAAGTGAGTGTATATTTGTGTTTCTTAATGCCATTCTTTAACCAAACCTAAAAGCTAGCCCTTAACAGATTAGCTGTATTGCTTATCATGAAAACTACATTTTTTTTCAGTTGCAACATATTGTTATGAATGAAAATAATTGGCACATTGTTTAGTCATTCTTGCTTATTTATGGCTACAAAGTAATATGAACTTAAATTTGCTGCTTGTGGAATATTATCAAAGAGAAAAGAGGGCTACTTGATACCTACAAAATACGTCACAGAATGATTAACAGTTTTAATTTTTTATCATCACGACCACACCAACATGTAGTCACGAAGTAATACAATATTAAATAGTGTACGGCAGCACAATCACTTTATTACTCAAGGTAATTATAAGGCTACATGTTTCGACTGTAGATTTGTCATCCTCAGGCCTATTTTGTCAATTGTGTCACAAGATGCTGTGCACACTTTGGGATCTTGTGACACAATTGACAAAATAGGCCTGAGGATGACTAATCTATAGTCGAAACATATAGCCTTATAATTACCTTGAGTAATAAATTGATTGTACCGACGTACGTTATTTAAAATTATATTACGTTACAAGCACATCGTGCTGTTTCCAGTCAAAAAAGTAACGAAGTAACATCTAAACAGCTCCGGTTCTGTCATCAAAATGTCTCTGAACTTTATGCTGATATAGTAGCATTGAAATTAGTTTTTTGGGCACTTGCGTTACATTTCCAGATTACTTTTTTATACAACTTTTCGTTGTTACTTCTGATTCGTCTGTAATCTTCGCAAATTTCTTTTCTCTTACGGCCAGTCATTCCGTATTCTGACTGCGCTCTAAGAAAACACATTTATTCCTTCCTTATTTCGGTCATTTATCATTTTCCTGACCCCCTAGTATAAGGGTAATAATAGGAGTATCCAGTTGAATATATACCATTCTTGAAGATTACCTTTTCGAATTTTCCAATAACGAGTGTTTGGCAGGTTCGTAGAACTGTTGTAGTCCACTAAGCGTCTTATTAACACAATTTTCTTTATGTACAGCCTGTACTAGAACTAAAACAAGGAAAATTCCTCAAAGTTACAATTATATTCACATCTTTTTTTCCAATTAAATTCACGTTCAATACAGTGGTAACTTTTTCTGACAAATCAACAGAACGCACCCAAGTACCATACAAGAGAAACAGCCGTGGTACAAAGACCAGATGAAATATGTCAGGTCGCCGATAGATTTGGTAGATTTCCCTCCGGAAAACGAAAATCCGTTAGAAAATACCTCCCGTAATAAAGGTTTATTATTTTCATGTTTATATTAGTAGTATATTTAAATCTCCTTTCTTATGCCTAAATCCGTTTTATAGTCATTTAACAACAAAACAATAAATTCAAAACGTAAAGCAATTTAATTTATGATGTTTATTGGACCGCACATCATTGTGATAACTGACGAATAAAAACAAACTAGATATCACTTCCTACTTTTATTTTACTTCTTAGAGACTCAACATGTTTCGGGCATTAATATGCCCATCTTCAGGAGTTTGTGACTATGTTGTTGAACTGCCACGTTGGCCGTTTCGTTCTTGATTTGTTGTGTGTTGGAGCTAGGGTGCGGTTCGGCCCGGATACCACCCTAGCCGAACCGCACCCTAGCTCCAACACACAACAAATCAAGAACGAAACGGCCAACGTGGCAGTTCAACAACATAGTCACAAACTCCTGAAGATGGGCATATTAATGCCTGAAATCTGTTGAGTCTCTAAGAAGTAAAATAAAAGTAACAATTGACATCTAGTTGGTTTTTTATTCATCAATTATTTTAATTTACTATTACGCACTTTAGTTTTATTTTGCTTGTCCCAGTTTATGTTCTTTGCAGCAACACTGTCGGAAGCAGCTTAATTTTTTAGTTAACTTCTTGAACATCATGCCTTATGAGTCGAAAAACTGTTCAAGTTTTCAAAACTCTTAATGCTCCTCTTCTTCACGAAGCTTCTAGAAATTTCTGGACGTTTCAGATTTTTTTTTTTTAATTTTTGTTCTTTAGACGCCACGAATTTGACAAGGTACGAAAGAGCGAAAAGCGAGGAATGACTGACTTAGTACAGTTTATTATAATGAGTGTAAGTAGTGATGGCGAACTGTTAATTTGGAAGAGCTCTGCTCTGTGTTAAATGTCAAATTTTGGATAGACTACAGGATTGTGAACACAGCTGGAATATGAACACTTTTCGAAAGACTTCTACTGTACACGTGTAGAATAAAACGTTAATTTTATAAGATAAAAGGGAGCAAATTTTTTTATCAAAGGATCGTTTCTTTCTAGAGAGAAGGTTTAATTACTAGAAATGTACAGAAAAAATACTGAAAGAAATATTAATTTTTCGCTGGCCCTTTGTCGTGGATAATTGAAAGGAACTCATAAAATGCACACTGTTATTACGGCATCCTTCTGAAGTACGTATCAAAGGTCTTAGAATTAAGTGGAACAGTTGAAAATATATATTCATTCTTGGAGTCCTCTTCATAATTCAGGAATTAAATTTCGTTTGAATTAACATCGACCTGCTTTCCAGAATTCATTTTAAGAAATAAATTTCAAAATGCCACGTCTCTGTCTTGAGCATTCGTCACTACAAAACACATTGAAATAAATTTGTCCCCTTGAACCCCATTCCAGGCCCTGCCATGACTCAGGTTGTTGGTTAACAGCCTGTAATCGCAATTCGATCTCAGGCCATTTCATGTGGATTTTGTGGTGGATAAAGGGGAAAGTTGGACAGGTGTTGCATCTGAGTACTTCGATTTCCCCCGGTCACTATCATTTCACCAGTGTTACATGCCCATTTATTAATTAATGCATGATGTTACGTAATATTAGATCTGGCAGTATCGTTATTTATCGCACTTAACAAAACATTATTCCATGAATCGTAAGCCAGACGGCCTGATGAAGCTCCCACTATGTAAAGAGACTGTTGGATTGGTTACACGTAGCGAACTTGTGTACGGTGCACGTGGCAGGTCAAAGATACAGCAATGAATGAAAGTACAGAAAGAAAATTTTAGGTTTTTATTAAGTCTAAATACACACTCTTCTTGAATACGACAACGATTATTTTATTAAATAGCCCTAGTTTTAATATTTTGATTGATTCGACCTCCGGTTACTTAGTGACGATATTTCGTTTGATGAAATTACTTAGTTTTCATTAGTAGGATACTGGAGCGAATTTTAAGAGGCTTACGGAACATTTAAGGAAGGCACCCCATTGTGTTTATTACTAAATACACTACACCTATTCAGTCGAACACAAGACGGGGTTATTTTCATAAAACTGTGCCATACGTGCCTGAGGATGACCTAAATACAGGCCGAAATATGTAGTACACATGTAAAGGTACAATTTTATCAAAATAAACCTGTGTTATGTTCGACTGAATACGTTTAGAGTATTCAAGCGAACAGAAGTTGTGTCCTTCCTTTCACGAACAATTCATGTTTGCACCGTGCATCAATGATAATTAAACACTTTATTATTCAACTAATGTACAATATATGTAGATACAATTTAAACTATAATTATAAAATAATTAAATTATATTGGAAAACTTTTAAATATTTTATAATTTTAACTGTATATACATATTATATATTGTGCATTAGTTGGATAATAAAGTGTTTAATTACGGGATATATATTGCACATACATAAGTGTTAAGTGCAACTACACTGAAAACTAAGTGCAACTACACTGAAAACTTAAATTGCATCTCATGGAAACTTGAAGTTTGTGATATAATACGTTAATTATCAGGTCATTAAGTAAGTATTTATACCGTCGTTGTTTTAAATTTTAATACATTTTACTTGTTATCTACAAAAACTACATTTTTAAGATTATTTAAGAATTATTTCTAAGTGTATATGTCGCCGACATGTAACGTTCAGTAGAATTGCGAAGGATGAATTAGACGCTTTGTGGAATGAACCGTTTGTGGCGTATTTTGAAATACTAGACCAGTTCTTGGAGGGCTAAATAAAACCACTGAAACTTTCAGTATCTCCTGTGTTCGTGGAACGGCCTGAATAGAAGCCTGGGGCCAGCGCGAATTCAAAGAGCCAAGTTAGCATATGCTTACTAAATACGTTACCTAATTTACTGAAACCAAATATGAATTATCTGCGAATATTATACCAAATAACGAGGCACCGATGAAAATTACACGAATCAATACACATTTTCATTATAACATAAAATGCGCGTATGTGCTCATACACAATCCGTTCTGCAGAAAATGAAGCAAACTTAACCCCGTTGCTATGGAAGTTCAAGCCACGTACAGTATGGCACAAAACAAGGTAGACCTAAATACTGTGAACTTTATCAGTCTAAAATGACACTGGCAGGGAATTCTGAAGGCAAGAGCCCTCACGCAGAAGGCAGCTTACACTTCTTCACTAATGGCTAGGAGTGTCAGCTACAGCACGCTGTGTAATGCACATACGTTGAAGATTGCTAACATCTGGAGCGCGAAAACGAGTACTTTGCTTCCGACCTACCGTTATCTACCGAACTACATGGCACCACATCAGAGAAAGCGTTTTGTAGTTGCGTTCGCAAAATTGCGGAAAGCGACTATTAGTTTTCCGTCATTGTCCTTCCGCCCTTTTATCCGCCTGCAATACGTTTGTTCTCACTGGACAGATTTCCACGAAATTTGATATTTGAGTATTTTTCGAAATTCTATCGAGAAAAATCAAGTTTCATGAAAATCGGACAAGAATAACGGGTACTTTACATAAAGACCAATACACTTTTTTCATCATATCTCCCTCGGTTCTTCTTAAAAACAAAAATGTTTCAGACAAAAATGTAGAGAAAATAAAATAATAAAAAATAAAATAAAAAGTTTTATGTCTATAAATAAAGAAGTGCCTTTATAAGCTCGTATGCAAAAATACTGTAGCGATTGGTAGGACACGGATGACAAAAGAGTGCATTCGCATTGTAGGTTGGATACCCAATGTTACAAACACAGACTCAGAATACGTAATACTTATTGCTTTTCCCCGTCAACAACAGTTGCAAGAAGGCTCGTCGATGTTAATTTATAATTACATTTCTTGTCTTATTGTAGTCACTTCCACGATAGACAGCTAAGCACCCCTTCATGATTAACAATCTTTTTTTTTCCTGTTCTATACTAAGGTTTCTAAAATTGCAAGTCCCTTGTCGTGAGTACCGCTTCGAAAGATGCCTGTTCTTAGGGTAACAAGTTGTTAGCCCACAGCATAATATAAAATTCAGAGGTCCACCCACTGTCTGCTATTTGTGAATATGTACTCAGTACATTTGTAGTTATATTTCGTACATACAAGTCATCTCCTTCATCCTCAACGGTAGGATGCCCCATGCTGTTGTTAAATGGGCTCACTTAATTACGTAAATATAACTAAATTTATAGTGGTATTTGCGTAACATAATAAAACAATGGAAGGTGCACCACATGAAGGTTATTTAGTGGAGGCTTGAACTGACGCATTTACTCCCCTGTTCCTTTCTCTACTTGGTCAACCATAAGCTTGTAGTTCGTGAGAAGTTTCGTTCAGTCTGTGTGTGTGTGTGTGTCCTGCAAATAAATTTCCCGCTCTTTAACCAACTTCGTGAAACTTTGTACAAAGTTCATAGACTGAGCAACACCACAACGACCTGTTTCTCAATTCCCCTCTCTCTTTTCCGTTCTCCTTACATCGGTTACTTGACGGAATCACAGAGCATGTTACCTCAAGTGACAACACAAGAAACTTGTGCCCGTTTTGAATCTCAGCCGAGACGCCAAATATTCTGAGATTATTTATGGTTTTAGTTATGGCGTGATAGAAAATGCCGCGCTAGTACCTGGTGGCAGAAAAAGACCGGTTCTTTAAACATTCGTTGCAACTTACATTTCACTAACCTTCTTACAATTCGAAACTATATAGTATGAGTTACATCATTGTTAAATAAACTATAACCAGATAAATTTATTTTGTCAAAAATATCAGCTAAATCATTATAGAACTGCATGGCGTTCATAAATATACAGAAATAAGAAACTGTGATAGAAATACAATTTATTGTAATCAGTAAAGTGCACATGTCTATCTGTATGTAGCTGGAAAGTTTGAAGCGAAACGTAGCACCTCCAAATTCAGGGCCAAGCAGTCCAAGATTAGCTGCACCGGTCAACAGACTTCTCTTCTAAGACGGGGGACACGTGGTGGCCCAGTGGGTTGCCTGTGCTCTACAAGCCGGATGTTCGCGGGTTCGATTTCCGATGGTGTCATTCGCCTTGGGATCGAATGAAGTTAGGAGAAACAAGTACCAGAAATATTTCCTGGGGGATAAAAGCGGCTGGTGCGTAGTGCTGAAAAAATACCACCTTCATATGCCGATAGTCTTGAAGTCTGTCAGCCTCAGCCTCCTGGACACCACTGGTTCTGAATTGCCCTGAACAGGGATTGCTTTACCTTCACATTGCGAGATTTAATTTGTCACAGAAGTGTTGTTGATAATCAGCTCTTTTAGAATGTTACGCAGTGTCGATTAATATATATTTATTTGTCTGTTAGAAGGCATTGTGGTCCGTAGAAACGTGTATAAATGTGTAACATTGGACACGCCGTGACATTACGGAAGACTTTGATCCTCGATTCCTAGGTACGTAGGCTTTCACCCTTTTTATAAGCCACGAAGGCCCGTAGGGTGAGTAGAAGCACAGCTCTACTCTTTCTAGGACCTCGGCACACTCGATGGGGGTGGGTGGATCCTCGATTCCTACAAACTTTAAATTATTTTGACTGTATGGCCAAGCTAATATTTCATGAATATATTTCCACCAAAATTTCAATATTATTACAATAATACGAACTGCCAACTAGATGAAACAATAATAATTTTATCAATAATTTCAATCAGCTCAACATGTTTCGAGCGATAATATACCACAAGCTGTAAACACAGTCTAGTGCTTCTGAGGATGGACGAAATTATCGCTCGAAACATGTTGAGCTGATTGAAATTATTGATAATATTATTATTGTTTCATCTAGTTGGCAGTTCGTATTATTGCGTCAGTGATGCATGGTCACACAAACATCAAATTCAATATTATTATGTCCAGTATTCTGTAATCTGACAGGCTAAAATATCTCGAATTTTAAGATGTATAAAAAGCAGTGTTACTGTCAAGCTGTTTTCTCAAATCTTTCCAAAAGGCTACTAGTTTAACGTAGATTTGATATAAATGTATGCATATTTTACTTATGTGGTCATATTGTATCTTTTGCACAAACAAAATTTTTAATATGATCAGTTTCTAAAGGTACAGGGTCTTTCTGAGTCGACCACAGTAATGGAACATGAAGAGTACATAGGTGTTAATCCACCGTGTCTAAGGTTCAAACACGAAGCTCTGCGAACTTTATGGCCTTATCTGATTAGGAAGCTTATACGCCATCCAGACTGCAAGAGAGCTGCAAAATATGGCTGTAAGTAATGCTTTTACGTCCTTGTTAGTAGTTAAGATGGGGAGCGAGAGGTCTGTATCGTGTACTCGTGTACTGAAAATTGTTGATAGGAATACTGAATACGCGTAATTGGGTAAGTTTTGATCAGATTTAAAACGGGCTTCATATAAAATCTACTACAGCGACACTATGCTGAAATATACATACACTAATTCAAGGAAAGCATAACTTCATAGACTTGTAAATCTAAACCAAAAACCGTACACACAGCTATAAATGATTCAAGCAGAATATACTTCCCTGTAACATCTGTCCGCAATAGCCATTCAAGTTTAAAACGTTGTGCACTAATTTTTAGTAGTCTATAGCCTTCTCAAGATCAATTCTGGTTCCTGAATGGTACTATTTTCGCTGAGGAATTTCACGGATACCCACAGTTCCTTCTGGCAAGTATTACATATACAATTGCCTACTTTCAAAATTTACCGCTATCCAGTCCTTCCATGTATGTCCTGAACCAACACTCAAAAAGTCTGGATTTATACTGTGTGCAATCTGTGGAATTGAGGAAGTGTGCCTGTACTGGAATAGAGCAATGTTCTTCCATCGCAACTTTTATTTTCAGAAGCTTTGAAAAGTGTTTTGGTACCGTGCTCTTGCTTCCTACAGTTATTCCAGACACATCCTAAACGTACTTATCTGACAATTCTAGTTGCATTAAAGAAAGAGATGTCACGGTTTTCTGTCACTAAAAGGATACTATTGCTTTCCCCACTAACTTTATCTCTGTCACGTCAGGTTCTTTCACTGCCGTGGATATTTCATACTGTGGCCTTCTTTCATACGATTCCTTGTAGACTAGATAACTAGTTAACAGACAAAACGTTCTAAGATACTTGCTCTCGTGCTATACAGGATAGGAGCGTATAGATATATTGCATATACGTGTATTTTGGATATAGTCCACCTTCTCGGGACAGAAAAAAATAACCTACATTATTTCTCAGAAGGACTCTGTCTTCGTGAAAAGCGAAAATCGAAAAGGGAAGAAGGAGAACTTATCTGATGGACCGTTTATAAAACCCTAGCCACTAGCACTGGACCTGAAAAAACAGACAAAGTCCAAAATTTCAGTCACGTATGTTACAATACGCTACAGTCAGAATTCTTTGCAACTGGAACTGAACATAACTCTTCGCTACTCTTGGCATGTAGGAGAACATATTATGGTTCTGTAACTGAACTGTAGCAGCAACATCCTGAATTTATTAACTAGGAATCCCTATGCCTATGTCTGTACGAGTAAGCTCTATATATTTAGGTATGTCGATGCTCGCTGTTGTGTGGAACCCATTATTGGGTATGAAGTCACATATCCTCAGCAGACCTTCCGCTCCGAATTCTGTCGGTATTATTTCATGTATCCTGTTATTCCAGGAAACCGTACGTAAAATATCCTTCTCGTGCAGAAATGCGTTATTTGGACGTCAGAGTGCGAGTGACGGGTTATAAAGTGTGTAATAGCTGCGTCAAAATCGTTCTTTGGTTTTGTGGTTGATTGAATTACTGATCTGTCCACTAAGCACTTCAGTGTGGCTGTGAAGTTCTGCACTTGACATCCTGAGTTAACCAGGTGGAATCTTGACTGTGATACCAGCTATCTTGACCAATATTACTGTGACCCTAAGCAGCTTCTTCGGGGTTAATATTGAGTCGTACCTTGAAAAAAACCAAGGAACCTTCTTCAAACTTCCTTACCATTCATGTTAGTCGGTTCCATAAAATCTCTGTACCTGCGAGAATATTCTCACATCATTCAAGAACTTACCAATCTGGATAGGATTACTAAGTCTGTTTATTATCTGCATTATTCACTTGTATGTTACGTAGGGAATGTAAGGTTATCGTTAAGATCACAGTGCATACAGAACGAGGGATTATTGTGACTTGACAAAATATTGTCGAGATAACACCATGTTAATACAAATACAACAAGGTAACATTAAGTAAATATGCTGGAAATTTGGTTTGAATTTAATTCAGAAAACTTTAATTTTCACTAATTAGCCTACATCAACGTTGATCAGTATTTTAGTTTGGTTGAAGATGGAACTGAAATACTAGATTAAATAATATGTAAGTATTACCTTAGAGTTTAGATTGAATTCATCAGGTTGAAGTCAGGGAGAGTGGAGGGTGGAGGGTGTTGTTGGAGAGATAATGCAACTTCGGTTTGCGTAAAATGTGATAACGAATTCGGTTACATTAACAATTATTAAATTTCAGACACAAGCTCTCTTACATTGGGATAGGCATGGGCAAAAATGGGCATCGTAGTAGGCATATTACGTTTTCTTATCGTCACGGTCGATTGAGTGGAGCTCCTTCGGAAAGTTCCGCGTTCAATTCCTGTCTCGGCGACAGATATTTTAGTAGGTTTTATGGTTTTATTCAGTACCTCCAAGACAATACGATGTTAGTAACTAGGGGACACTCATTCTTATCATGTCAGCGACTAGACCCCTCATAAGATGTATCGTGAAATACTGTAAGCTGTTTGTACAGACTTCCTCCTGATGATAAACATTTTCTTGTTGGAAACATGCCGAGAACAATTTATATGATATGAATTATTAAGAAAAAGTGTGCATCTTGTTGGTCTTTCTCACGCATACGTTAGTGCGTTAATCGGATTTTTACGTAAATTAATGAAGACGTGTCAAGTGTCACGGAACGTATTTCCGTAGAATTGCGGTGAAACTTCTTATAAACTTTGACGTTCAGGTGACCTTGCATCGCGGTAAATTCTTATAATAGACCGACTAGATGCACTAATTTCTCAAATTTATTTTTGGAATAAAACTCTGCATGTTTCGGGCAGTTCCTCTGTCCATCATCAGGAGTTTTCACTGTACACACAGCAATGGTATATGTCATACAGGTTTGCTGACAGCCTGCTCGCAAGCTGTCAGCAAACCTGTATGACATACCATTGTTGTGTGTACAGTGAAAAACTCCTGATGATGGACAGAGGAACTGTCCGAAACATGTAGAGTCTTATTCCAAAAATAAATTGCAAGCTGTCAGCAAACCTGTATGACATATACCATTGCTGTGTGTACAGTAAAAAACTCCTGATGATGGAAAAAGGAACTCTCCGAAACATGTAGAGTCTTATTCCAAAAATATATTTGAGAAATTAGTGCATATAGTTGGTGTATTGTAAGAACTCATATAACCTGTTGTCTCAATCTTACATATTAAATCTCCATGCTTTTCCACTTTCATATATCGCTCTGCAACTCTTTCAGTTAAAACAGCCTTGATGAATAACAAATAAAAATGGAGCATGTAACGCGTCCTGCCCCTTTAGACGTCTTAGATCACACCAAGAACTTCTGATATTCCCCAACTCTCTCCTCTTCCTCCTCGCTGAAATCCTCCCCCCCCCCCACTACAATTACTGTCACTCACTCCTCAGTTTCCTACATAGAGAAAGACATAATCAGTGTTTTTCAGCGTCTGCTCGTGTTAGGCTCTGTCGTAGTGAGGTGAACGTATAATGTGGCCGGTTTATTATTAGTGAAGCTACAAGTTCATGTTAACATAGTTTCTTAGATAATTCAATTAAAAAGCGTGTGCATTTCTGTGCGAGTGTTTTGAAGTGTAATTATATTGGTGCAGTGTATGTATATTTGTGTGGTGATTGTAGCAAATACTTCTCATTCTTCCTTAGATAATTCAATCAAAAAGCTTGTGCATTTCTGTGCGAGTGTTTTGAAGTGTAATTATATTGGTGCAGTGTATGTATATTTGTGTGGTGATTGTAGCAAATACTTCTCATTCTGCGGATGCCATCATTTGTCAGTACCGACTGTGAGGAACAAAGGTATGTGATTTAAAAACCTGTAGATTCAGATACAGAATGGTAGGGAGTAAAGCTTACAGAGTGTGCCCAAGTAAATAATGTAAAGCTTTTTCAGAAAACTTGGAAGGAAAGGGGAACCACTTGGGAGAAAATTGATTGGGTGGGAAGATAATATTAAAATTATTCTTTGAAGCGTTAGATATGAAGCTGTGGACTGGAGTAAACTTGGTTAAAACATCGAGAGGGTGCGTTGTAAAACACGAAAATATAAAATGTAGGTGTTCCTTGGCTATTGGTTTCTGGGTTATGAGAAAGGGAAGATTTGTTTAAATTAACCAAATTTCGGGAGAAATCCACAGCCACCGTACCTTACCCTTAATAAGAGCACCTGTCCGAAATTAGTAGGTTTCTACCAGACCAAACGGTGTCGCATCCCAAAATGTAGTGTTATATGTAATAACTCTCCTGAGAAACTCAAATATTACGTACTAATTTTCTTGACTAGTGATGTATAAACTTTTAAAGCAAGTTTAATTAATGTAGGTGTGCCGTCTACATAGCTTTCAGTTGGTCTGTTAAATTACCGAAGCCTGAAGTTAATTAAAGCAACATGTAACACTCGGTTGTACACCACAGGAAACATTGTGTCGCCACTAACAAGGGCATTCAGTTTAGAATGCGGGAAAATAATTACTTTTTTAGGCTGTAAATTGTATAAAACACATGTACACTCTGTGGGCAAATGCAGATTTATTTAATGTTATAGTACGTGGTAAAACATAGTAACCACTATATTTTAAAGTACTAATTTTCATATATTTGAACAAAATAATTCCATGATTGGAAACTTTCTAGATGCTTCCTATTCAAGATATGTTATTCAGTACATGTAGTTCAAATGAAATCCGTAATTTTGACAAAAAATATAACACTGATTTTATATTTTTATGTAGCCTAATTTAATAATTTATTTAGCTGAGAGATTGACTGGTCATTTTTCACGATTCGCAGTGTTTTTCCGAGTACCACATTCTCGCGGTAATATTTACTGTGAAGTCTAGATAGATACGACTAGTGTCTGGTGTAGCCCTGTCTGCTTTTAAGTTGAGGGACAACAATTTATCTTAGAGAATTTTTCTTACGGTGGACGAATGGCGCATTTGTGCCCCAAAGCAGACTAAAACGCATCGTTTCATTTCTGTACATATTAATAAACCTTGCTTTTTAAGCAGGAATCTTTATTATTAGAACATCCTAGACTGTGACTCATTTCACTTTTCATAACCCTATTGTATAGAATTATAGCCGTATGGAATGGAAAGGAGGGACTGTTTAGTTCTGATTAACCACAGTGATTAAAGATTAAATCACGCTTAACAACACACGACAGCAGGAAATCCGTAGATATAAAATGTACTTTACGAATCTAAACGCAATTCCCTAAATATAGTGTTATGACAAAAGCGATAGGCAACGAACATATCTGACGTGCCTTATAAGATTTCCATTCCGTGCATTTTTCGTACAGTAATCATATCTTTAATATACCAACAAAATGCACATATGCAATGAAATACATTATTATTTTCAACAGTGACCAGTATGTTTCGGTCCTTACTGCGCCATCTTCAGGGAGAACATTATCGTATGTTCCAAACACAGGCAAGGACTTTTGTAATTTTAATTCTCACGTTGAAACAAAGGTTTTTTTTAAAAATAATTGTAAAGAAAGTTGTAACCCCACGTAGAATACATTTTAAGATATGTAATCAAACAATTTAACAATAGTTTAGAGCATACGATAAAGTTCTCCGTGAAGATGGAGCATTAAGCGCCGAAAAATGTAGGAGAGTTTTTTAAGTTCATGTGACCGTGCATCGTGACGAGTCCTTGTAACAAAACCAAATAGATGCACTAATTTCTTAAATTTATTTTGGAATGAAACTACATGTTTCGGACAGTTCTTCTGTCCATCATCAGGAGTTTTTCACTGTACACACAGCAATGGTATATGTCATACAGCTTGCGAGCAGGATCAGGACGTTATCCTGATCCTGCTCGCAAGCTGTGAGCAAACCTGTATGACTTAAACCATTGCGACGTGTACAGTGAAAAACTCCTGATGGTGGACAGAAGAACTGTCCGAAACAAATAGTTTCAACCCAAAATAAATTTCAGAAATGAGTGCAACTAGTTGTTTTTATTGTAATAATGTAGGAGAGTGTTGACAACAATACATGTATTTTACTGTATATGTGCATTTTGTTTGTTATGTTAAAGATGTAATTACAACCTCAGATGCGTGTTAACATATTTGTGCCTGTTTGCTCTTTATGTAGCAACGTAGAGACGACAGTCTCTGAACCGGTACGGTTTTCATTTGCTTCGTCTTTATCGAGAATTTTCTTTGTCCGCCCTAGCATTGTGCGTCATAGGAGACATGCTTACTGTCTACCATAGGCTTATCTACTAAAAAACCTGCATTCCCAAATTTAGAAAATTCTCTTCTTTCTTTAGTAAAATGAATAGTTGTGAGTAAACGTGGGAAAGAAATACGTAATAAGTAGCCTTCTGAGCGCCGTCATTTCGTCTTGCGTCTCTTATTTATTCCACTCCAGTGCATCAGGTGTGACCGCACACAATTACAGAAACTCGCGTCGAATATATCGAAATAGGTAACACATAACAGGGAATAAGCTAACGTTAAACTTTAAATCTTCTTTTTAGTGACAACCTATGCAAACAGAAGCACATAACGTATGAATAAACTCGATTTGTCTTAAAGTTGTCCATTCCGTGCATTTCGGAAAAATGTATTCGTTATACGTGAATGTGGTTGGTTTTAATAAATGAATACATTCAACTTGATTTGTCTTCGAGTTTTTAGTGCTACTGACACTGTGATCACAGACGTACATAAATGTTAGGTTTACAACCTTCATATTTTTTAAGATTCACAAGTTGAAGTTGCAAAGTTAAACGATGATTGGGCTTTAAGTTTTAATTTTTTTGTTTTTGTTTTTCCTTTTGCCATAAATCCTATTCATGGTGTTCGTATCGCGGAGGTTCGTGTTTCTATTTACTGCTCCTTCCTACGCAAGTATTGCTTATGTTGCTCAAATAAGGATACTGAGAACTGTCTAGCACATGAAGGCTGACAAGCAGTTAATGTTGCCATGGATATAAATGTTTGACTTACTATATTTGTTTCCCTGTAAATGTAATTACTTGAACATCGGTCTGTCGTGGCTGTCATCGGTAAATGTGGGTCAAGGTCAATTCTGGTTATACTTTACGGTATTTTCTCAAGTTATATGAAGTACCCTCCAATAGTAGGTGAATACCGTAATGATTTGTGAATGATGTGAAGGTAGGCTGTCATAGAAGAACTCGAGTTAGTTTTAGGGCAAATAATTATTCAGATTTCGTCCAAGAAGACTGCAGGACTTCACACGATAATCAGGGCGAGAGATAATTCTTAACGGGTTTTCCCTGATATACTTTATTATTTGTGGAGAAAATATGGCAAATGCAAAAATGCACATATTTTCCTTCCACACTGCTTGTCCTGTATAGTTGGTTACAGCATAATTAACACCAAACTCAATCATATGTGGCTAAAATAAATAAAAGACTGTACCTGACGGTCCCAGCGGCCGCGCGATATAAGGCGTAGGTCTGCGGCCGATTGCCTGCTTAGATTGTGGGTTCGAATCCCACGGGGGCATGGATGTCTGTCTATTATGAGTATTGTGTTTTGTCAGGTAGAGGTCTCTGCGACGAGCTGATCACTCGTTCAGGTGAGTGCTGCCAACTGTGGTGTGTCGGTGTGTGTGTGATCTAGAATCTCCGTAAATGTGGAGGCCCCGACCCACTGGGGGCTGTTGCGCCAAAAATAAACTGTATCGAGCCTGTCAACTTACAGCTTGGCAGACCCTTCTCCTTAATTTTGGAGAGACACATGACTCTGTTGCCAACTGTTTGACCAAAGCTGTATTTTCAACATTCCTTGCAGAGTCTTTCTATAATAATGCACTAATGTAGGCCATGGCCTTTATCCTTCTCGCTTTTTTCGAATTCCTGCATGAATTCCACGGTACCTAACCGTGATGTTAAGATAAACGCCATAAAAAGCCGTAGATTGCTATCAACTGATATTGCATTTCCTTAATTCAAGAATTATCCGACTGTTTATCTTACGTGTTTAAATCTCATTTTCCTCCACAATATTTAGCGTAGTTGATACGTAAAAGCAACCCCATTAGACGCCTGGACAGACCTTGAGGGTTCTAGGAGGTTGAGGCTTCAATATTTCAAGACAATCGGCACATGAATGTGATAAGTTTGTCAGCCCTACGAACCGGCCACCTTTACCCCCTGGAAATATTCCTGGTCCTCATGTCTGTTAGAGGTTGAGTCGACCCCAGGGCCGGCCAGAAGCGTTATGTCAATTAAATATTCCGGTGAAACCATCGGGAATAGAACCCTCGTCTTTCTGGCTTGAAGCGCAGAACCTCACCCAAATGCGCCACCACGTGTCGCGTAGTTGATATGTGGATCATTTAAAAATATCAGCAGTATTATATACAATAAGTAAACTACAATTTCTTAAAAATATTCTCAATTTTAAATTATTAATGATTATATCTGTCTATGTATTTCTCTACTTTTCATTTCATTATTGTTTCTTGGTACTTCTATATATATTTCTTCGATGTAACTTATACTTATCTCCAATCTTCCCTTTTTCGCGTCTTCCTGCTTGCCTTTCCTTTACACTTTTGTTATTGATGGTCACTGGAGCAATTTCAACAACAAGATGATAAACTTCCCGAATTTATAACGTAACAGCGTCAATGAATTGAACCATGGAAAGTCAATAATAATAATAATAGATTTTTCCATGGTCCAATTCATTGACGCTGTTACAAATTATAATTATTATTATTATTACCCTAAGATAAGAGAAAAGGTAAAATTAATTCAGTCGTTGGTACGATACTTATAATAATTCTACGAGGTAGAAGAAAACAAAGTCCAAGCTCGAAGCCTGTTTCTGTATCAGGTAACGGAATATATCTTGGCTGACTGCTCAGAAACTTCACGCAACTGAAGGTTATAGAAATTCTGTAGTTTAGAGAAAAATATGACAGATTTCTCTTAATACTAAATACGTTTACCAGAAGGTTATAAATTTGTAATTCTATCCCGTGAAATTATTAAATGTAAATGGAAATAGTCGTGTACAAGTGCACTAGAGAGCGTAAGGCAAGGGGAAATGTCACATAAAAGTTGGAGTAGGATAAAAAGCGAGGCCAAAGATTTAGATGGAAGAAAATGGAGACTGCAGTAGACAGAGATAGAATGTGTGTGTAAGAGAGTGAGAGAAACAGAAAGGACAAACAGAGCATCTCTACGTCAGTTTTTTAACTAACTTCACAGAAACACCCTAGATGGTAGAAAATAGAAACTTTTTCTTATCATGCATTATTTTTTATTCTTGATCTTTCGTTTTATTGCTGGAGAGTTTTCGCTATTATGGCACTCCTTCGTGTTCTTTCTTTCTTCCCGCCTTTACGATAGACATGCTTGACAAAAACGAAATAGCTGACGTCCTATCAGTTTAATCATGACGTCACTTGACGACCAGTACTGTTTCCAAGCCAGTGAAGGAGAAGTAACTTCTTTGCCCTGTTTTTTTGTTTCTGCTCCTTTGTATGTAATAGTTTTCTTCTCGTGTATCTTGCATCCAAATCCATGTTTTATTTAAAACGCGACGGTCGTGTATCACTTTGTTGTCTGCATTCGATCATGCCCATTTCCCAGTGATGCCACTCGGAACCGTGCTGACCCTCCGGAAACTTTGCAGATTTTCATGTGAAGGGGAAAATATAATTTCAGACAATATCATACTCAGTGAAACTAATTTAATCTTTCAGTTTGATAAGAAACAGTTTTAATTTAGTTTAGGTATGATATTTTACATTAAAAACGAGACCGTGAGCTTTAGATTTTGGATAGCAGCAGAAATTTCCTTACAGGACACAGATTCGAGGCAATGTCACTGCAACTAGTCGGGTATTACTTATTCTTTTACGTCGATAAATACACACCGTCTCCAAGAATATACCAAACAGATTCTATGTTTTGTTGACTGCACATCCCTGTATAATCGTTTTCAAATGAAGCCAAATAAGTGCACACTAATTCCTAGTATATTTTTTTCAACTTCTCTACCTGTTTCGGGCTACTATGTGCCCATCATCAGGAGAACTTACCGTATATATGCGACACTGGTATTTTTCACTCTTTATGGGTGGCTGTCTGACAGCCACCCATACAGAGTGAAAAATACCAGTGTCGCATAGATACATTAAGTTCTCCTGATGATGGGCACATAGTAGCCCGAAACAGGTAGAGAAGTTCAAATAAATATAATAAGTAGTAGTGTGGACCTAGTTGGCTTCATTTGAAAAAGATATCAAACAGATGTTTAACAACTTAAAACCTTGTGTTTGCCTGAAACTGAGTGGGTTACGCTGAACGAACATGCATCAGAATTACGTTTATGCCAAGAATTTTACATGAAGTTTAAATTTATCGGATTTCCACTTTACGCTAGATTCTCATATTTCCCATTTGCTATACAAAACTATAAATACTA
>Ga0131853_10003525_pt1 | contig 28045 bp, 21 predicted proteins | sample TergutLab28metaG_FD_92764 | JGI IMG/M metagenome (GOLD analysis project Ga0131853, IMG submission 92764) | Labiotermes labralis P1 segment gut microbial communities from Petit-Saut dam, French Guiana - Lab288 P1 (version 2) (version 2) | ecosystem: Host-associated > Arthropoda: Insects >...
CAAAGGCAGGCTTGAGGGAGAACACGGTGGCTGTGATGCAAGCTTCATCGGCGACTACTGCCGCACGGGCGTGAATGCCATTCTCATGCCCGGCGTAAAAATGGGGGTATATAGCATTTGCGGCGCAGGCGTGGTGCTCAACGAAGACTTGCCTGATAATACCTTAGTATATGCCGAGCAAAACCTGATAAAGAAACCATGGGGACCGGAACGTTACGGCTGGTAGCCGCCTGCGGCGGGGCTTCCAACGCTTCGCTGTATTCTATCAAAGTTTGGAGGAAATGTTATGCGTAGATTTATTTCTGTTTTGGCTTGCATCGCTCTGCTGACAAGCTTCGCAGTGTTCGCCAACGCAAACCCTAGCACCTACGTCACCTACGCGCAATTTGGCGCCGTGGGTGATGGCGTAACCTGCGATTTTGATGCTATCATCGCTGCGCACAACTATGCCAATGCAAACAATCTGCCTGTGCGTGCCGAACCAGGTGCGGTCTATTATATCATTGGCTGTGGCAGTGTTGCCACCATCCAAACAAACACCGATTGGCGCGGCGCACAGTTTATTATCGATGACACAGCTATCACCTACGACAACGGTGCCTATGTGCTATTTCAAGTAACCTCGCGCTATGCTACAACGAGAATTGAAAGCATCGAGGCACTATATGCAGGACAAGCGAATATCGGCATTACACTGCCACAACAATCGTTTGTGATTATTCGTGATTACACTACTCGGCATTACATGCACCCGGGCATGCCAAATGGCGAGGCAAAAACAGATTTGATTATCGTGTGTGAACTTGGTTACGTTGATTCTGCAACGCCAATTATTTGGGACTTCAATCATGTGAACTATTTAGAAGTATTTCCTATGGATGAAGAAGTGTTAACCGTAAGCGGCGGCAATTTTACTACTATTGCCAATCAAACACCACAAGGCCAACGCAGCTATAACCGCGGCATTAATATCACGCGTTCCAATGTAGTGCTTGACGATGTCCACCATCAATATACGGGCGAAGAGTATGACGGTGCTATCTATATGAGCTTTTTCCGCGCACAAAACGCAGCCAATATCACCATCCAAAACAGCACTATGTCTGTGCGCCGCAACACCCGCAATCTCGGTTCCTATGCCCTGTTTGCATTCAATGTTGCAAATTTCACTGTCCGTAATGTGCAGCAATTCAATTGCATTCACGACCGAAATTATTGGGGCGCGGTGGGCATACACATCATGAAAAACATGGTGTTTGATAATGTTGCGCTGTCACGCATTGGCTCGCACAGGAGAGCACATAACTTAACCATTCGTAACTCCGAAGTCGGTTGGACGGGTATTCCCACCACCGGCAGTGGTACTCTGTTGCTGGAAAACACTACGGTAAGCTCTTGGCATTTGATTACCCTGCGCGAACTATTTGGCTCCAGTTGGCGAGGCGACATTGTCATCCGCGATGTCGTGTTTCGACCCCAAAGTCGCGACGTTGCACTTATTTATTTTGCCAACAACGGACAAAATAACTTTGGTTTCCAAGCCGCTCTCCCCACAACTATTTGCATTGATGGTCTCGTCATTGACGATGCACACATGCGCTGGAATGGTCGCCCCTTCCCGCATATTTACACCGGTCCAACTATATTCACTGCCAACCACACCTATGGCAACGATGCGTTGGGTATTCTGCTGTTGTGGGACTGGCTGACCGTGCGCCGCCGCGCGCCTCATCGTATCCAAATCACGCAGGAAATCTCACTACGCAACGTGGAAGTGACAAGCGGCCGCCGTTTGCGCCTTAGCCGCAGTGTATTTGAATTTCGCAACACTAATTTAACTTGGAGGTGCCCATGCGCAAGCTAATCAGTGTAATTCTCATCTGTCTGCTGGTCTTCACCGGCTTTGCCATCAGGGCAAGCGCCAACCCCACGTCATATGTCACCTACGCGCAATTCGGCGCTGTGGGCAATGGCGTGACTTGTGACTTCGCGGCTATCATCGCCGCGCACAACTACGCCAACGAACATGATTTGCCTGTTCGCGTGAACTCGGGCACATATTTCATCGGTGCGGCAAATGCTACCGCACAAATCCAAACCAGCACAGATTGGACAGGTGCGAATTTCATTATTGATAATTCTGCAGTTTCCGTTGCGCTGGGGCAGCACAGCCACAACGTATTTCGTGCATCTACCCGCTTGGACGTCCTCCCCCTGTCCGGACAAGTGGAATCTCTTGCCGCAGGGCAAGAAAACATTGGCATTACTTTGCCGCAACCCTCACTCGTGTTTGTGAGCAACGAGCATGTGCGCCACTATATTCGCAATGGTCAAGGGAATGGCAGCGCCATGGCTGATTTCTTTATTGTGGATGAAAATGGCGATGTGTGCCCAAGCACACCCATCACTTGGAACTTTGAACAAATCACAAATATGTATGCACGCCCAATGGACAGCGAAACACTCTATATCACCGGCGGGCACTTTACCACCATCGAAAGCGCCAATGGCTGGAACAGCCCCTACTTTAACCGAGGGCTGAGAATTGAGCGTTCCAATGTGGTGATTGACGGAATTGTGCATGAAGTCATCGATGAAATTCCCGGTGAAGTGCCACCCAACAGCGGCTTTTTGACCATGGGCAGTGGAGCTAATCTAGTTGTGCAAAATGCCGCATTCGCCGGACGCATGCGAGCACAGCATGGTTCTTATGACATTCACCACTGGAGCACCGCAAATGTATTATTTTACAACGTAACCCAAACCAACTGTATTCACGATACCGGACGTTGGGGCATTCATGCCTCCAATAACACACGCAATATGACGTTTGATAACGTTTCGCTTTCTCGCATTGATGCCCACCGCAGCGCAAATAATCTCACCATTTTAAATGCAGATATTGGCCATTCAGGGTTGGCACTCATTGGCCGCGGCACACTGCTGGTAGAAAACACCACCGTACGCAGTTGGCATTTTATCACCCTGCGCGATGATTTTGGCTCAACTTGGGATGGTGATATGATATTACGCAACAGCCGGTTTATTCCTCTTGGCAGTGATGCCATCGTAATACAATCATCAAACCACGGCAATATTCATTTTGGCCATCCAACCACCTTGCCACACACCATTCTCCTTGAAAACTTTGTGATTGAAGATTGTCATTTGAGCTTTGTGCGTGGCCGCTTGGGCGGTTTTTTGCCCATTCAGTTTTATTCGGGGCCGAGCATATTGGGCGCTTTGCATGAATATGGCAACGACGCACTGTATGTTACCCTGCTGTGGGATTGGTTAACTAACCGCCGTAGCCCTTATCCGTTTGGGTTAACGCAAGAAGTCACTTTACGCAATGTGGAGGTGACCAGTGGACGCCACCTACGTTTAAGCAAAAATGTCTTTCGTTTGCGCGAACGCATTTTCCGCAATGTAAGAGTAATACGCGAGTCTACTTGCCCATGCGGGGTGAGCACGTGAGTCATGCCATCTTTCTAACCCAAGAATCGGGGCACATCGCCAAGGTATATGCTACCGCGCCGTTGCACATAAAAAACTTGCCGTTGCATACCACACCGAAAAATTCACCCCAAGTAGAGTTTATCTTTTCCACCTGGGGCATGCCAAGCATGAGTGAAGATGAGGTGCGAGCATGCTTTCCCGCACTCAAAGCGGTGTTTTATGCCGCCGGCAGTGTGCAGCATTTTGCAAAGCCATTTTTGCGCTGCGGTGTGCAGGTATTCAGCGCTTGGGCAGCCAATGCCGTGCCAGTGGCCGAGTTTTGCTTGGCGCAAATTCTGCTGGCCAACAAAGGCTACTATCAAAGTGCCGCCATGCAAAAGCAGCGAAAGCGTCACAAGGCACAGACGTTTGCCCAGCAGCAACCCGGCAACTTTAATGCCAAAGTTGGCCTAATTGGCTGCGGCATGATTGGCAGCCGCACCGCACAGCTGTTGCAGCCATTTGACGTGCAGGTGCTGGCCTATGATCCCTACTTGAGCAACGAACGCGCGAGCGATCTTGGCGTGACAACATGCAGCTTAGAAGAATTATTTGAATGCTGTAACACAATTTCAAACCATCTGCCGAATAACACACACACACAGGGCATGCTCAATTACGAGTTATTCAAGCGCATGCTGCCCAACGCCACGTTCATCAACACCGGGCGTGGCGCACAGGTGGTAGAGGCGGATTTAATCCGTGCACTGAAAAAAGAACCCGCCCGCACAGCCGTGCTTGACGTAACCGAACCCGAACCACCTGCACGCAGAAGCCCGCTGTATATCCTGCCCAACGTGGTGCTTACCCCGCACATTGCGGGCAGCACCGGCCGCGAAGTTGCACGCATGGGCGATTACATGCTGACGACCTATGCAGATTTCACGGCAGGCAAACCCTCACCGCACGAAGTAACCCTAGAAATGCTGGAGAATATGGCATGAAATTTGGCTTAACATCCGTCACTTTCCGCCACCTCACTTGGCTGGAGAATATCTGCGCAGCAGTTGAATGCGGGCTGCAAGGCATTGAATGGGGCGGCGATATCCACTGCCCACCAGGCAATGTGGCACTTGCTAGCGAAATCGCTCAAGCTACCCGCGAGGCTGGCTTGGCTGTGCTTAGCTATGGCTCATACTATCGCCTAGGTGCGGGCGAAGAATTTGCACCTGTGCTGACCAGTGCGATTGCACTGGATGCGCCCATCATTCGTGTGTGGGCAGGCACCAAAGCTTCAGCGAAATACACCGCCGAAGAACGTGCCCTTGCCATTGCCGATGCCACGCGCATTGCCGCCCAAGCAGCCGCGCACAACATTACCGTATCGCTGGAATATCACCGTGACACATTAACAGACAACGCCGCAAGCGCAGTAGATTTGCTGCAAGCAGCTGGCAACACCAAAACATACTGGCAGCCGAATCCTGAACTTTCTCGCAAACAAAACTTGGCCGAGCTGCAAGCCGTGTTGCCATGGCTAACCTATGTGCATGTATTCCAATGGCGGCACGACGGCAGGCGTCTGCCCCTGAAAAACGGCGCAAAGGATTGGCAGACTTACTTTGCCGTTGCTAATGAACACGCACAGGCCGCGATACTGGAATTTGTAAAAGACAATAGCCCCGCACAATGCGCACAGGATACAAAGACACTTAAACTAATCACGAGGAGTAAATAATGAACCACAAAATCCACGTGGGCTTTGGCCTGCACGTCAACTGCTATCACTCCTACCGTGGCGACGCGCCTGACGACACCGGTTTTGGGGGCGATATTCGCATTATCCGCAAAATCATTCAGCAACTCGATGACCTCAACGCACGAGGCATCCCCTGCAAAGCCACGTGGGACACCGAAAATGGGTATAGCCTTGAGGAAATTTTGCCCGAACATGCGCCCGATATCATCACGGGTATGCAACGCCGTGTGAAAGAAAACGGCGATGAAAATATCATCATGGGCTATAACAATGGCGCGCTGGGCGCCATGACGTTCGATGAACTGAAGGCCTCAATTGACTGGGCAGTGAGCAACGAAAAAGGCAGCGGCCTGCAAGACCTCTTTGGTGAATGCGCGATGATTGTGCGCCCGCAGGAGGTCATGTTTAGCCCACCGCAAGTGGCGGATTATAAAAAACTTGGCGTGCAGGCGTTATGTCTTTATCACAGTGCGGTGCCATTTGATGCCATGTCTACCATCACTCCGCAGATGAGTGATGCACACAAATTCAACCCGGTTACATATACCTACGATGGCGAAAGCATGACCGTGCTGCCATGTATTTCTAATGCAGACTTGCTTGATGTGGGCTGCCTGCGCGCACTGGTGAAAGATTTACGCGCACAACAAGAACGTGGGGAAATCAACCACGATGTATTCATTTTCACCAACATGGACGCCGACGCGCCTTTCTGGGAGCCGCTAAACTTGCCATGGCCTTTGGGCAAATTGCCCGGCACGCATGGAATTCGCGGGCTGGCCGAGGAAGTTGCCGACCTAGATTACGTGGTATTCAATACCCCCGGCGGCTATCTGAAAGATCACCCACCGCTGGGCAAAATCACTTTTGGGCACGACACCGCCGACGGCAACTACACCGGCTATGCCAGCTGGAGCGAAAAGCCCTTTAACCGCTTTGTGTGGACACGCATTGAACGAGCAAGAGCCATTGCACGCGCGCAAGGCAAAGATTGGGGCAGCGCAGGCTTTCACGACCGCGTGATGTTATTATCTACTACCCACTTTGGGTTAAGTTCGCCGGTATTAAACATCGACCGTGAACGGCGTGCCCTTGCACTGTCGCGCGATATGCTGCAAAAAGAGCTGGATGCACAGCCGCAGGTGAGCAAAATCACCGCCGTGCAAATCGGTGATGCAAGTGACATCATGAGCGTGGAACTGTGCTTTGCCCCTGGCTGGCTGCCGCAAATTGAGCAACTGAACATACAGGCAGATTGTCTGCAACACTTTGGCGGCATCGCCCTGCGTCACCATGAAGACAACAGCATAGCAGCTGCGTTTGTGTTATGCAAGTTTGCGCGACCCGTGCAGTCTGCCGAACTTAGCATCACCAATAACGCCGCAGTCGTCTTGACTGCCACGCCCTCACGTTTGCAGGCCGGTGCTTTACAATTCAACACCTGTGCACACGGCGAAATGTTGTCGGTCAAATACAACGGCCAACCCATTGCGGGCAAAGATTTTCTCGCCAGCTTCCTCACCTACGGCGGGCAGAACTATCCATTTTCGCCCAAAAAACGTGCTGTGTTGCCCATGGCAGGGCAACTGCAAGGCATGCGCCTACAGGGTGAAATTCATTTGCCCGAACAACTGCGTCCCGGCAGCTATTGCTTGGACTTCTTCACCCTGCCCGGCTGCAATGGCATCATGCTGCGCAGCAAGGTGCTATACCCCTACACACCCGAACGGCACGCCATTGCCACCACAACAAGTGCACTGGGACGCTGCTACGACATCGCGTGGCAGCAAGCCGTGCCGCTACAACTCACGCCAAAACTGACTGGCGAATTGCATGTAGTCAAGCGCAATTTTGACCATAAAGTCAGTGATTTTCCTGTAGCATCATTCCGTGAAAGCATGCCCGAAAACGCCAACCTTGATTCATTCAACCACCAGCTCACCGGCGGTTTTGTTGGGCTGAGCAATGGCAATGTGGGGCTGCTGGTGGCCAATGCACGGCAGGTGAGCGGCTCCATGTCACACTGCCCCATGCGTTTGCGGCATAAGGATGGAAAAGATACCGTGAAGCTGGCCCCGTTTGGAACTTACCATGGCCCGCAGCGTAAACACCCCAGCCGCGGCAATGGTTTCATGGCCGATGCCTACAATATTGTTGCACCGCAATCGCGCTCGCTTGCCCCTGCCTACAACGGTGTGGAGGAAAGCACTGTGCTCGGCCTATTTGCCTACGATGGTCTGCGCCCGCAAGGCTCGCAGTTGGCCGAAGTTTGCGCCATCGCCGATGGTGCCGTGCTGCAAGTTCCCGCCGATTCTCCCGTGTTCCCTCGTCCTGCCGAAGATGATTACGTCATCTTCCCGCCCGCACAGGAACACACGGCAAAAAAACAAAAGCTAGTGATTTTCAGCGGCACGTTGCCCAGCCCTATGCACATGGCGCGCGTGGGCGTGCGTGCGTTGCGTAATATCAAAAAAGCACAACGCCGCGCAAAATAAAAACAAGTGACCGTCCCCCTTCGGTCACTTTCTCCATTGTTTATCTCAATAACGCAATCAGCCACTCTAAAAACATTTGATCAAAATGATCATCTTCCGTATGGTCTGCCAACAGCTCAATCATATATGACTTTTTGGGGTCATTTGCATGGTCGCGCGCTAGTTCATGTAATACGTCAAGTTTTGCGAAATTGATCATATTGCACTCCTTAATTGCACATTCATTCAGTTGGGGGGGGGGGGGGTAAGGGAGGGAGAAAGTTTGAAGAACTTTCCCCCATTTTACCCTTTGTGACATTATAACACAGATTAATCTCTTTGTCAATATTTTCCATGAAAATATTTTAAAAAATTAGCCCGCAGAAGTTGTCTGCGGACTAATGCATATTTATTGTGCGGCGTATACCTCATATCGCGCCCAAATATCCTCCAGTTCGTGCAGCGTTTGCAGCACACCATCACCTTGACTGCGTGCACAGGCAGCCAGCAATGCATTGATTAAACTCAGCGGCGCCACCAGCGAATCCACAAACGATGCCGCATCACACGCCGCCAGCAACACGTGCTGGCTCACCTGCGCAATGGGCGATTGTGGCGCGTCGGTAATCGCTACGGTGCAAGCACCGCGGTCACGCGCAAAGCGCAACGCACTCAATGTACGCTGAGAATAGCGCGGAAAACTAATCGCCACAAACAGGTCGTGTTCGCTGATACGCAGCATTTTTTCATAAGTTTGGCCGTCCACCAACACAACGCCGGGGTGAAGCACATTCAAATGCAGCGCCAAAAAGTTTGCTAGGGTGGCCGATGACCGTGTGCCTTGAATATAAATACGCTGCGCTTGACCAATGGCCTGCACCACTGCCGCAAACTCCTCGCGGCAAGTTTGCTCAAGGGTGCGGCGAATCAATTCAGCATCGGCAGCCATGGTACGGTCAAGAATTTTATCCTCACGGCTGCCCAGTTTTACGTCCGCCGCTTGCAAACGCTGCACACTGGTGAGGCGACTACGAATCATATCCTGCAGATATTTTTGCAACTGCGGGTAGCCGCCAAAGCCGGTTTCGGCCGCAAAGCGTACCACGGTAGACTCACTGACCCCAATGACTACACCGATAGCCGCCGCCGTCATAAAGGCAGCTTTATCGTAATTTTGCATGATGAAATCAGCCACTTTACGATGGCTTTTCGATAGGCCGGGATAATGCTGCTGAATTTGTTGAAATATCATGCGCGCAAACTCACACCCATCTTATCCAATGCTTTAATGCAACGTTTCACGGCGGCATCGGCTTGTTCGTCGGTCAGCGTGCCCTCTGCACTGCGCAAGGTGAGCGAAAACGCTACGCTTTTCTTGCCTGCCTGCACCTGTTCACCGGTATACACATCAAACAACGCAACATGCTCGCACAGCTTGCCGGCAGCGGCTTCAATTGCCTGTTGCAGAGCGAGCACAGGCACGTCAGCATCGCACACTAACGCTAAATCACGAGTGATGGCCGGGTAGCGCGGCAGGGGCTTGTAGGTCACATTGCGGTTAGCGTTGGCAAACAGCACATTGAAGTTCATCGTGCAAGTATACGTGCGCATGCCCAATTCGTAATTCTCCTGCACCTGCGGCGAAACCTCGCCAAACCAGCAGAACTCTTCACCATCAATCGAAAGAGCAGCAGCACGACCGGGATGCAGTGCGTAAGGCTCGGCGATGGCTACAATGTCGTAACCCGCCACGCCGCAGCGCGCCAGCAACTGCTCAATTGCGCCTTTTAGCGTGAAGAAATCCACGCCCGCGCCATACATACCCAGCGTGATGACGGTGCGTTCTTCGGGCAATTCTTCATCGCCGCGCGGCAGATAAATCGTTGCCAATTCATACAACGCTGCACTAGCATTGCGATTGTTATAGTTACGGCTGAGCACGTCAAGCATGCTCGGCAACGGAATGGTGCGCATCACACTGGTGTCTTCGCCCAACGGATTACTAATCACCACACTATTGCGCAAAAAGGAATCCGCAGGCAGTTCGAGTTTATCGTAGCCCTTGGGACTGATGAACGACCACGTGGTAATCTCGCTGAAGCCCTGCGCACGCAACACCTCGCCCACAAAGCTTTGCAGCTGCTGGCGCGGGGTCAGACGGGCATCAGCCAGGCCACGCAGCGGCACATTGGGAATATTGTTATACCCAAACAACCGCGCAATTTCCTCGGCCAAATCCTCTTTCGCTACTAGGTCATTGCGCCAACTGGGTACGGTCACGCTATCGCCATTCACCACACAGCCAAGGCTTTCCAGCATGGCGATTTGCGTGGTGGCGGCGCAATCAATGCCCAAGAAAGCATTCACCCATGCAGGGTCAAATGCAATGCTGCACTCGGCTTTGGGTGTGGGGAATACATCAACAATACCCGAAACTACATCGCCTGCGTCAAGCTGTTGCACCAGTTGCAGTGCTCGGCTAATCACCTGCACACAGCCGCTGGGGTCAAGTTTTTTTTCAAAACGAGCACTGGATTCTGTGCGCAGGCCCAATGCTTTGGCAGTTGCACGCACTTGCATGCCATAAAAACACGCCGACTCAAACACCACGGTTTTGGTGTCATCCATCACACCACTAAACTCGCCGCCCATCACTCCAGCCACGGCCACGGGCTTTTGTGCATCAGCAATCACCAGCATATTATCGCTCAGCTTGCGTTCAATGCCATCCAGTGTAGTAATATTCTCCCCTGCCGTGGCATTGCGCACGATGACTTGATTGCCCTGCAGGTAACGCAAGTCAAAGGCATGCATGGGCTGGCCAAACTCCAGCATCACATAGTTAGTGATATCAACGATATTGTTAATAGGGCGCACGCCGCTGGCACGCAGGCGCTCGCGCAGCCAACGCGGGCTGGGCGCAACACGCACATTCTCAACCACAGCACCGGCGTAGCGATAACACAAGCTCGGCTCATCAATTTGCACCTTGAGATAACTATTTACATCACCAGTGCCGTTGGGTAGCGCGGATTCGGACACAGTGAACGGCACACCAAACGTCGCGGCTGCCTCACGCGCAAGGCCAACCACACTTAAACAATCAGGCCTGTTCGACGTAATCTCAAACTCGGTAATGATATCGTCAAGTCCCAGCGCCTGCTGAATGGCCATGCCGGGTTCACAGGTGCAGTCGTCGCCCAGCAGAAAAATGCCATCATCAGGCGCATAGGGGAAATCATGCTGTGAAAGACCGAGTTCATCAATGCCGCATAACATGCCCTGGCTAACTTCGCCGCGCATTTTCGTTTTCTTGATTTGATGCCCGCCGTGAATAGTCGAGTTATCCTTGGCCACGGGCACATATGCCCCGGCCATAACATTTTGCGCGGCAGTGACAATCTGCGCCTGCGGCGAGCCAGTCGCTTCGCTGTGTTCTATCCCAAGGTCTACTTGGACTACCCACAGGCGGTCGCTGTCGGGGTGGCGCTCAATAGCCGTAACATGACCAACCACGATATTTTGCAGCTGGCTGCCCTCTTGCACAAAGCCCTCAACCTTCGAGCCGCTCATGGTCATCGCGTCAGCGAATTCTTTATCGCTGCAATCCAGTTTAATGTAATCTTGCAGCCACTTTTTTGATAATTTCATATGTCCCCCTTAAAATTGCTGCAAAAAGCGCAGGTCATTTTCAAACAGCAAGCGAATGTCGTCAATTTCAAAGCGCATCATGGCCATGCGGTCCAACCCTATGCCAAAGGCAAAGCCACTGTAGACTTCCGGGTCAATGTTGCAGCGGCGCAGCACTTCGGGGTGCACCATGCCCGAGCCCAGCAATTCAATCCAACCCTCGCCTTTGCACATGCTGCAACCACCGCCGCCGCAACGAAAACACGACACATCAACCTCGCAACTCGGTTCGGTAAAGGGGAAGTGGTGCGGGCGAAAGCGCGTTTGCGTTTGCCCGCCAAACATGCGCTTGCACATTAAGTCCAAGGTGTGTTTCAGGTTGGCCATGGTCACGCCTTGGTCTACCACAAGGCCTTCCAGTTGGTGAAACAGCGGCGAGTGTGTGGCGTCCAAGTTATCTTGGCGATACACACGTCCGGGCGCGATGATACGAATTGGCGGCGCATGTTCTTCCATATAACGCACCTGCACCGGCGACGTTTGCGTGCGCAGCAGCATGCGTTCTGTGATATAAAACGTGTCGTGTGTATCGCGAGCGGGGTGGCCGGGCGGCAGGTTGAGTGCCTCGAAGTTGTAATAGTCCCACTCAACTTCAGGGCCTGTTGCAACCGAAAAACCCATGCCCAAAAAAATTTCTTTGGCTTCGTCAATGACGATGCTGAGCGGGTGCTTGTGCCCCACGCCGCGCTGTGTGCCCGGCATGGTGATGTCGATTTTCTCGCTCGCCAGGCGCGCCTGCAGCTCGGCTTGTTTGAGTGCTGTGCCACGACTTTCCAGCAAACTTTCCAGCTCGCCGCGCACTTCATTGGCCAATTGCCCCATCACCGGGCGTTCTTCAGCGGTGAGTTTGCCCATTTGCTTAAGAATAGCGGTCAGCTCACCCTTTTTGCCTAAGTAAGCCACACGTGCGGCTTCAAGTTCCTGCGTGCTTGCACACGCGGCAATGCGTTGCGCTGCTTGTTCTTGCAACGCCAATAATTCGTCTTTCATGCAAGTATCCTTCCGTTATTTCTGCATTCTGCATTATTATTTCTTAATTTAGAACAATCCGGTAATTATGCCATCATCATCAATGTCCATGCGGGTGGCGGCAGGCACTTTGGGCAGGCCGGGCATGGTCATGATGTCACCTGTGTAGGCCACCACAAAACCTGCGCCTGCGCTCACAGTCACATCACGCACGGTGATAGTGTGCCCGCGCGGGCTGCCAAGCTTGGCGGGGTCATCGCTGAGCGAAACAGGCGTTTTGGCCACGCACACCGGCAGCTTATCATAACCCAGCTCAACCAGCCGCTTGAGCGATTTCTCCGCCTGCGGGGTAAATTGCACACCGTCCGCGCGATAAAGCTGTGTGGCAATCTTGCGCAGCTTTTGCTTGATGCTATCGCTAAGCTCATATAACGGCGCGTAATTCGCAGGCTGCTCACAAGCTTGCACCACAAGCTCAGCCAGTGATTCACCGCCCGCCCCGCCCTTGGCGAATACCTCGCACAGAGCAATCTCCACGGGGCAGTTGGCCTGCAAAAACGCGATTTCTTCATCCGTGTCGTCAGCAAAGCGATTGAGCGCAACCACAACCGGCACACCAAATTTCTGCATGTTCTCAATGTGCGTTTGCAGGTTTGGATAACCTACGGCCAACTCACCGCCGCCGTTATATTTCAGCGCACGAATGGTCGCGACAATCACCACACAACTTGGCACAATGCCAGCCGCACGGCATTTGATATGCAAGAATTTCTCCGCGCCCAAATCACTGCCAAAACCCGCCTCGGTGATGGCATAATCACCCAGTTTGAGCGCAAGCTTGGTGGCACGCACGCTATTGCAACCATGCGCGATATTCGCAAACGGCCCGCCGTGCATAATCGCCGGGGTATTCTCAAGCGTTTGCACCAAATTGGGATTAAGCGCATCTTTCAGCAGCAAAGTCATTGCGCCGCATACGCCTAGGTCGCGGGCATAAACGGGCTGGTTGTCATATGTATAAGCCACCAGCATACGTTCCAATCTCGCGCGCAAATCAGCTCTGTCGCTGGCCAGGCAAAGAATCGCCATGACTTCACTGGCCACGGTAATGTGAAAATGATCCTCACGCGGCACACCGTTGATGCGCCCGCCCAGCCCGATAGTGATATTGCGCAGGGCACGGTCATTCATGTCTAGGCAACGCTTAAACAGGATTTGCCGCGGGTCGATGCCCAATGGGTTGCCCTGCTGCAATGAATTATCAATCGCCGCGCAAAGCAAATTGTTCGCCGAGGTAATGGCATGCATATCGCCGGTAAAATGCAGATTGATGTCCTCCATGGGCACCACCTGCGCATAGCCGCCGCCGGCCGCACCACCTTTGATGCCGAACACAGGTCCCAAGCTCGGCTCACGCAGGGCAATCACCGCTTTTTTGCCAATGCGCTGCATAGCTTGTCCAAGCCCAACCGTCACAGTTGTTTTGCCCTCCCCGGCTGGGGTAGGGTTAATGGCCGTGACCAGCACAAGCTTGCCATTTGGCTTGTTCGCGCTCTTGGTAAACAGCGCATGCGAAAGCTTGGCCTTGTGGCGGCCATAAAGCTCCAAGTCATCTTCGGCTAGCCCAAGCTGTGCCGCAATTTGCGTGATAGGCTGCATGTTTGCTGATTGTGCGATATCGACATCACTACGCATGACAATCCTCCAAAATAAAGCTATCCTCTATTATACACCGTTGCAAGAAAAATTGCAAGCCCCATTTGACAATTTCGGGCTTGCATGATATAATAAAATTATGTTTAATCTAATCGCAACCGAATCTCGTGCCCGCACCGGCGTGCTGCACACCCCGCATGGCGAAATCCACACGCCGTGCTTCATGAACGTGGCCACCGGCGGAGCCATTAAAGGTGCCGTGAGTGCACATGACATGGCCGAGCAACTTGGCACACAGGTCATGTTATGCAATACCTATCATCTGCATGTGCGCCCGGGGGATGAACTGGTGCGCAACATGGGCGGCCTGCACCAATTCACCGGCTGGCAAGGGCCGATTCTCACCGACAGCGGCGGTTTTCAGGTCTTTAGTCTCGCCACGTTGCGCAATATCAAAGAAGAAGGGGTGACGTTTGCCTCACACGTGAACGGTGCACGTATTTTCATGGGTCCCGAAGAAAGCATGCGCATTCAACATAATTTGGGCAGTGATATCATCATGGCGTTTGACGAATGTGTGGCTAACCCGGCAACATATGACTATGTGAAAGCCTCGTGTGCACGAACAACGCGCTGGCTGTTGCGCTGTGTGGAAGAGCTGCGGCAGTTGGGCAGCAAGCAAATGCTGTTTGGCATCAACCAAGGCGGCACCTACGAAGATTTGCGTGTGCAGCACATGCAGGAAATTGCGCAGTTAAACCTACCTGGCTATGCCATTGGCGGGCTTGCGGTGGGCGAACCAAAAGAAGAAATGTATCGCATTGTGGAAACCGTTGAGCCGCACATGCCTGCGCACAAACCACGCTATCTGATGGGCGTGGGCACACCGGGCAATATGCTGGAAGCGGTGCGGCTGGGCATTGATATGTTTGACTGCGTGATGCCAAGCAGAAATGCCCGCCATGGTCACCTATTCACCTGGCAGGGCATTATTAACCTCAATAATAAAAAGCATGAATGTGACGAACAACCAATTGACCCCATCTGCACCTGCCCCACCTGCACGCGCTACAGCCGTGCATACCTGCGGCATTTGCTCAAAAGCGGCGAAATGCTTGCCCAGCGCTTGCTGGTGATGCACAACCTGCATTTCTACAACACACTCATGCAGCACATGCGCACACACATTGCACAGGGCACGTTTGCACAGTTTCATGCAAAATATATTGACTTGTTGGACAAGCGTACATAGCTTTGCTTTTATGTTGTCCGGAATAAGGCACAGCGAAGCGACCGAGCCCCACCGCAGGTGGTTACATCCAAAGCATGCCTAATAGCGCAAAGTAGGCGAAGTATTCTACGGCAAGCACAATCCAGCCCCAAAGTGTTGCAAAAAACGCTAACATCATGAGCCTCCCTTAGCTTTTTGTTTATTATAACATATCGTTCACAGTTTGTCAACAAGGAGATTGCCATGCCCCGCAAACAATGGCTGCTGAATAAAAATCTGGCCGAGCACCGCCACATGGCCGCCGCACTTGCGCAGGAACTCGAATTGCCCGCCTTTGCCGCCATGCTGGCGCTGGGTCGCGGCATTGGCGAGGAGGAACTCCCCGCTTTTTTGGGCCTGGAAGATGAGCCGCTTGTCAATCCCTATGACCTGCCGGACATGGAAATGGCCGTTGAGCGCATTGAACAGGCCATCGAACGCGACGAGCATATCACCGTGTTTGGCGACTACGATGCTGATGGTGTTTCGGCCACCGCTTTGCTCACCATGTACTTACGCAGCCGCAGCGAACATATCACTTGGCATATCCCTGACCGCCAAACCGAGGGCTATGGCCTGACCATGGGCGCGATTGATAAACTGCACGAGCAGGACACACAGCTCATTGTCACTGTAGATAACGGCGTGAGCGCACTGCGAGAAATCGCGCATGCTAAGGCACTGGGGATTGATACCGTGGTGACCGACCACCACCAATGCGGCGATGAATTGCCGGTGTGTTGCGCCATCGTCAACCCGCACCGACATGATTGCGAGCTGCCGTTTAAAGATTACACCGGCGTGGCGGTGGCATTTTTGCTCGTTTGCGCCCTCGAGGGCAGCGAGCCGGAAGAATTACTGCCTGACTACGCCGAGTTGGTTGCGCTAGGTACGATTGCCGATGTTACTCCCCTTCTAGGGGATAACCGTGTGTTCGTGCGCGAAGGCCTGCGCATGCTCAATGAAAACCCAGGCTTAGCGTTCAATGCACTGCTTCGCGTGGCCAACGCACAGCGCAAGCCCTACGGTACATCAGCGTTTTCATTCATGCTCGCACCGCGGATTAACGCCGCCGGGCGCATGGGCTTGGCCAATGAAGCACTAGAATTGCTGCTTTGCCGCGATGAAACACAGGCCGAAAGACTCGCTCAACAGCTGGATATCTATAACCAAGACCGACAGCTGGTGGAGCAGGAAATCTTCGCCCAAGCCGCCGCATGGTTAGAGGCCAACCCTGCTCGCCAACACGACCGCGTGCTGGTGTTTGCAGGCGAAGGCTGGCACGAGGGTGTGGTGGGCATTGTAGCCACACGATTACTGGAACGCTATGGCAAACCCATGCTGATGGTCACGCTCAATGGCGAGCAGGCCAAGGGCAGCGGGCGTAGCATACCGGGGTTTCATTTGTTCCATGCGCTGCAGCGCTCGGCGCACTTGATGCAAAAATTCGGCGGGCACGAGCTAGCCGCAGGCTTTAGCCTGCCTTCGGCAGAAGTGGATAGATTGCGCGAAGAAATTAATACTTATGCTGCACAGATGGACATGCCCTATCTCACCCAACACGTGGACTGCAAGCTCAAACCCGCGCACCTCACTGCCGATTTGGCCGATGAACTTGCCCTGCTGGAGCCATTCGGTCAAGGCAACCCACAGCCGGTGTTCGCCCTGCCGAAGATGACATTGATTGCAGCAACCCCAGTTGGCGAAGGCAAGCATTTACGCCTCACCCTTGAACAAAGCGGCACAAAAATCACTGTGATGGCATTTCGCACAACAATTGATGATTTCGCCTTCACCACAGGCGATGTGCTGGATTTGGCCGTAACGCTTGAGGCCAATGAGTTCCGCGGGCAGCGCGATGTTTCATTGATTCTGAAAAACGCGAAATTTAGCTTGCTGGCCAATGACAAACTTTTGCAAGCCGAAAGAATAGTTGAACAGGTGTTGCGCAGAGAAAACGTGCAAGTTGCTTGCCCCACGCGCGAGGACGGTGCCGTGGTATTTCGCTTACTCAAAGCTGCAAAATGTTCTGTGACGATTGAGCGTATATTATTGCAAACACAAACGCCACCCGAGCATTTCGCCCGGCTGTGGCTTGCAGCCGAAACACTGCGCGAGCTAGGCCTTGCCGCCACGGACGCCCAAGTGCGCTATTTCCTCGCCCCATGCGCCGAAAAAACGCCGTGGGAACAAGCCCCCCTCATCAAATTTTTAACCGCTTCGCGATAATGCATACAATTCACGTTGAAAGGTAACTATGAGATACTTACAACTCCTTCCGCTTGTGCAAAAGCCCGGCCGTTACACCGGTGGCGAACCCGGCAGTGTGATGAAAAATCCCGCCGAGGTTGCCGTGCGCATGGCATTTTGCTTCCCTGACGCATACGAAATCGGTATGTCGCACCTAGGGTTAAAAATACTTTATGGCCTAGCCAACAGCCGCGATGACTGCTGGTGCGAACGCGCATTTGCCCCGTGGGTAGACATGGACGCCGAAATGCGCCGCGCAGGCGTGCCTTTATATGCATTAGAAAGCGGCGACCCGCTGCATGATTTTGATTTGCTTGCGTTTACCCTGCAATATGAGCTTTGCTATTCTAATGTACTGAATATGCTGGATTTAGCAGGGTTGCCCTTGCGCAGTGAACAACGCAGCGATGACATGCCCGTGGTCATTGCGGGCGGGCCGTGCACCTGTAACCCCGCACCACTTGCGCCGTTTATCGACCTGTTTGTGCTGGGCGAAGGCGAAGAAGTGCTGAACGAATTGCTTGACCTGCTTTCTATCCATAAGGGACGCAAGAGTGAGTTTTTGCAAGCAGCAGCGCAACTTGAGGGTTGTTATGTCCCCGGCGTTTCGCAGGGCAAGGTAAAAAAACGCATTGTACACGACATGAATGCCAGTTACTTTCCCGCTACATTTCCCGTGCCACTGATTGAAACTGTGCACGACCGCACCGTGGGCGAGGTGTTTCGCGGTTGCATACGCGGCTGCCGCTTTTGCCAGGCAGGATTCATCACCCGCCCTGTGCGCGAGAAATCACCCGAAGTGGTGAGCGAACAATGCCGCATCGCCACCGAAAACACGGGTTATGACGAAGTGTCGCTATGCTCACTGAGCACCAGCGATTATTCGCAATTACCCGAGCTTATGGATAATCTGCTGGATTGGACGGCGCAACAAAAAGTCAACGTGGCAGCCCCCAGCCTGCGCATTGATGCGTTTTCACCTGCACTGATGGAGCGGCTTGCAACCCTGCGGCGCAGTGGGCTAACCTTCGCGCCCGAAGCCGGCACGCAACGCCTGCGCAATGTGATTAACAAGAACATTACCGATGAACAAATTATGCACACCATGCAGCAGGCCAAAGCAGGTGGCTGGAAAAGCGTGAAGTTATATTTCATGCTGGGGCTGCCGACCGAAACCGATGATGACATTCGCGGCATTGCGCAGCTGGCACAGCAAATTGTTCACCTTGGCATGCAAGTGACGGTGAGTGCCTCCAACTTTGTGCCCAAGCCGCATACGCCTTTCCAATGGGAAGCACAAGCCAACAGCGATGAAATCCGCCGCAAGCAACAACTGCTGCGTGATAGCATAAACTCTCGAAAAATCAGTGTTAAGGTACATGACTGCGCAACCAGCCTGCTGGAGGGCGTATTTGCCCGCGGTGACGAAAAATTAGCTGACGTACTGGAAGCTGCATGGGCTGCCGGTGCACGCTTTGATGGCTGGAGCGACCAATTCAACCCGCAGCTGTGGCACGATTGCTTTGCCCGGCTTGACATTGACCCGGAAAGTTATTTGCACGCAAGAAAAACACAAGAGCCACTCCCGTGGGAGCAGCTTGATTATGGTATAAGCGAAAAATTCCTGCTGCGCGAACGTGAGCGAGCCTATGCTGCGCAAACCACGCCACATTGCCGCGAGAAATGCTCAGCCTGTGGCCATAAGTGTGTAAGCAAACATTAGCCACGTACCCACCGGCGCAGGCATGTGCCGTGCATAGCGCAACCATGGGCTAACCCGCGGCAGCACATGCGCAACCTCACCTGCTTGGAACGTCACCACTTGGGTGTCCATCGAAAACGCAACCTGCTGCTCCGCTTGACCAAAGGCCAGCAGACGACTGTTGTTGCGCACCACAGTGGCCGCGCCCAGCGCAGCGGTGATACACAGTAAAATCAAACACACTGCCGCGAATCTTTTCAGTAATTTCAATGTTTCGTTCATGGATTTATTATGCCCGGAATCACTTCACGAAATACTCAAGCAAAAACCCGCCCAGCGCCTCGCCAATTAAGTTGCCTGTGAACACCGCCTCCTGCAAGGTGTTGGCATCGGTGCCAATTTCCACGAACAGCGCGTAGGGCGCTAAATCCATGTTAAAACGGCGCGCGGTGAACAACAGTGGCTTCATTAATCCGGGATAACGCTGCTGTGCGAACACATGCAGCTGTGCCGCTAGGGCAAGGTTCGTTTCCCAGTTGGGGAAGTTGCCCACATTCCCCTCTTGCGTGCCGGCGATGAGCATCACCTGTGCGGCTTGTTGCCCCAGAATATCCGCCACTGGCTTAATACGGTCACCATTGGCGCGATGAATAGCATCGCGGTGCACGTCAATGGTCAGTTGAATAGATGGATAACGCGCCAGCCAATATTGAATGGCCAACCGAGAGCGGTCATACGCTCCCGCGAAAGGCACATCAAAAATAGTTGTATCATGTATCACATTAAACCCGGCGCGACGCAGCATTTCTACCATCGCCTCGCCCGCACGCACGATATTGCGGTTATAATTCTGCGTGCGCGAATTCCAGCCCTGTGCATACCATGGGCGGTCAATCAACTCAAAGCCCTCGGTAGTGTGCGTATGGTAAACGAGTATCGTGGGCAGTTCCGGGTCAAATTGCATGTTGAGCTGCCAGGCTAAATCCTGCGAAATATCACGGTCGACTTGCGTGGCGGTGATATTATGTACGGCCAAATCGCCCCAAACCTGATTAGCATTGCGGTTGGTGTAGTGCAATGGCACAATGCGGCCGTCGGCCACTTGGTCAGCAAATTCATGCCAGGCTTCATCCATGAGCAATTGTATATCCGCAGGCGTGGCGGTGATGTCGAAATCGCCAATCGGCACAGGGCGGCGCGGCGGTTGCGGCGGCCGTGGCACAAACGAGTTGCCCGCAGGTTGGCTGGGTTCTTCTTGCAACAACACAACGGCACCTTGCGGCAGTTCAATGCCCGCGCTAACCATCGCCGCGCTTTGCAGCAGGCTATCGCCCGCCAGCAGGCTTGCCACCACAACAATCACCATGGCAAAGATAATGAGCTTGTTTCGGTTCACGGTAACCTCCCTCACTTTAGGATAGTTATCGCAGTATATGCCGGACAGGATTGGCATATGTATGTAGGGAACCATCCCTACATCATTCTACTAAGGCCAAAAAATCCTCCACGCTCAAATGCGGCTGCAGCGCACGGTTAATTGCCATGCCGCACAACTTGGCGGCGCGCTGCACCAGCAGGTCAACTTCACGCGGGGTAACCATCATCATTCTGCTTTCTTTAGGTGCATCGCAATCGCTTAGCTCCTGCACCAATGTGGCAGCGTCCACCACGGTGGGCACACCAAGAGCAATCACCGGCACGCCAAGTGCGCTTTCGCTTAATTCCAGCCGCGCATTGCCCACGCCGGAGCCGGGTACAATCCCCGCATTGCTCATTTGCACCGTGCATCCCAAGCGGCTCAAACTGCGTGCAGCAAGGGCATCTACGATAATCACCGCAGCGGGTTGCAAGGTTTGCACCGCAGCCGCAATGAGTTCTCCGCTTTCCACGCCCGTGCGGCCCAGCACCCCAGGTGTGAGCGTGCTCACCGAGCGTAAACGGCCAAGACCTGCACTTTTGGCCAATTCACGGCTAATATGCCGCGTGGCAAGCACTTGCTCGCAGCACAACGGACCGAGTGCATCGGGCGTCATGCTGTGATTGCCCAAGCCCGCCACCAGCACCGTGCCCTCTTTAGGCAGCAGACATCGTAGCTCCTCGGCCGTGCAATGCATGGCCGCGCCATATACATCAGCATATTCGCCCAGCGGCGGCAGTTCAATTGTGACGTAATGCCCCTGCGGCTTGCCAATGGCGCGTGCGCCGCGTTCGTCCTGCACATGCAAGCGCGTGAGGCGAAACTCACCGTGGTCGTCTTCATGGCAATGCACACCCGGCATTTTTTCATTCACGGCCAAGCATTCCAACGCTAAATCACTGCGAAAATTCATGAACAAATCCCCCTTTTACTTTTAGTTTGCGTAAAAGTTATAAAAAAATGCTTGCAATTGCTTTGCAAATGTAGTATAATGGTCATGCCATTTCATTTTGGGGAGGAAATTTTAACATGAAGAAAATCCTTGCTTTAGTCATTTCCATCGCCATGCTCTTTAGTTTAGGCGTGGTGCTTACAGCTTGCGGCAACAACAACGATGACCCAGATCTGCCTATCTACGAGGAAACCACTGAGTACGAGGAAACCACCGAGTACGAAGAAATCACCGAGTATGACAACGGTGATGAAACCACCGTGCCTAGCGATGACACGACCGCCGCTAACGAGGAAACCACTCAAGCGGTCAATCCGCTAATCCCTCCTGCCAATCTGCATCAACTTAGCCGTAATGAACAAATCGCTTTCTTCAACACAGCGCTCAACCGTGTGCGCGATGAGCAACCGGCTTTCCAACGCCGCAGCCGCCTGCAAATGGGCCGCATTGATGTTGAAGGCGGCGTCATAGTCCGTAATGCTTTCCCACCCATCATTAATTTGTTAATACCGGCACTCATGCCCGGCGATTGGGAGACCCATCAAATTGCTGCGCGCTCCAATAATATAGACCAGTTTTTCTCCAACACACCTCGACACGATATTCGCCCCGGCGATGTTTCATCCATCACCGTTACCCCTGTTAGCGGCGGCGGTTTCACCATCACGGTGCGTATTCGAGAGGAAAACAATCCCGTGCCTCGCGCCAGCGCCAATGGTCGTTTACACCAAGTGATGTCGCCAGCCGAAGTGCTTGCCGAAATCACCAACATCCACGATGGCATTCGAACTGATGTGAACGATGCAGTGTTGCGCTACCACAGCGCTTATGGTACCATCACCGTAAATGCACAGGGTCAAGTCACCTCTGCAAGTGGCGGCTTCCAAGTGGACGCTCGGACAGGCGTGGTCAATTTACCGCTGGGCATTACTTCGACTTCTGTACACGCTCCACAAACCACCCAGCATGAATGGAGCAACTTTGTTTGGCGCTAAATAAAATTCACATAATATCTGCAAATGGAGGAGAACCACAATGAAGAAAATCCTTGCCCTCATCGCCGCCATCGCCATGATTTTTAGTCTTGGCGTTGTGCTCACGGCTTGCGGCGGCGACAGCGACGACAACGGCTACACCACCACCACCGAAGACACCACGTACGAAAACGGTGACACCACTGAACCCAATGGCGACACCACGTACGAAAACGGTGCCACCACCGAACCCAGCGAAACCACCACCGCAGCGGAAGCCACCACTGAAGTGGAAGACATTGATCCCAACCTCCCGCCCGCAAACCTCAACCAACTTAGCCAAGCTGAACAGCTTGCCTACTTCAACCGCGTGGTTAATCGCGTGCGCACCGAGCGCCCCGGCCACATGGAAGTGCAAACGTTGCGCATTGATGATGTGCGTTTCACCGGTGCAGCTGCCCTCATTCGCCCCGTGGTGAATTTGGTCATTGGCATAATCATGCCCGGCGACCCTGAAAACCGCCCGCGCACCCGCGGCCAAGACAACCAATACTACTGGATGAGTGATGTGCCTGGTGCTAACATGGCTGCCAACCTGCGCACACAAGACATCACCAGCATCACTTCCACCCGCCAAGGCAATAACTGGCGCATTGAAGTGCGTATTCGCCAAGAAGTGAACCCTGTGCCACGCACTGGCCCTCACAACCGTATTCTGCCTATTCAAACGCGTGAACAAATCATAGCCGAAATCACCGGTGCCGGCCCGATTAGTGCTGACCCCAACGACGCCACCGTAACTTTCCACAGCGGCTTTGCTTGGGTTGTGGTGAACCCACAAGGGCAAGTGATTGAAGCCGCGGGCGGCTATGACGTGACTGCGGAAGCCAGAGCCCGCATTGCTGGCATCAACACCAACGTGACGGCGCAACAATCCAGCCGCTGGGTTTACAGCAACTTTGGCTGGTAAGTTTTTGAATCTTTCATTCACAGCATAAGCCACCTCCGGTGTGTTACACTAAACGCACCGGAGGTATTTAAATGAAAAAAATTATTTTGCCCATTGTCGTTTTGGCGGCAGCAATCACACTCACCGCATGCCGTCCGCAACCCACGCATGACATCCCGGCCGCAGGCTACACCACGCAACTTGCCACCACACAGGTTGAAATGACCACTACCGAGCCAGAAGCCACCACCGAACAAAGCGAAACAACCACCCCATTCGAAGAAATTACCATCCAGCCCATTGACCCCTCTGCCTTGCCCGATAATCTCGATGAGCTAAGCGATGCCGCACAACTGCATGTGTTCAACCTGGCCGCCAACCGTGTGCGCCTGGAGCGGCCAGCATTTTCGCGCCGCAGCCGCACCATCATGGGCCGTGTTTCGGCCAGTGGCATGGCAGGGCTGGCAATGCCTGCACTCAACCCCATTTTGCAGCAGCAATTGCCTGCCGAGTGGCAAACTACGCAAATATCGCGCGGGCAAAGCAATGCCGGGCAGTTTTTTTCGGCCGGCACCAATGCCTCCGAACTGACCATGGATGACATTGAAGCCATTGATGTCACCCGCAGCGGCCAGGGCTGGGTAATTACGGTGTATGTACGTGAAGACCATAACGACCGCGTGCAGGTTATGCTCACACCGCAGCAAGTGATTGAGCAAACGCTCGGTGGCGTGGAGTTTGTGCAGGTGAGCGCTCAAAACACCACCTTGCGCCACCATGGCGGTTTTGCTACCATTATGCTCAACGAGCAAGGCCGGGTGGTGGAAGCCCGCAGCGGTTTTGTGGTTTCGGCCCAAGCGCGTGATGTTGCCTTTGGACCAATCCGCGCCGATGCCGCGCTGTCGCATACCGTGCGGCATTACTACACGAACTTCCGCTGGTAACATCGCTTCACTGTGTTCTATGATAAGCTCATGAAAATAAAAGTAAAATATTCCAAATACTTGGTGAGGAATTTGCACAGAGGCCGCGACAAAGAGGTGTAAAGGGTTAATTACATCTTAATTATGAAAGCGAGAAAATACCATGCTCCAATCTATTATTGCCATCGTCATGTCTATTTTTGCCCTGTTCAGCAACTGGGGGCACATTATTTGGCCTTGGTCGCGTCCCACCGATGTTATCACCGACCGCGCACAAGTGTTAGCGATTTATCGCCAAGTTGCCAACGCCAACCAAAATCTTGACCTGCGCCGCGTGATGAACGTGACAGAATACCCCTCATTTATCCCCAACAACTGGCGCCATGTTATCGACATGGCATTGTTGATGGATGGTGACAACAACACCGGCCTGCCTGGCAACCCGGCAGCCATCACCGCGAATGACCTCGTCAGTGCCCGTTCCGAAACCCACAACAATGGCCGCACCCGCGTCATTACCCTAGTGCCGCGCGACCAAACCGATGGCCCCACCGGCGCGGCCAATAACGGCTCGGTTGGCCGCACCATTGGTGTGCTAGGCGCAGATGTAACAGAGGTACTCAACTCCATCTTCAATGGCATCCCCCTGTTGGGCCCAATGATTGGCGCTTTGGGCACCCTGGCTGTGCAAGTGCGCTACACCAATCCGCGCATAGAATTGCGCGTGAACACTGCGGACAATAGCATCATCAGCGCAGATTTCAGCTACGATATGCTCATTGTTGTGCCATTGCTTGAGCTATTGCCCTTTGGCGACATGCGCATTGGTGCAACCTACCGCCGTACCACCAGCTTCCTGTAAACCGCAAGTGAATATATCACCCTCTGCCATAGCGGAGGGTGATTTTTCTTGCAATTGCAGGCATTTTATTGTATAATGAATGCAGAACATGCAAAGGAGCATTCATGTTACAATTGATTTTGGGTCATGCAGGCACAGGAAAAACAACGCAGCTGCACGCCATGCTGCGCGAGTTCGTGCAGGCAGGACGGCGCGATATCATTCTGCTTGTACCCGAGCAGGATTCTTTCAACCACGAGCGTGCATTGCTGGCACTGCTTGGCCCGCGTGATGCCCAAGCCATAGAGGTGCTCAGCTTCACCCGCTTGGCAGATAGCCTGTTTCGTGCATGTGGCGGGCGCGGGGGACGCGTGAGCCTCACTGATGCCCAGCGCACAATTGCCATGGCACAGGCCTTGGAAGCCGTGCGGGACAAACTGGACATATTCACCAAAGCAAATGAGCGCATGCTGCCCGGACTACTGCAGCTGCGCAGCGAGCTAAGCATGGCCGGCACCACGGCCGAAGAATTTACCCGCATTGCTGCACAAATCGACAGCGCAAAGCTGCGCGAGTTGAGCGAAATCATGCAGGCCTACGATGCCGTGCTGCACACACAGTTTGGCGGACACTGCGATGCATTGCAAGGACTGTTTGATGCACTGGGCATACCCGAAGGCCGCGCATTCTTGCGAGGCCGCGTGGTGGCCATTGACTCATTCATGGGCTTCACCCCACAAGAGTTACGTATCCTTGGCCGCGTGCTGGAACACAGCGAAGCAACTTATTGCACACTGTGCTATGACAAACATGACGGCACATTCGAACACACGCAGCGCACCTATGCCGAGCTGCGCCACTTGGCTGCGCAAGCACATGTTACGGTTAAAACACCTATACTCTGCAACACGCCATATCGCATGCTGCATGAAGATATGCTTCATCTTACCGTGTGTGAAGACGTGGAAGCAGAATGCAGCCTAGTTGCCGCACGGGTGAAAGCGCTGCTGCGCGAGGGCTTTCGTTGCCGTGACATTGCCATCATTGCCCGCAACAGCGAAAGCTATGAACAGCCCATGTTTGCCGCATTGCGCCGCGCAGGTGTACCACTATTTGAAGACCGCCGCCAACCCGTGGCCGCCCAGCCGCTTATGCGCATGGTGGCTGCTGCGCTCGAAATCGCGCAGCATGGCTTCACCGTAGATGCCATCATGCGATGGCTCAAGGCCGGGCTAACCCAGCTGGTGGATGAAGACATCGCCCTGTTGGAAGATTACGCACTATTGTGGCGAATCAACGGCAAGCGTTGGCTGCATGAGTGGACCGCCCACCCGCAAGGACTTGGCCGGCCCGAAAATGAACACAGCGACCTATTATTGAACAAACTCAACCAGTTACGTGAACTGGTGGTTGCGCCATTACAAGCTTTTCGCGAAAGCCTGCGCGACTGCACCGGGCTTGGTGCCGCACAGGCTGTGGATACTCTATTGCAAGAAACTCACGTGCCTGTTGGATTGAAAAAATTACGTGCAACACTCCCGCCGCTTCAAGCAAAGGAACTATCACGCATTTGGGAACTGCTGATGGGCTTGCTTGACCAATTGGCCGATGGGCTGGGTGAACAACACATTGGTGTTTCACGGTTTTGCGAGCTATTTAGGCTGATTTTGCAGCAACAAACCCTTGGTCAACTGCCGCAAAGCCTTGATGCCGTAACGTTTGGCAGCGCAGAGCGCGTGCGATTGAATTCGCCGCGCGCGGTGTTTGTGCTGGGTATGAACGAAGGCGTATTCCCGCAACTGCCTGCAAAAAACAGCCTGGTAAGCGACCATGAACGTGCCGCACTCACCGCACTTGGTCTTGCCATGCAAGACACCGCACCACAGCAACTGGCTATGGAGCGCATGGTAGTCTATCGCACATTGACAAGCGCAAGCGAACAATTACATATTTCATGGGCGCTGCGCACCAGTTCGGGTGATGAACTTGCGCCCTCCTCTGTGCTGCGCCAACTACGCGAGCAATTCCCCATTGTGCAGGTGCAAGATGCTGCATTTCTGCCACCTGAAGATAAATTGCATGGCCACAGTGCGGCCTTTTCGCTACTGTGCGAGGAATTCCCCAAGCAAAGCGCGTTGTATAGTGCGCTGCGTGAATATTTTTCTGTGCGGGAAGATTATGCACCCCGCTTGGCCGCACTGCAACGCACCACCCATGAGCAGCCTGATGCCCTGCGCATTGCCGACCCTGAAACCGCCACTGCGCTATTTGGCTGGGTGAATTACCTGTCGCCGTCGCGAGTAGAAAACTATGCGCGCTGCCCGTTTGCTTATTATTGCAATTACGGATTGAAAGCGCGCGCGAAAGCGGCCGTTGACTACAATCCCCTATTGCGCGGCGACATTTTGCATCGGTTATATGAGCAATTGTTTACTCAGCATGATTTCGACACACTGCTGAATATAACTGCCGAAGCACGTGCCAAGTTAGTGAATAACACGCTTGAGCAATACGCCGCCGAACATTTTCCGGCTGAATTGCCCGCCCGGGTAACGTACTTATTTAATCGTCTGCGTGCCATTGCTGCTTCTGTGTTCGAGCGCATGATGGCGCAATTTGCAGACAGCGCTTTTCGTCCAGCCGCCTGCGAGTTGCGCATTGCACCCGACAGCGCCATGCAACCTTATCGTGTGCAATTGAGCAATGGCAGCACCCTGCGCCTTGGCGGCACCGCTGACCGCGTGGACTGCGCCACTTTTAATGGCCAACGCGTGTTCCGCG
>Ga0131853_10003526_pt1 | contig 28045 bp, 23 predicted proteins | sample TergutLab28metaG_FD_92764 | JGI IMG/M metagenome (GOLD analysis project Ga0131853, IMG submission 92764) | Labiotermes labralis P1 segment gut microbial communities from Petit-Saut dam, French Guiana - Lab288 P1 (version 2) (version 2) | ecosystem: Host-associated > Arthropoda: Insects >...
AGCCACGGGCTTCGTCATCTGCAAGGCGCGCCGGACGGCCGCCAGCCTGCACGCACGGTAACCAGCAGGGCATCACTTCACGCGATCACGCAGTAACCGCGTCCCGGTCAAATTCGAAGACCCACTGATCCGCCGCCACTCTTCGAGCAGTACGCGATTCCGGTTTTCGCCGGCATAAGGAACAGTGATATTCACGGTGAAATCATCGTCGCCACGGTTCCGCCGGGCCGCTGAGCTGTATGTCGCGCCCACTATTTCAGGATAACGCTCGCGGGTGAGTAATCCGAGGGGCCGGGGAGAATCGGCTTCCGTGCTGGTCACGCGGCCATGATGGCGCTGGGATACCGTTTTCTGGCGCGCGGGTACAGTGCCGCCCGAATCCGGTCACGTTAACCTGTCAACGTCACGGGAAAACCGGATTTGACGGCCGGTTTCCCTGAATGGTCATGAACGAAAAAACTCAGTTACGTTCAAGGGGATGGCGCGATGAAGATCGGAATCGGGATCCCGAACCAGGTAAGGGACGTGCGCCCGGAGGTGATCCCGGAGTGGGCGAGGCTCGCGGAGGAGTCCGGGTTCTCCTCGCTGACCACGGTCGGCCGGTACGCCTATCCCGGGGTGTCGGAGACCGTTGCCCTCGCCGGGGCCGCAGCGGTGACCCGCCGGATCGAGCTGATCAGCGGCGTGCTGCTGGCCGCGACCTGGCCCGGCGCGCTGCTGGCCAAGGAACTGGCCGGGATCGACGGGATCTCCGGCGGCCGGCTGAGCGTCGGCATCGGGTCCGGCCAGCGGCCGGACGACTTCGTCGCCGACGGGCACGGGCCCGCGGGCCGGGGCGCCCGGCTGGACCGCGACCTGGAGACCTACCGCGGCATCTGGCGGGGCGACGCGGCGGGCGGCGGCCCGAACCCGGCCGTGCCCGCGGGGACGCGGCAGATCCCCCTGCTGTTCGGCGGGTTCGCGCCGGCCGTGATGGACCGGATGGCCCGCTGGGGCCAGGGCTACATCGGCGCCTCCGTGCCCGCGCCGATGGCCGCCCCGGCGTTCGGCGCGGCCCGGGAGGCGTGGGCACGGGCCGGCCGGGACGGCGCGCCGCGGCTGATCGCCCTGGCCTACTTCGCCCTCGGCGACGGCGAGACGGGCAGGCGGAACGTGCAGGACTACTACAGCGTGGCTCCCGACCTCGCCGGCGTCGTCGCCGGGGCGGTGTGCGACACCCCGGCGAAGGTGAAGGAGGCGGTCGCCTCCTTCACCGACCTCGGGGTCGACGAGATCTCGTTCAACACGGGAACCGACGACCTGGACGAGGTCAGGCGCCTGGCCGACATCGTGTTCTGAGGCTCGCGGATCCTTGCTACTGGTCTGAGTCCGGGTTCGGGAGGGCGGCGCCGGGCACCTGCGACGGCGCGTAGATCTTCGTGTCGCCCGGGTAGGGCGTCTTCCAGTCGTGCGCGGTGTACCAGGTGAACCGGTTCATCTGGGCCGGGTCGGCGTAGTCGGGGACGGCGCCGTTACCGGTGGTGTGCTGTCCGGCGATCCAGGTTTGCCAGGCGGCGGCGGTGGCCTTCTCGCTCGCGGGCGGCGTGGTGCGGGCGGTCTCCGCCTTCTTCAGCGCCGCCGCAGCGGCGCCGGTCTTGCCCAGGGTGTCCAGGCCGCAGGACGGGGCGGTCGCGATGTTCTCGGTGAGCGGGATCTGGTTCGGCACCGCGTTGAACGGCGCGTCGTCCGGCTTGGACGTGAACGCGTCGTACATCGGCGTGGCCGCCGCGACCTTCTCGTTCAGCGGCTGCGCGCCGAGGATCTGCTCGATCGTCCGCACCATCGAGATCTGCGAGTAGTAGGTGCTGACCACCTTGCCGTGCTGGGCGTACGGGCTGATCACCTGGATGGGAGCACGGTGGCCGTCGACGTGGTCGGCGCCGTCCTGGCTGTCGTCCTCGGCGACGAAGATCACCGAGTCCTTCCAGTACTTGCTGTGGGAGATCGTGTCGATCATCTGGCCGGTGGCGAGGTCGTTGTCGGCCACCCCGGCCTCGGAGTCGGCCGGCCCGCCGGTGTGGTCACTGGAGAACCAGATCATGTTGAAGTTGGCGGGGCCGTTCTTCTCGAAGTCCTGCTTCCAGACCTGCTCCCGGTAGATGTCCGGGATCGTCAGGTCGAACGGAGGGGACAGCGGGTCGGCGATCGCGTTCAGCGACGGGATCGAGGAGCCGTAATCGCCCTTCAGGTCCGGGGTGGTCAGCTGGGACGGATCACCGCCGGCCTGGACACTCTTGGCCGCGCAGTAGTACTGCTGCCACGTGCCGGACGGCTTGCCCTCGGTGTACTCGAACTCGCCGTAGTTCCGGGCGGTCTTGCCGGCCGACTTCACGGCGCTCCACAGGAAGCCCGAGCGCTGGTGGCCCAGCACGTCCTCTTCGGTGTCGTAGCTGCGCTGGTACTCGCCCGCGGACGATTCGCTGTACTCCGGGTTGTCGCCCATCATCATCCAGTTGTGGCCCTCGGCCGAGTTGGTGCCGACGTCGTAGACGTTGTCGTAGTCACCGAACTGCCTGGCCAGCGCGTGCTGGTTGGGCGTGGCCTTCTCGCCGAACTGCGCGAGCGACGCGTCGCCGTTGCCCTCGCCGAGGTCCCCGAGGACCTGGTCGTAGGTCCGGTTCTCCTTCACGATCAGGAAGACGTGCTTGACCGTGGACGGATCGCCGATGCGGACCGGGACCGGGACGGCGGCCGCTTTCTGGCCCGCGGCCTGCTCGACGTCATTCTTGCCCCAGCCGTTCTGCGCGAAGACCGTCGCCGTGTCCTTGGCGATGGCCTGGTCGCTGGGCAGGGCGAACTTGGTCAGGGACGCGGTGGTGCTGTGCGTGTCGTGACCGGTCACGGGGGTGGTGCCGTAGCCCTTGTCGGTCGTGATGCCCGGGCCGCGCGCGTCGATGCCCCGCGTGTTGGTGACGACGACCTGGCCGTTCGCGACCGCCACGTCCGACGGGTAGTAGTCCGTCGGCAGCAGGCCGATGTAGCTGACCGGGTTCTTCGGGGTGCCGTCGTACCGGTAGACCGCGATCGCGTTCGCCCGGCCCAGGGAGACCAGCAGGTGGCCGTCGCTGGTCAGGGTGACGTCGTCCGGTTCGTAGCCCACCGATGACTCCGGCCACGGCCGGGTGTCGATCGTCTGCTGGACCTGGTCCGTCGTGGTGTTGATCACCGACACGGTGTCGCTGTTGGTGTTGGTGACGAACAGGGTGTTCCCGCTGGCGTGCATCGCGGTCGGGTGCAGCCCGACCGGGATGGAGCCGACCGCCGCGGACGGGTCCGACGGGTTAATGACGCTGACCTCGCCGGTCGTCGACGTGCCCAGGAACCCGTTGGCGGGCACGTTGGAGCCGTAGGAGTCCATCGTGGTCTCGCCGGACTTGGCCTGCCGGCCGCCCTCGTCGCTGACGTACAGCTTGCCGTTGGAGAAGGCGAGTTCCCGCGGGGCGATGCCGACGTTCCAGGTGTGGGTGACCGCGCCGGTGGACGGGTCGATCGCCACGACGGTGTTCTGCCCGTTGAGCGCGGCGTACAGGGTGGACCCGTCCGGCGAGTAGGTGAGCTGGCCCACCAGCGCGGAGTTGGGCGTGGGCGTCCGGGCGTTGCCGGACAGGTGCGTCCCGGCCGTGGGGAGCGTGAAGCGGGCCGGGGTGCCCAGGGTGCCATCGGAGTTGACCGGGAACCGGGAGATGGCGTCCTGCTCGGGGAGCCACAGGTACTTGCCGTCGGGCGAGAAGGCCGGGCCCACCTGGCCGTCAGTGCCGTCGGAGATCTGCTGGTAGGACAGGCCCGGGAAACCCGCGGCGGTCGCGGCGGCGGACGCGGTGGCGGGCGAGACGGTGCCGACCGCGGCGACCGGCTTGTACGTCTTCAGGTCGAAGAGCTGCAGCACCACTGACCTGTCGGTGCTGGTCGCCGCGAGGAACCGTCCGTCCGGGCTGACCGACGAGCCCATGAACTTGCCGAACGGAGTCATCAGCCGGTCGCCGACCGGCTTGAGGATCTGGTCGTCGGAGACCTGGAGCCCGTTGGGGTACTGGGTGCCGACCTGGTTGTCGCCGAACACCGCCGTCGTCGCGTAGGCCGCTCCGCCGCCCGCGGCCAGGAGGACGGCGACCGAGCCGGCCGCCACGACGCGGAGCCGCCGGCCGGTCCAGTCCGGGAGGCGGAGGCGGGCTTTCGAGGCTTCTCTACGTCGTCGCGTGACTTGCATGCCTGTCCCTCCGGTGCGGGAGCCAGCGCGATCCTTTCATGGAGCGCGTCTACGGTAAACCTTCAGGACCGGCCTGACGCGGACGTGGCCGGTCCCTGAACAATCGGGGAAGGCTGAATGTCGCGGATCTGTCCCGGTCTCCGTCGTCCGGGTCCCGGCGGTCGGAGCCGTCAGTCCGCTCCGTACTCGCGGTAGAGATCCCGGAGTTCGTAGGTCTCGACATCTTCGTACGGCTCGATCACGATCTTCCTCCGTTCCCGGCGGAAGGCCTCGTCGCCGTACTTGCCGGCGTACATGTCCGCGGCGAGTTCCAGGCGCCGCGTCAGGCGCGCCGCGTCATAGGTCCGCTTCTGGTCGCGTTTGCCGGCCGCAGACCGGTTGATGACGTACAGCGCGAAGAACCCGACGAGGAACACCACGAGCAGGAACTCCAGCGTCCGGGTGGTCTCGTCCCACATGACGAAGCCCTCGCGGTAACGCCACCAGCCGCCGTGCCGGTCGTGCCGGTGCACCAGGGCCGAGGTGGTGATCACGACCGGCAGGATCGCGAAAAACCAGCCGATGACCATCAGCGCGAGCTGCCGGATCCGGTGCCGGCCGGGGCTGCGCGAGAAGAACCAGTCGGCGGTGACGTCCTTCTCCCTGACCTGGTGGACGATGTAGTCAGGCGGCCGGGTCACGATGGTTCCCCCGGTCCAGCTGGACGTCATGCAAGCTCCGCGACCGGGCCGGCGACTTCCACATGCCGCCGTCACGGTGGGCCAGGACCTTCCGGGTGGTGGGCACGAACTCCACGCAGACCGTCCAGGTGTTGACCATCCAGTAGACGAGCATGTACCACGGCGCGAACAGCAGGTACTTCATGGACCGTCCGCGGTCGTTGAAGAAGGAGGAGAGGGCCAGCTGGACGGTCCCGACGACCATCTCGATCGCCACGAAGATCCCGACCATGTACCAGTTGTGGTCGAACCGTTCCCAGTTGCCCCGCGAGGCGAAGTAGACCTGGCTGATGAGGAACAGGGCCAGGCTGATCCAGTAGAGGAAGCTCCAGACGACGCTGAGCCCGTAGTCGAAGATGATCGGCATCGTCCGGAAGTTCCGGACCGGGTGCTTCAGCAGCCCCGCGGACTTGGTCAGCAGCACGTAGATGCCGCCCGACGACCACCGCCTGCGCTGCTTGAGCAGCATCCCGAGCCCTTCGGGGCAGTCGAGGAAAAACCGGATCGCGGGCGCGAACAGTGCGCGCCAGCCCGCCGTCTGCATGTCCCAGGAGATCGCGATGTCCTCGGTCGGCTGCTCGGCGTGCCACCCGCCCACGTCGAGGACCGCCTGCTTGCGGTACATCGTGTTGGCGCCGGAGAACGCGAACAGCCCGCCGTAGGACATCTGCGAGCGCTTGATCAGGCCGATGATCGAGTTCAGCTCGTTGAACTGGGCGAGAGCGACGAGGGTTGTCCGGTTCGCCGCGAGCATGTTCCCGGTGACGGCGCCCACGTTCTGGCCGCCCTCGCGCTCGAAGTAGCTCATGTACTGCCACAGCGCGTCGGGGTTCGGCTTGGTGTCCGCGTCGTTGGACAGCAGGAAGTCGCCCTTCGCGTACGCGATGGCGACGTTGAAGGCGTGGGCCTTGCCCCGGTTCTTGACGATGGTGATGACGCGCAGGTTGCGGGGGTACTGGCGCTGCAGGTCGGCCAGGATCGATGGTGTCCGGTCGGTGGACGCGTCGTCGACGACGATGATCTCGTACTTGTCGGCCGGGTAGTTCAGCTGGTTCTCCAGCCAGTGCACCGTGCCGGCGATCTCCTCCTCCTCGTTGTGGGCCGGTACCAGGATCGTGATGAACGGCTCGCCGCGGGCGAGGTACCGGGGACGGTCATGCCGTTCCAGGAAGCAGTGATAGTAGACGGCCGACACGATGAAGGCGCAGCCACCGACGATGGGATATGCCATGAGCACGAAGATGATGATCTGCATGAACCAGTCGCCGGTGGTCGTTCCGGCTGGCGAGAAGGTCACAGCGGCCTCCTGGCGGCCTACGGTGCGGGTGCAGAATCAGTGCCGATGTCGAGAGCTGTCCGTAGGGGAATTCTAGGATGACCTGCGAATATTACTGCGCGTGGGGGTGTTGCTACTAAATAGGCCGGGGCCGTCCCGCGCAGCGGGACGGCCCCGGCCGCCGTGTGCGGGCCGTTTACGGGCTGATCGTTCCCGCGGGGAGGGGCTCGGCCCCGGATCCGACGCTGGCCTCCGGGCCGGTCACGGGATCGATCCGGTGCTCCTCCGGCGGGTGGCTCTCGGCCAGGTGCGGCCGGACCAGGTGGTGCCGGACGCGCGGGTGCCGGAGCGGCCGGATGATCAGTTCGCCGAGGGTGACGCCCGCCGCGATCGTGAGGCCGACCGTGAGCGCGTGCATCAGGGTGCCGAGCCCGGCGTTGCTGTGGTTGAAGAGGTCCAGCATGCCCTTGTACAGGGTGAGCCCCGGCACCAGCGGCATGACCCCGGGCACGATGTACAGGAAGGCGTGGGTCCGCTGCTTCCGGCCGAGGATGGCGCCGGCGGCCCCGATCAGCACCGCGGCGACGGCCGTGGAGGCCTCGGAGGAGATGCCGACGTGGCCGAGGAGGAGGACGATCGCCAGCCCGCAGGCTCCCACCGCGCCGGAATAGACCAGGGAGCGGTTCGGGACCATGGCGGCCACCGCGTACAGGCACGAGGCGATCCCGGCCGCTACCACCTGGACGGGGACCTGCTGGATGGGGCCGCTGTAGGACGAGGTCAGGTCCAGGCTGATGCCGGAGGCCACCGCCGGGTAGAGGACAACGGCCACGCCGGTCAGGATGCCCGCGGCGGTCAGCAGGACTTCGAGGCCGTGGGCCGATCCGCTGAGCGGGAAGCCGGTGATGGCGTCCCGGACGCTGGCCACCAGGGCGTATCCGGGAACGAGGACCATGATGCCCCCGGCCACCACCATCGGCGGCTGGACGTGGATGTGCAGGGCGACCACGCCCGTGGCGATCCCGGTCGCCACCGCCGACCCCATCGCGGCCTGGAAGAAGTACGGGATGCCGTGCCGGGCCACCACCCGCATCAGCAGGGTGACCAGGGCGGCGGAGACGAAGGCGGTGACGCCGGCGATCCATCCGCCGCCGAGCAGGATGGTGAAGGCGGTCGCCATGCCCGCCCAGCTGAGAAGGACGACCCGCTGGCCCCGCGGGGGCGTGGACAGGATCTCGTCCAGGCGGACGATGGCCTGCTCGGGGGTGATCCTGCGGGCCCTGATGTCGCTCCGGAGCGCGTTGATGCCTGCCAGCTGGCCGTAGTCCACGGAGCGCTGGCGGACGACCCACACGGCGGTGATCGGCTCGACATCGGGGCTCGGGATGTAGGAGGCGGTCATGGACGTGAAGGTCACGTCCGCCTCGCAGTGCGCCAGCCCGCAGGCGGAAGTCAGCCCGAGTATGGTCTCCTCGACCTCGATGGTGCTGGCGCCGCAGCTGAGCATCGCGCCGCCCGCCCGCAGGGCGAAGTTCAGGATCCGGTAGGCGACCTGGATGTCGGGAGGCGACGTCTGGGGCGCCTTCGGGGTCGGAGGGGACCCGGGCCCGCTGGGCGTGTGGTGCGCGCGCCGCGCCAGCCTCGGATTTACGTGAGGAAGGATTCGCCTTGTATCGGTCATGACGCATGCCGACCCTACCTAAGCGAGTCGCCGGGGGCCGGTGAAGCGGCCCATTCCCCCAGAGGGATTCGCGAACCCTCGCGGAGTGTTCGCGAAAGGCAAAGGCCCGGCGCCGGGTCCCAGGGGAATTGCTGTGAGTCATGCATATGACACTCAGGGTGATGGGGGTCGGCGCGTGCGGTCGATGACCGGTAACGACACGCCATCAAGCAGTGGGCGGCTCTTGCCCGGATACCTCCGGAACGGCTACGTTACTTGGCGACATGCACCCCTTCGCCGCTTCCCTTATCCCCTTGCTTCGGGTATCCCCGGTCATCAAGTACATCTCCGTGCCCTTGTTCACCGGGATTATCGGCTGGGTGACGAACTGGACCGGGGTGCTGATGCTCTTTTACCCGGTGCGGTTCCACGGGGTCCGGGTTCCCGGGCTGAAACTGGTGAAGGGCCTGATGCCGCGCACCGTCCTCCAGGTGCCCATCGGGCTGGACGAGGGCAAATTTGGCTGGCAGGGCATCATTCCCTCGCGCGCGGCCAAGCTGGGCAGCATCGCGGTCGACAAGGGCCTGCTGAAACTGGGCACGCAGGAGGAGTTCTACAACCAGCTCGATCCCGCCGCCATCGCCCAGCACATCGCCAGCAGTTCCAAGGAGGAAATCCACGCGCTGGTCGATCAGATCATCCAGCGCAAGTACCCGCGGGTGTGGGCCAGCATGCCGAGCCAGGTCCGCGCGACGGTGCACGCGCGGATCGATATGCAGATCCCCAGCGTGCTGAGCAAGATCACCAAGGCGCTCGGGCCCAACATCGACCAGCTGCTGGACGCCAAGCTCATGGTGATCGGCTTCATGGAGGACGACCCGGCGCTGGCGAACCAGATTTTCGACCGGATCGGGCACCGCGAGCTCCGGCTGATTGTTCACTTCGGGTTCGTGTTCGGCTTCATTCTCGGCCTGCCCCTGCTCGCGGTCACGATCGCCTTTCCCTACTGGTGGATTGTCCCGCTGCTGGGCGCGGTGATCGGCTACATCACCAACTGGCTCGCCATCTCGGTGATCTTCGAGCCCGCGTACCCGAGGAAACTGGGCCCCTTCACCTTCCAGGGCCTGTTCATCCGGCGTCAGCACGAGGCGGCGAAAATCTGGGCGGACATCATCGCCGACCAGATCATCACCCTGCACAACGTGGTAACCGAGATGTTCTCCGGGCCGCGCGGCGACCGGACCCGTAAGCTCATCGAGACGCACATGCTGCCGGCCGTGGACAAGGCAATGGGCATGGCCCGGGTCCCGGTCAAGGCCGCGATCGGCCCGAACAGCTACGACCGGTTCGCCACTTCGGTCGCCAACGGGGCGGCCGACCTGGCCAAGGAGGCGCTGATGGACGACGCCTTCAGCCGCCGGCAGGCCGACAACATCCGGGAGCTCATTACTGACCGGACCCGGAAGATGCCTCCGCACGACTTCGCGGATATGCTCCGAACGGTAGTAAAAGATGATGAATGGCTGCTGGTTTTGCACGGGGCCATACTGGGCATCGCCGCTGGACTGATTCATGTGCTGATCTTCGGAGCTTGACGATGACGTTTCTGGACCGGGCCGAGCAGTTCCTGCGGGTCGTGGGGCCTCTCGTCAGCGGTGACCAGCCGGTCAAGCCGGTGAACGGGTTCCGCGCTGATTCCGGTTCCACCGACGATGACGAACGTCCCGCCCTGCCCGCCGCCGCCGTGCTGCTCGACGGAGTCCCGCCGGAGATGCTCGTCCGGGCGCTGCCCGACGCGGCCCGCTCGGCCGCGACCATGCTCTGGCGGACCAGCCGGTGGACGCTCGACACCACGCTGCGGGCCGGGAACATCGTGCTCCAGGGCACCGTCACCGGGCAGTCCGCCGACGCCATCGGCGTCGCCCTGCTCGGCGAGATGCGCCAGTCGCTGCTGGGCGCGGTGGGCATCGGGGCCTGGACCACCGACGGCTGGGGCGAGCCCGAGAACACGCTGGCCGACCGGATGAACGCCCTCCTCGACGCGTCCGCCGAGGTGGAGCACACCGAGGACGCCCACCCGGCCTTCACCCGGCTGCTGGCCGAGCTCACGCCGGATGAGGCCCGCATCCTGCGCCTGTTCGCGCAGCGGGGCCCGCAGCCCACGGTCGACGTGCGAACCCGGAAGCTGATGAGCGGCGGCAGCCGGCTGGTTACCCCCGCGCTGACGATGATCTCCCGGTACGCCGGCTGCAGCAACCCGGCCCGGGTCCCCGGCTACCTGGACAACATGTCCCGTCTCGGGCTGATCCGGTTCAGTGACGAGGCCCTGTCCGACCACCGGGTCTATGACGTCCTGGAGGCCCAGCAGGAAGTCAAGGATGCCCTGGCCCAGGCGGGACGGGGCATGACCATCCGGCGGAGCATCGAGCTGACCGTCTTCGGCGAGAACCTCTGCGCGATGACGGGCCTGCTTCCGCCGCCGTCGTCCGGCGCCCTCCCTGCGGCCTCGTCCGGCAATTCCGGGCAATAGTGCCGTAACGGCGTTCAGAAAGGCCTCTGAGGCTCTGGGGGCTCGCGGCCCGGCGAGATTAGCGCTGGTGTTTCCGCTCCCTCCAGGGCCGGCTGAGGCCCGCGCGGCCGCGGCGTTCCGCGTTCCGCGTGACAGAATCACGACAGCGGGGCAGCCGTGGAACTGGCACACTCCGGGGCATCCGGACAGCAAGCGCGAACGACACAGACAGGACGGTGGCGAGTATGACGACCGGGCGGCCGGAGCAGACCCTCGAATGGATGCGGGACGGCACCGCGCGGCTGCTGGCGGAACTGGGGAAGCTGCCGGATGACGACCTGGCGGCCCCGTCGCTGCTGCCGGGCTGGGACCGCCGCTACCTGCTGTCGCACGTCGCGGCCAACGCCGACGCGCTGCGCAATCTCGTCCACTGGGCCCGGACGGGGGAGGAGCGCCGCATGTACGCCTCCGTCGAGGCCCGCGACGCGGGCATCAAGGCGGGGGCCGCGAAGCCGGCCAGCGAGCTGCGGGCGTGGATCGGCTCGTCGGCGGCGTCCCTGGAGATCGACCTGGACGGGCTGTCCGGCACCGACTGGGACGCCAGGATCATCACCGCCCAGGGGCTGACCCGCGAGGCCCGGGAGATCCCGTGGATGCGGGTCCGGGAGGTCTACATCCACGCCGTCGACCTCGGCGGCGGCACCGGCTTCGCCGATCTGCCCGCCGGTTTCCTGATCACCCTGCTGGACGACATCGCCAAGCGCCGCTCCAGCGGCGGAAAGACCCCGGCGCTGGCCGTGACGGCCTCCGACGCCGACGGCCGCTCGTGGGAGGTCACGGGTCCCGGCGAGAGGACCGCGGTCACCGCCCCGCTGGCCGGCATCGCCGCCTGGCTGTCCGGCCGCCCCGTCGCCGGCCTGACCACCGCCGACGGCCAGCCCGTGCCGGACCTGCCCGCCTGGCTCTGACCGCGCGCGGGCCGCGAGGCCAGAGGCGGCGCGGGCAGCACCGCATATTGACACCGGGTGCCGGGCGTCTCAGTGTGGTGGTGACGTCCCCCTGGCCACCCGGAGGCGAGCCCGATGAGCACCGCCCCGTTCCGTTTCTCCGATCCCGGTATCCACTGGACCGTCCCCGACCCGGATGAACTGGCCCTGCGTGTCCGGCTGCGGGCGGCGCGCATGGTCGCCCGCCACGGCCTGGGCTACCTCGGGCAGGCCCTGTCGTCGGCCGAGCAGGTAGCCGCCGTCTTCGCCGTCGCCAGGCCCGGCCGGGACCAGCTGGTCTGCTCGCCCGGGCACTACGTCATCGGGCCGTTCGCGGCCGCGGCCGAACTCGGCCTCATCGGCGAGGACGCGATCGGGACCTACGGGGACGACGGGGCCGTCTTCGAGGCGATCGGCACCGAGCGGTCTCCGGTCTTCGACTACACCTGCGGGTCTCTCGGGCAGGGCCTGTCCGCGGCGGCCGGGCTGGCCCTCGCCGGCCGGCTCCGGGACGAGGACGGTTCCCGGGTCTTCGCCATGGTCAGCGACGGCGAACTGGAGGAGGGACAGGTCTGGGAGGCGGCGATGTTCGCCGCCCACCACCGGCTGGACCGGCTCACGGTGCTGCTGGACGCGAACAATTCCCAGGTCGACGGGCCGGTCGACACCATCACCACGATCGAGCCGATCGCCGCGAAGTGGGAGGCGTTCGGCTGGCACGCCGCCGACGTCGACGGCCACGACACGCGCGCGGTCGCCGCCGCGCTGGAGCGGGCCGGCGCCGAGACGGCCAGGCCCAGCGCGATCATCTGCCGCACATCGCTCAAGCACGGCCTGGACTGCCTGCCCGCCGACGCCGACGGCCACTTCATCAAGCTGCCGCCCGGGCTGGCGGACGCCGCGGTCGCCGAGCTCACCGTGAAACTGCGGAACCTGGAGACGCCCGGTGCCCGTCCTGCGTGAACCGCCCTACCGCACCGAACTCAAGCCCTACGGGCGGGCTCTGGTCGAGCTGGCCCGGGAGAACCCGGACGTCCTGTGCCTGTCCGGCGACCTGACCCGCCAGTGCGAGGCCGACCTGTTCGCCCAGGCCTTCCCGGACCGGTTCATCCACGGAGGCATGGCCGAGGCCAACATGATCGGCGTCGCCGCGGCCCTGGCCCGGAAGGGCTTCCAGCCGTTCGTGCATACCTTCGGCGTGTTCGCCACCCGCCGTCCCCTGGACCAGATCGTCAACGCTGTCGCCTACCCGCGCCTCCCGGTTCGCCTGGTCGGTTTCATGCCCGGTGTCTCCTCACCCGGCGGGCCGAGTCACCAGGCCATCGACGATGTCGCCCTGATGCGGGCGCTGCCGAACCTGACCGTCGTGGACGTGGCCGACGCGGTCGAGACCCGGCAGGCCGTGCGGGCCGTCTCCGCCGTCGCCGGCCCGGTGTACCTGCGGCTCAAGCGGGGCGAGATCCCGGTGATCTTCGGCGAGGACCACGTGCTCCGCCTGGACCGGGTCGAAGTGATAACAGCAATAAGCGGTGGGGTGGACGTGGTGCTCTTCGCCAGCGGCATGATGCTGGCCCCGGCGCTCGCCGCGGCCCGCGCCCTGAACCGGGCGGGGGTCGCCGTCCGGGTGGTCGGCGTCCCGGTCATCAAGCCTCTCGACACGGAGGGCGTCCTCGAGGCCGCGGCGACGGCGAAGGTCCTCGTCACGGCCGAGAATCACCTGATCACCGGCGGACTGGGGTCGGCCGTGGCCGAGACGGTCGCCGAGGCGGGCCTCGGCCGGCCGCTTCGCCGGATCGGCCTCCGCGACACCTTCGCCGAGGGCGCGCTCACCGCCGGGTACCTGCTGGAGAAGTACGGCCTGTCCACCCAGGCGATCATCGACGCGATCTGGGACGTCCTGGGCGGGCAGGGCCCGGCTCCCGCGGCGCCGCCGTCGAAGGCCGAGGCCGGCGAGTACTCGCCGGTCTGACAACCGCGAAAACGAGGAGCCGAGTTGTCACTGCAGGAGTTCGTCCCCACCCCCCGGTTCGAGGACTACAGCGAGGCGTTCAAGGACTTCTTCCGGATGGAGCGCCGCGACGACGGAGTGCTCCTCGTCCAGGCCCACACCCTCGGCGGCCCGGTCCAGCTCAGCGTTCAGAACCACCGGGCACTGGGCCAGATGCTGAAGGTCGTCGGCGCCGATCCGGAGAACGAGATCCTCATCCTCACCGGCTCGGGGGAGGAGTTCATGATGGGCTCGGACCCCGAGGGCTTCGCGCTCGAGGAGGAGGACATGGCGTACTGGGCCTACGAGTACGCCTACAAGGACGGCAGGATCAACGTGTCCTCCCTGGTCAATGACATCGAGGTCCCCACGATCGGGATCATGAACGGTTCCGGCTTCCACCCCGAGATTGTCCTGATGTGCGATCTCACGCTGGCCGCCGAGGACGCCACCATCTTCGACCTGCACTACGACATCGGCTCCGTCCCGGCCGACGGCATCCACAACGCCTTCCAGGAACTGCTCGGGGTCAAGCGCGCCGCCTACGCCCTGCTGACCGGCGAGGCGATCACCGCGCGGCAGGCCCTGGAGTGGGGCATGGTCAACGAGGTTCTGCCCCGGGAGGACCTCATCGCGCGGGCCCACGCGATCGCCGACCACATCATGAGCCAGCCTCGAACGGTCCGCCGGCTCACCACCCAGATCATCCGCCGCCCCTGGAAGCAGCGGGTCGTCAGCGACCTGGACGGCGGCTTCGGGATCCAGATGTTCGGGCATGTCGCCAAGCAGCGGGCCGTCCACGGCGAGGAGCACATCCGGGGGACCGTGGATTATGTCCGCGAAGGCCGGAAGAATAATTTCGACGGAACAACGGGCGAACCCGAGTATTAGTCTTCGGTGGGGGGAGAATGCGACGCCAGCGGGGGAAGGCGGTCGAGATGATGGATTACGTACGGCATTTCGGTGAGGAGATCACCGCGTTCGAGGCGGCGGCCCAGAAGGCCGCGGGCGCTGACACCGCGCCGCCGGTACCGTCCTGCCCGGGCTGGACGATGACGGACCTGATCTTGCATGCCGGGATGGTGCACCGGCTCGCGGCCCGGGTGATCGGCGAGCGGCTGCAGCAGGCTCCCGGCGCGGACCCGGCGGAGGACGGTCTCCCGGGCGACTGGGCGTCCTGGCTCCCGCCGGGCCGGGCGCCCGAGGGCACCGGTGTGCCGGCCGCCCTGCTCGACTGGTTCCACGAGGGCGCCGAGGCCCTGGAAGAACGGCTCTTCCTGGCCAGCCCGGACGAGCCGGTGTGGAGCTGGGCCGAGGAGCGGACCGTCGGGTTCTGGCAGCGGACGCAGGCGATCGAGGCGGCCGTCCACCGGTGGGACGCGCAGAAGGTGGCGGTGGACGCCGCGGTCATCGATTCCTCGCTCGCGACCGACGCCGTCCGGCAGGCCCTGGAGGTCCTGATCCCCCTGCGACGGGCCGGGGCGAAGGCCGCGCCCGGGCAGGGGGAGCACTTCCGGTTCCGCCGGACCGACGGGCCGCAGTCGTGGACGGTGCGGTTCCGCGGCGACGCCGTCCTGCTCGGCCCGTCCGGCGATGACTGCGACATCGAGATCGCCGGCCGGGCGTCGGACCTCGCGCTTTTCCTGTGGAAGCGCCCGGTGACCGGACAGCTCGACATCCTCGGCGATACCAGGATGCTCCGCCGGTACTTCGAGCTGGTCCCGCCCCCGGACGGACCCGGCCGCTGCCCGTCCCTTGACCGGGCCGGCTCTGGCCTGAACCGGACGAGGAGGACGTGACGCGGGAGGCGGACGGGCCGACACCCGGCCGCCGCACGGTCGCGCGGAGACGTTCCGCGTGGCATGGTATGGACCACTGAGGTTCGGGAAAGAGAGTCTGGAAGACGGCAGCGGACGCATCCGGCAAAGGAGTCGGCTATGGACATAGACGTCGTCATCGAGACCCCGCAGGGGTCGCGGAACAAGTACGAGATGGACCTCAAGCGGGACCGTATCCGGCTGGACCGGATGCTGTTCACCTCGACGCGCTACCCCCTGGACTACGGCTTTATCCCGGAGACGCTCGCCGAGGACGGGGACCCGCTGGACGCGCTGGTCTGGGTGGAGGAACCGACGTTCCCCGGCTGCCTGATCGAGGTCCGGCCGGTCGCGGTGTTCTGGATGCACGACGAGGGCGGACCGGACGCGAAGGTGCTGACGGTCTGCACCCATGACCCGCGGATGAGCGCCATCCGCGACCTTGAGGACGTGCCGTCCTACATGACCGCCGAGATCGGGCACTTCTTCGACATCTACAAGGAACTGGAGCCGGGGAAGTCAGCCGACGTACGCGGCTGGCAGGACCGTGCCGCCGCCGAACGGGTCATCAAGGAAGCCCAGGCCCGCGTCAGGTAGGGCGGGCTACAGGCCGGGGATCCCCAGCAGCCCTGACGGCGGCGGACTGCTCGGCGCCGGCTTTGGCTTCTGAGGGCTGGGACTGCTCGGGCTGGCGCCGCCGCTGCCGGCACCGCTCCCCGACGACGAGGACGAACTGCCGCCGCTGGTCTGCTGCTGCACGGGAGCCGACGTGGTGGGCGGCGGGGCCGCTGACGGGGCGCTCGTCGAGGCCTTCGCGTGCCTGGGCGCGTAGGGCTTGGCGTGCTTGGTCTTCTTAGGCTTGGCGGACGTGCTCGTGCCGGTGGTCCCTCCGGCGTTCGGCTGCACCGCGGACAGCGGCTGGTGCGAGGTGTTGGTGTTGGTGCGGTCGGCCACCGGAGACGCGTGCAGCACGCCGCTGGCGGCAGCCCCGGCCAGGCCGCCCCCGGCCAGGAGGAGCACGCCGATCCCGATGGCGGCCCGGCGGCGGCCGGCGATGTCTCCCAGCGCCAGGTGAGGCCGGGCGTGGCCGCCGGTGAAGGAGCCCTCGGTCGCGAACGGGTCGGTGTCGCCGTCGAGGACAGTGCCGTGGCTGGCGCCCAGCCCGTCCACGCTGGTCAGGTCGATGGTGGTGGTCCGGACGCCCGCGGATCCGGAACCAGGACCGGTGCCGGCGCCGGCCCGGGCCTCGCCGTCGGAGGTCAGGTCGACGCTGGTCTCGCTGACCGCGGCCAGGTCCACGCTGGTCTCGCTGATGGAGGACAGGTCAATGCCGGCCTCGCTGATCGCCGGCATGTCGACGCTGGTCTCCCGCGCTGGCTCCGGCGCCTCCCAGGGCGGCATCGCGGCCGCCGTGGGCTCGTACGGGTTGCCCATGGGCGGAGTGCCCGTTCCCGGGCCGTCCGGTGCCGGGGCGTCGACGCGGAACCCGCCGATAACGGGCTCGCCGTCACGGACGCCGGGCGCTGCCCCGGCGGCCAGGCCCACGGCGGCCAGGCCGGCCGCCGGGGCGAGCGGTTCGCCCGCGGGCGGCTCGGCGTAAGGGTGCTCGCCCGCCTCCGGTGCCGCCAGGATCGGGTCCAGCATCATGTCGCCGGTGTTCGGCACCTGATGGTCACCAGTGTTCGGCACCTGATGGTCACCGGTCCGCGGCATCAGGGCCGGGTCCGTGAGGTCAGCCGGAGCGGCGACGCCGCCGACCGGCGAGGCGGCCGGCGCCTGGCGCTGCCGGGGCATCGGGCCGCCGGTGACGGCGGTGTGGACCTTGGCGGCCAGCGCCGAGAGTTCGTTGGCGTCGGTGAGCCGCTGCTCCGGGTCCTTGGCGGTCAGCCGTGCGACCAGGTCCTCGACCTCGGACGGCGTGCCCTCGGGGAGCGGCGGCAGCGGCACGTACAGATGCCCCGCCATGACCTCCGCGGGCGTGCCCTCGTACGGCGGCGTGCCGTTCAGGCACTCGTGCATGACGATGCCGAGGGAGTACAGGTCGGCCGCCGGGGTGCCCGAGCCGCCGGCGATCCGCTCCGGGGCCAGGTACTGAGTGGTGCCCATGACCAGGCCCGGGTCGGTGACCGGGGCGGACCCGACGGCGTGCGCGATGCCGAAGTCCGTGATCTTGACCTGGCCGTCCCGTCCGAGCAGGATGTTTCCCGGCTTGATGTCGCGGTGGACCAGCCCCGCCTCGTGCGCGGCCGCGAGGCCGGTCGCGGCCTTGGACAGCACGTCCAGCGCGTAGGCCGGGGTCACGGGCTCGGTGGCCAGCACGTCGGCGAGCGAGGGTCCGTCGACGAGTTCCATCACCAGGTACGGGGGGCCCTCGGCGGGGTTGTCCCCGAAGTCGTAGACCTGCGCGATGCCCGGGTGGGCGAGAGAGCCGGCGTGGCGCGCCTCGGCCCGGAACCGCGAAAGGGTCTCGTGGTGGTCGGCGTACTCCGGGCGCAATAGTTTGATCGCGACTGGCCGCTGCAGGACCAGGTCGGTCGCCCGCCATACCTGACCGACGCCGCCAGCGGCGATCGGCTCGTCCAGCTGGTAGCGGTCAGCAAGTATGACACCGGTTCTCAACACGATCCCCCCAGGCTACCCCCGGGACCCCGGACGTAACACATGTTCACCGGAAAAATCAGCATAAATACCGATAGGACCGGTTTATTAGTCCGCCCCTGGGATCCCCACGTTGACAGGGGCTGACATCCTGTCTCCCCCAGGATCTCACGATTCCCGGTCGTCATGCCACGTTTTCTCCGTAATCGTCGGGACGTCCGGTACCCCTGGAGGGATCCGGCCGACGCCCAGGAGACAGGTGAGAGCCGGGCTGATCAGGGAAGAAACAGGACGGACCGGAATCTGAGTGTTTCCCCAGCGAACGGTCAGGTTCACGGTGATCAATAGATAGTGTCCGGCGGCCGGCTAGTGCGCGGCGGCCGGCGGGCAGCAGCGGGTGAACTGACGCGGACGATGAGGTGCGAATTCGATGACCGAGGGCAGCGGCTACGGCCCTTACGCCTACAGCGACTCGCAGGGCGGGCCCGGAACGCCGGCCGGGTACGGGACGCCCGGGTACGGGATGCCCGGAGGGTACGGCGGGGGACCCGGCGGTTACGGCTACCCGCCGCCGCCCCCGCCGAGGCGGCGCGGCGGCAGCACGCTGAGCCACCTGGCGACGGCGGTGCTGGCGGCGGCCGTGGGCGTGGGCGCCACGCTGGCGTTCAACCAGCCGGGATCGGGGATGCCGGCCTCCGGCGGCACGGCGCTGCCGGGCGCCGGGGCGGTGCCCAATCCGGGAACCGGCTCCGGCGGCGGGAACGGGGCCAGGGGATCGGCCAGTGAGCAGTCCGTGGTCAACAAGGTCGAGCCCGGCATGGTCATCATCAACACCCAGCTGCAGTACAACAGCGAGGCCGCGGCCGGGTCCGGCATGGTGATCAACTCCAACGGCCTGGTGCTGACCAATAACCACGTGATCTCCGGGGCCACCAAGCTGTCGGCCACCGTGGTCGGGTCCGGCAAGACGTACCCGGCGACCGTGGTCGGGTATGACAAGACCGGGGACGTCGCCCTGATCAAGCTGACCGGCGCCCCGAGCCTGAAGACCGTCCCGCTCGGCAACTCATCGACGGTGAAGAAGGGCGACGCCGCGGTGGCGCTGGGCAATGCCGAGGGCCAGGGGAGCGTTGTCCCGGCGGCGGGCTCGATCACCGGGCTCAACCAGACCATCAGCGCCAGCGACCAGGGCAGCTCGGCCGGCAGCGAGAAGCTGACCGGCATGATCCAGACCAGCGCGAACGTCGTCTCCGGCGACTCCGGGGGGCCGCTGGCCAACGGCAACGGCCAGGTCATCGGCATGGACACGGCCGGGGACAGCGTGAACGTGGGTTCGCAGGCCCCGTCGTCCGGCTTCGCCATCCCGATCAACACCGCGCTCGGGGTGGCCAAGCAGATCGCCGCGGGCAAGGCGAGTTCGACGATCCAGATCGGCTACCCGCCGTTCATCGGCGTCTACATCGCCTCCGGCAACGCCGTCAGCCCGCAGCAGCAGGCGCAGGAACAGGAAGGCCAGGGCGGCCAGGGCGGCCCGTTCGGCGGCCTCGGAGGGGGCGGCCTCGGCGGAGGCCAGGGTCAGGGCCAGGGCGGCCAGACCCCGTCCTGCTACAACAACAACTCCGGCCTGCAGGTCCCGCGGCAGGTGGCGCCGGTGAACTCCGGCACCCTGGTCGACGGGGTGATCTGCGGGAGCCCGGCGGCGTCCGCGGGCCTCACCGGCGGCGCGGTCATCACCGCGGTCAACGGCCAGCAGGCCGGGCCCCCGTCGCACCTGAGCGGCATCCTGGCCAAGCTTAAGCCCGGCGACACCGCCTCCATCACCTGGGTGAGCCCGCAGGGCAAGCGGGCCACCACCAAGCTGCACCTGGTGGCGGGCCCGCCGCAGTAGCCGCCCGCCGGCAACGCGACGGCCCCGGCGACGAAACCGAATTCGTCGCCGGGGCCGCGTCATGAGACGGCGCGGGCGCTACGGCACCATCGCCGACGGGAACACGAACCGGTAGAGCAGCGCCACCAGGATCAGGTACCCGAGCAGCACCAGCGTCCACGACAGGTTGTGCCGGATGATGTCACCCTCGCGCCGGACGAACTTGCTGGTGGAAACGCCGACGCTCGCGGTCTGCGGCGCGATCGGCTTGCCGACCTCGGCCCCGACGGAGTTCAGCGACGGCAGCAGCAGCATCGGCATGTGCAGCAGCCCGCCCAGCGAGTACTGGAACCCGCCGAACAGCGCGTTCGTGGACGTGTTGCTGCCCGAGAGAGCCACGCCGATCCAGCCGACGATCGGCGCCAGGATCAGGAACGCGGGTCCGATCCGGGAGAAGCCGAACGCCATCGAGTTCGCCATGCCCGAGTAGTTGAACACGTCCGCGAGGCCGAAGATGATCGGCCCGACCAGCAGCGCCCCCCACATCTGCGAGAAGGTGGTGCGGAACACCGTGGCGATGTCCGCCCACTTCACCCGCATCACCGCCACGATCACGATCCACGACACGAGGATCCAGGTCCCGGCCACGAACGGGGAGAACTCCCAGGCGACCGTGGCCGGCTTGTGGGACAGGGAACTGACCGCCTCCACCGTGGGCTTCATGAGGTCGATCTTGCCCAGGGTCGACCAGGGACCGGTCGCCGCCACCACGATCACGATCAGGATGCCGAACGGGATGAACCCCCGCATCGCCTCCCGCATGCCCGGCGCGGGCTTGCCCTCGTCGTCGGCGAGAACCGTGCCGCCGTCGTCGATGGGGACACCGCCGAAGCCGAGGGTCTGCTTGGGCCGCCAGACCTTCAGCAGCAGCAGGATCGCGCCGAACGAGACGATGGACCCGATGATGTCGGGCAGGTACGGGCCGAGGTACTGCGACGTCGGGAGCTGCCCGAGGATGAAGGAGAACGAGGCGACGATCGCCAGCGGCCACGAGCCGCGCAGACCCCGCTTGCCGGTGACCAGCCAGATCAGGATCCACGGCGGAAGCAGGGCGAGCACCGCGACGATCAGGCCGATCGACGAGGACAGGCTCTGCAGGGACAGCCCGGTCACGGTGGACAGGGCGATGATGGGCGCGCCGAGGGCGCCGAAGGACACAGGCGCGTTGTTGGCGATGGCCGCCACCCGGATCGCGTCGAGCTCGATCACGCCGAGGCCGATCAGGATCGGGGCGATGACCGCCCACGGGTAGCCGAAGCCGACCAGGCCCTCCAGCAGCGCTCCCAGCGACCAGGCGAGCAGGATGGTCTGGACCCGGATGTCCGCGGTCGCCTGCGCGACCAGCCAGCGCCGGAAGTCGCCGAACGCCCCGATCCGCATCAGCGTGTTGTAGATGATCACGCCCCAGAAGGTGATCCAGTCGATCGACCAGATTCCGGTTCCGGCGCCGAGCCCCCAGGAGCCGAGAGCGCCTCCGACCGGGGTGTTCCAGACGAAGATCGCGAGGAGGATCGTGACGACCGCGCCGATGATCACTGCCTGCCATGCCGTCATCCGCACCACGGGAAGCAGGATCAGCAGCAAGACGATGGGGATCAGAGCGACGAGCGTGGTTCCCAGGGTCGAGTGCAGCGGATCGAGTGATTGGACAAAAGATGGCATCGCGTCCGCGAGCATCGGATATCACGCCCCTCATGGGTCATTCCGGCATCATTGCCTCACGATGGTGCTCCCAATGATCATTGGAATGCAATAGTCGGGAGTGACTCGTGATCACGCTGAGATCAGGAGCCCGGCGTCCGGTAATGGTGGAAGATGGAGATCATGAGCAACGCGGGTACCGCGGCCGGCAAACGCGGCCGCACGCCGTCCGCCGACGTGGAACGCGAACTGGTCGCGGCCGCCGAGGCGGTCCTGGCCCGGAGCGGCCCCGGCGGGGTGACCGTGCGGGCGGTCGCCGCGGAGGCGGGGGTCGCGCCGATGAGCGTCTACAACCGGTTCGACGGCAAGGACGGCCTGGTCGAGGCGCTGCTGGTCATCGGCTTCGACCGGCTCCGCGCGGCCTCCGACAGCGGCGACGAGCCGGACCCCCGTGACCGGCTGCACGGCTGCGGCCTGCGCTACCGGGAGTTCGCGCTGGCGAACCCGCACCTGTACGCGGTCATGTTCGGGGACGCGATTCCGCATGAGCTGGACTCCGCCGCGGTGGAGGAGCACGCGCTCGCGGCGTTCGGGGCCCTGGTGCGCCAGGTGGAACTGGCGGCCGCGGCGGGCGTGATCGCCGCGGCGGACCCGGCCGAGACCGCCCAGCACCTGTGGAGCGCCGTCCACGGGGCGGTGTCCCTGGAGCTCAAGGGCCTCGTCCAGGCCCCCGATCCCGCCGCCCTGTACCGCGACTTCCTGGGCATCCTCCTGCGCGGCCTCGCGCCCGCGGCCTAGCGCAGCGTCCCGGTGAGAGCCTGCAGGCCGAGGCTCGCGCCGGACACGGTGACCCACAGCATCAGGCCGAGCAGCAGGGGCTTCGCCCCGGCCCGGCGCAGCGCGCGGACGTCGGTGGACAGGCCGATCGCCGACAGCGCCACCGCGACCAGGAACAGCGACACGTCGGACAGCGCGCCGTGCGCGCTGGCCGGGACCAGTCCGCCGGTGTTGAGCAGCGCCGCCACTACGAAGCCGATCAGGAACCACGGCACCAGCTTCAGCGCGCGCCGGGGCGACATCCGCCGGGCCGTCGCCGTCGCCGTCGCCGGGGCCCGTGCGGCCGAGGCGGGGACCGGGACCGCTGCCTTCTTCCGGTCAGTGATCCAGGCGAGCGCGACGCAGATGGGGATGATCATGAGCGTGCGGACCAGCTTGACCACGATCGCGTACTGCGACGCGGGGCCGCCGTAGGTCGCGGCCGTCGCCACCACCGAGGACGTGTCGTTGACCGCGGTGCCCGCGAACAGGCCGAAGGAGTGCTGGCTCATCCCCAGCACGTGCCCGAGCAGCGGGAACGCCAGGACCGCCGCGATGTTGAACAGGAAGATCGTGGAGACCGCGTACCCGATGTCGGTGCCCGCCGCCTCGATCACCGGGGACACCGCCGCGATCGCGGACGCGCCGCAGATGCCGGTGCCGACGCCGATCAGCGTCCGCAGGTCGCCGACGACCCCCAGCATCCGGCCGTAGACGTAGGCCGCGAGCAGGCAGACGGCCAGGGTGCCGATCATCACCGGCAGGGACGCCAGGCCGGCCCGGGCCGCCGCGCCGATGGACAGCTGCGTGCCCAGGATCACGACCGAGCACTGCAGCACGAACGAGCTGGCCCACTTCAGCCCGGCCCGGAACCGTTCCCCCGGCCGGAACACGATCGCCAGGACGGCGCCGATCACGGCCCCTGGCACCGCGCTGCCCACGACCGGGACGTTATGGCCGATGGCCGTCGCCATAATGGCGACCGCCACCGCGATGCCCAGGCCCGGAGCGATCTCCACCGACCGGATCCCCGCCCGGGACCAGCGCGAGCCCCACGGCCCGGGCGGGGGCGGGGAGGACGGCTGCTGCTGCGGCTCATGGAGGATCGCGGTCATGCATCCCAGGATCACCGCGAAGCCGCCGCCCGGGTAGGCACCGGACCCTTGAGGGGGTACAAGTTACCCTTGTAGCCATGGCAGCCGAACCCGGGACCGTCCGCGACCTGAGCGCCCTGCGCGCGTTCCGCGAGGTCGGCCGGCACGGGTCCATCGCCGCGGCCGCGGCGGTGCTCGGCACCACGCAGCAGGCGCTGTCGGCCCGGATGCGCACCCTGGAACGCCTCACCGGGCTTCACCTGCTGACCCGCACCCCAGGCGGCTCGCATCTCACCACCCAGGGGAAGCTGGTGCTCGGCTGGGCCGACGAGGTCCTGGACGCGGCCGACCGGCTGGAGGCGGGTATCGCGTCCATCCGGTCCGGCGTCACGCACCGGCTCGCGATCGCCGCCAGCCAGACCAACGCCGAGCACCTGGTCCCGCACTGGCTCATCGAGCTCCGGGCGGCCGAGGAGTCCCAGGGGCACCAGCCGACCGTCGTGGAGCTGACGGTCTCCAACAGCACCGGGGTGATGGACCTGATCCGGGACGGGCGCGCGGAGCTCGGCTTCATCGAGACCCCGCACCTGCCCGACGACCTGGCCACACGGCAGGTCCGCGACGACGAGCTGCTGGTCGTCGTCGCGCCCGGCCACCCGTGGGCCGGCCGCCGCCGGCCCCTCCCGTTCGCGGAGCTGGCGGCGACGCCCCTGGTCATGCGGGAGGCGGGCAGCGGCACCCGGGACACGCTGACGGACTACCTGGCCGCCTGCGACCCGCCGCTGCGGGCGACGCCCGCGATCGAGCTCGGCACCAGCGCGGCGGTCCGCTCGGCGATCGCGGCCGGGGTGGCGCCGGGGGTCCTCAGCCGCCTCGCGGTCCGCGACGACCTCGTCCTCGGGCGCCTCGCCGCCGTCGAGGTCGCGGGCCCGCCGCTGCACCGGGGGCTGACCGCGGTCTGGCACCGCGACCTGTCCCCGGAAGGCGAGCGCCTGCTGGCCGTCGCCCGCTAACGACCCGGGCGGTCAGTGGGCGGCCACCATGCCGCCGTCGACGCGGAGGCGCTCGCCGGTGATGAAGCTGGCGCCCGCGCCGCACAGGAAGACGGCCGCGCTGGCGAACTCCTCCGGCTCGCCGTACCGCCCCGCCGGGATGGCGGCGACGTACTCCGCCGCGACCGTCTCCACGTCCTTGCCGGTGGACCGCGCCCGGGCATTGTCGATCTCGGTGACCCGGGGCGTCATGATCCGCCCGGGGAGCACCATGTTGACGGTCACCCCGTCGGCGGCCACCTCCGAGGCGAGGGTCTTCAGGTAGCCGGCCAGCGCCGCCCGGCCCGCGTTGGACCGGGCCAGGCCGGCGATCGGCGCGTCGATGCCGCTGGAGCCGATGGCCACGATCCGGCCCCACTTCCGGCGCCGCATCTCCGGCAGCACCTGCGAGACCAGGCCGATGTGGCCTAGCAGCAGGGACCGCAGGCTGGCCTCCATGTCCCCGGGCGTGAGGCCCTCGGCGTTCCCCGGCGGGGGACCGCCGGAGTTGAGCACGACGATGTCGATGGCGCCGAGCGCCTCCGTCGCCTCCGTGACGCCCCGCCGGACCGACTCCGGATCGGCGATGTCCAGTTCCAGGCCCAGCGACCCGGGATACCGGGCGGCCGCCTCCCGGGCGACGTCGCCGCGGCGGCCGGTGAACGCCGTCCGCGCGCCCTCGGCCGCCAGTCCGTCCGCGACGGCCCGCCCGAGGCCGGACGTCGCTCCGAGTACGAGGGCACCCCGGCCCTTCAGCTGAAGATCCACGGCATCCACCGATATCACGAACGGCCGCCCGGCCGGGGGGGCGGTCAGGCCTTCATGCCCGCGGGCGGGCCCTCCTGCGGGCCGATCTCCGGCTCGAACGCGGCCGAGTAGACCTCGAAGCGTTCCTGCCACGACCCCGTCCGGGCCGGCAGCCCGGCCAGGCGGTCCAGGCAGTCGTCCCAGCCGACCGCGTTGCGCGCGGCGTGCCCGCGGTCGAGCCGGTCGGTGAGTACGAGTCTGGTCGATCCGTTCTGGGAAAACAGCTCGAAGGTCAGGGTCTCGGACTCGCCCCAGGTGAAGGAGAGCAGCCGCGGTTCCTCGACCTCCAGGACGGTGCCGGTCAGCGTCATGTCGATGACGTCGGCGGGGAACGGGAACGAGATCGCCGCGCCGGCCGTCCAGCGGCCGCCGTCGACGATCACGTCGCACGGGAACCAGCCCTTCAGTTGCTCCCGGTCGGTGATCGCCCGCCACACGACCTCGGGCGGGTCGGGGAGGATCCGCTCCAGGCGGACGGCGGGCCGGTCGCCGGCGGGGTCGAGGGTCGCGTCGGTCATGATTGCCTCCTGCTGTCGAGGTGGGCCTCGAGGCGGTCGAGGCCCGCGGACCAGAACTTGCGGTAAGGCTCGAGCCAGGCGTCCAGCTCGGCCAGGGGCTCGGGCCGGATCCGGTAGAGCCGGCGCTGCGCGTCGGTGCGCGCCGTCACCAGCCCCGAGTCCCGCAGCACCCGCAGGTGCTTGGAGACCGAGGGCTGGCTCAGCCCGAGCCGGGCCACCAGGTCGCCGACTCCAAGCTCGCCGTCGCGGAGCAGATCCATGATCTCCTGCCGCCGGGGCTCGGCCAGCACCTGGAGGGCGGTGAGCGTCGTCATGCTGCGATAATGCCTTGCTAGGTATATAACTGTCAAGGCATATACGGCGCCTGCCGGTTTCCTGAACCGGGCATCCGGGGAGAATTACCTCATCAAGCCTGGGTAGGCAGGCGCTGGCGCAACGTGGCGTTCGGTAAGTGGCAAACGTCAGACGTGAGGTGAGCGCGGTGCCCGAACAACACGAACTCGTCTATCTGGGCAGCACCAGGTCCGGGGCCGAAGTATGGCAGTGCCCCCGGTGCCCGGCGCGGATGCTGACCCGCCAGTGGCCGTCGTTCGCGGCCGAGGTACTCGCCGAGGGGGACCCCGGCGTCGCGCACTCCGGGCGCTTCGGCGCCGCGATGGCCGGCCGCCAGCCCCTGCGCGGCCCCGCCGCCGGCCTGACCCCGGGCGAGCGGACCTGGCTCGGCCGCAACGGCATCGACTGGGACGGCGCGGACAGCGGGGAATCCGCCGCCTGAGCCTACAATCGCGGCATGCCGGATCTGCTGCTCGTCAACGGCACTGTCATCACGATGGACCCCGCGCGCCCGCGGGCGTCCGCGGTCGCCGTCTCCGGGGACCGCATCGCCGGCGTCTTCGACGCCAGGCCCGGAGCCCCCGGTCCCTCCGCGCGGGTCATCGACCTGAAGGGCGCGACGCTGCTGCCCGGGTTCCACGACGCGCACAACCACATGATCGGCTTCGGACTCGGGCTGGCCGAAGCCGACCTGCGCGTCGGGAGCCTCGCCGAACTGTACGAACGGGTCGCCGGGCACGCGGCCGGCGCCCCGGACGGAGACTGGGTCATCGGGTCCGGCTACGACCAGAACAAAACCGGCGGGCACCCGCACCGGGACGCGCTCGACCGCGCCGCGCCCGGCCGGCGGGTCTGGCTCAAGCACACCTCCGGGCATATGTGCGTCGTCAGCAGCCCGGTCCTGGCCGACCTGGGGATCACCGACGGGCACGTCCCCCGGATCGACGGCGGGCGGGTGGCCACCGACGAGGCGGGCCGCCCGACCGGCCTGCTGGAGGAACGCGCCCAGGAACTCGTCGGCCGCCTCACCCGCCCCTACCCCCTCGCCATCCTGGCGGACGCGGTGGCCCGGGCCGCGCGGGTGTACGCCAGTGAAGGCCTGACCAGCGTGACCGAGGCGGGGATCGGCGGGGGATGGATCGGGCACAGCCCGGCCGAGCTCGCCGCCTACCAGGCGGCCCGCGACGCCGGCGCGCTGCTCGTCCGGGCCGAGCTGATGGTGGCCAGCGACGTGCTGCATCCCGTGGGAGCCCATCCGGACGACGGACTGGACCTGGGACTCGACCTGGGCATCCGGACGGGGTTCGGAGACGACTGGCTGCGCGTCGGCGCGATGAAGATCTTCACCGACGGCTCCCTGATCGCCCGCACCGCCGCGATGACCTCGGACTACGAAGCGGACGCCGGGAACCGCGGCTACCTGCAGGAGGACGCCGCCGAGATCACCGCGCGGATCGTCGCTGCCCACCGCGCGGGCTGGCAGGTCGCCGCGCACGCCATCGGCGACCACGCCATCGATACCGCCCTGTCGGCTTTCGGAACCGCGCTGGAGCGGTACCCGCGGGCGGACGCCCGCCACCGGGTCGAGCATTTCGCGGCGGCCCGGCCCGACCAGGTGGCGCTCACGGCGCGGCACGGAATCGTGCCCGTCCCGCAGGGCCGGTTCGCCTCCGAACTGGGCGACGGCATGCTGGCGGCGGTCGGCCGCCACCGTCACGCCTGGCTGTACCGGCAGCGCTCGCTGCTGGACGCGGGCCTGGTGCTGCCGGGCAGTTCCGACCGCCCGGTGGTCCGGGGAACGCCGCTGCTCGGCATCCACGACATGGTCAACCGGCGCACGTCGTCGGGTGCGCCCTTCAACGACGGCGAGGCGGTCACGGCCTTCGAGGCGCTGCGCGCCTACACCTGGGGTTCGGCGTTCGCCAGCCGCGCCGAGTCCGTGAAGGGCTCGGTCGAGGCGGGCAAGCTCGCCGACTTCACCGTGCTGTCGGAGGACCCGACCGCCGTGGACCCCTCGCGCATCGCGGGCCTGGAGGTTCTCGCCACCATCACCGGCGGCGAGATCCGCTACGGCGCCGGC
>Ga0131853_10003528_pt1 | contig 28038 bp, 24 predicted proteins | sample TergutLab28metaG_FD_92764 | JGI IMG/M metagenome (GOLD analysis project Ga0131853, IMG submission 92764) | Labiotermes labralis P1 segment gut microbial communities from Petit-Saut dam, French Guiana - Lab288 P1 (version 2) (version 2) | ecosystem: Host-associated > Arthropoda: Insects >...
AAAATTATTTTCCTCTCTAAAAAAGACTAACATCTTTGGTTGATTATATCATAATCAAAACTTGTAAAGCAAGCCCTATAAAATTATTGACGAACATAAAAGTCGGGTATATAATTATAAAAACGTATTTAAGGAGTGGATTTTATGGAAAAAGGAAATCTTTCAATTAACAGCGATAATATCTTCCCCATTATCAAGAAATGGTTGTATTCGGATATTGAAATTTTTGTGCGGGAGCTGGTTAGCAATGGTTCGGATGCAATAAACAAACTTAATAGGTTGGAATCTATGGGGGAAACCACCTTGCCAGAAGGTGAGGAGTTTGCCGTAAAAGTTATTCTTGATGCGGCTAAGAAAACCATCACTTTTAGCGACAATGGTATTGGTATGACTGCCGATGAAATTAAAAAGTATATAAACCAAATTGCGTTTTCTGGTGCAACCGAATTTGTAAATAAGCACAAAGACAAAATGGAAGGTAGCGACATTATTGGTCATTTTGGGCTTGGTTTTTATTCGTCTTTTATGGTGGCGGATAAGGTGGAAATTCATACCCTGTCTTATCAAGATGGGGCAGAGCCAGCTTTGTGGGAATGTGACGGGGGAATTGAATTTCAAATTACAGAAGGTAGTCGCGGAAACCGTGGAACAGACATAATTCTACATATCGGTGAAGATGGGGCAGAGTTTTTAACAGACTACAAATTACGCTCTGTTTTACGCAAGTATTGCAGCTTCATCCCTGTTGATGTTTATTTTGAAAATGTTGCAAGTGTAGAAGATGAACCAAAACCTATTAATGATAAAAAACCTTTATGGCAACGCAAACCCAGTGATTGCACCGATGAAGATTATATTAAATTTTATCGTGACTTGTTTATGGATTTTAATGAGCCATTGTTTTGGATACACCTTAACATGGACCACCCTTTTAGACTAAAAGGAATATTGTATTTCCCTCGTCTAAAACACGAATTGGAGTATGTGGAAGGGCAGGTTAAGTTATTTTCTAACCAAGTTTTTGTGGCAGATAATATCAAGGAGGTTATTCCAGAATTTTTGTTGTTGCTAAAAGGTGTTATGGACTGCCCAGACCTGCCGTTAAATGTTTCTCGCAGTTTTCTGCAAAATGATGGTGTGGTTGAGAAGATGTCTGGCTATATCGTTCGTAAGGTGGCGGACAAGCTAACAAGCCTCGCACACAACAACCGTGATGATTATAATAAATATTGGGATGATATAAATCAGTTTATTAAATATGGTGTGGTGCGGGAAAAAGATTTTTATGAAAAGGTGCGGGACGCTGTTCTTTACAAATCCACTAACGGGGAGTATTTTACCTTACCAGAATATTTGGTTCGTAATGAAAAGAAGATTGGTAAGAAGGTTATTTTCACTAATGATGCACAGTTGCATGGTCAGTATATAAAACTTTTTGAGGCGGAAGGTGTAGATTGTGTAGAACTTACAAGTCGTTTAGACAGCCCCTTCACCTCTCACGTGGAAGGTAATGAGGATGACCTAACATTTGTGCGAATTGATGCCGACCCAGAAAGTATTTTAGGAGCAAAAACGGAGGATGATACCACCTACGAGGAATTGATTACAACTTTCAAATCCAACATCGAAGATGATTTGGCGGTGGAAGTCCAAAATTTCAAAACCCCAGATGTGCCAGCTATGATTTTTATAGACCAAGAAAGCCATAAAATGTCAGAATTCGCTAAAATGTATGGCATTTCTATGGACAATATGGGTGCGGATGGTGGAGGTAAGAAAAAATTTGTGCTTAACAGTGCAAACCCACTGGTTAAGGCTTTGTTAGATAAGCAGGTTGGTGATGATGACACCGCAATCCTATGTGAACATATCTGGGATATGGCATCTCTGAGCCATAAACATCTCGACCCCCAGCGGATGGATAAGTTTATCCATCGTAACGTGGAAATTCTAAGAAAGTTTCTAAACAAATAACGAAACCATCAGCAATCGTGCATTAACCATTAATAAAATAAGTTTCACGTGGAACTAAGTAGAACTAAACAAAAAGCATTTTACCAAGAAATAATTTTATATTTTCTTGGTTTTAATGATTAAAATAGGTTTTCCACAAAGTCAAGGGGTGTTACACCCCTTTTTGTTTCAAAATCCTATTGAAAAGCATGGTCAAATTTGTTATAATAAAAGTTGTTAAAAGCCGATGTTTGTGGGATTTTGTTAACACTTCTGTGGATAAATATGAGAGGTGTGTCACAAATCCTTTTACATATACCGTGAATTATGTGGATAAGTTATCCACATAATGTGGATAAGTGCAAAATTAGCTTTGATAGAAGTTTTAAGGGGTGCAATTGTAATGGTAAATGTTTTTTCTGGCAACAATGCTTTGGTAATCAACACAGTTGAAAGTTATTGGGACTCGGTTACGTCTTTTTTACAAAAGGGGTCGTTAAACCCTGCGGTTTATCATTCTTGGATAGCACCGCTAACCCCTTATGATATGGACGAGCGTAGTTTTACTTTAACCACAAAAAGTAAGCACGTAAAAACTACCGTATCCACCAGATATTCCGACAAAATATCTGGTGCTTTTGGCGTTGTCTTTGGTAAAGAGTATGAAATTAACATTCTTATGGAAGATGAGGTGCAATTGTTAAAAACACAGGGTAATGAGAAAACCTCATCACCAAAACCTTCTAAAGAGGCGTTAAACGCAGCAAACCTAAATCCAAAATTTACTTTGGAAAGTTTTGTTAGAGGTAAATGTAACGAATTTGCTTATGCCGCCAGCCAAGCAGTGGCAGAACACCCAGGGGGTCGTTACAACCCTCTATACATCTATGGTGACGTTGGTTTGGGTAAAACCCACCTAATGCACGCCATTGGCAACCATATGCTAGAAAATAATCCAGATGCAAAAATTTTATATACATCGTCAGAAAATTTGGTGAATGAATTTGTTTACGCCATTCGCCACAACAAAAACGAAGCCTTTCGGGAAAAATACCGTATGGTTGATATTTTAATGGTAGATGACATTCAGTTTTTATCCGACAAAGATGGCACGCAAGAAGAATTTTTCCACACCTTTAACACCTTACATAGCGAAGGAAAACAAATCGTCCTAACATCGGACAAGCCACCAAGCGAACTTAAATCCATCGAAGACAGATTGCGTTCTCGTTTTAACAGCGGTTTGTCTGTGGATATTTCCTTGCCAGACTTAGAAACCCGTACAGCCATTTTGTTGCACAAAGTAGAAGCAGAGCGTATTCAAATTGACCAAGAAATTATCAATTTAATTGCGAAATATATACAATCCAATATTCGTGAATTGGAAGGGGCATTAAATTCTGTCACCGCCCGCTCTCGCCTAACTGGTGCAAAATGCACCTTAGAATTTGCCATGTCCGCATTAGAAGATATGATTAAGCAAGAAGAACAAAGAGAAATTAATGAACAGTATATACAAGAAGTAATTGCAGGATATTTTAACATAACCACAGCCGAAATAACAGGCAATCGCCGCAATGCTGATTTGGTTCACGCCCGCCATATAGCCATGTATATTTGTAGAATGTTAATACCAAAACCATTAAAAGCCATCGCTAAAGAATTCGGTGGCAGAGACCACTCTACCGTTAGTCATGCTGTAGAGAAAATGGATGCCAAAATTATAAAGGATAAGAAGTTAAAAAAAGAAATTGATGATTTGGTTATAAAAATCAAGGGTGAATAATGTGGAAAATTTTTATGATAAGTAAGGGTAAATTGTGCATTGTTTTTACATAAGAAAAACCCTGTGGAAACCATGGAAAAAATATTAAGTAATTACTGTCTTTTACATACTTAATCCACAATCACAAACCCTTATTATATAGGCATTATGTGAGTTTTAACAAAATCCACAGCACCTACTACTGCTACTACTAAAATAATTATATATGTTATATGTTATGCACAAGCGTTATACGGAGGAGAGTTGGCATGAAAATTATATGCGCAAAAAATTTACTTGCAGATGGTTTAGGAATTGTTTCTAAAGTCGCCAGTGCAAAATCTACAATACCAATTTTAGAATGTTGTCTTTTAGTGGCAGATGAAAATGGTTTGAAGTTAACCGCTAAAGATTCTGAAATGACAATAGCCACAGGATATATTGAAAGTGATGTTGTAACAGCTGGTTCTGTTGCCCTTGATATTAAAGTTTTTGGTGATATTGTCCGTGGCTTACCAGGACCTACCATAGAAATAACTTGTGATGAAAAGCAACTAGTTGTGGTAAAGTCAGGTAAATCCGAATTCAAAATCCTTGGCATGAATGCAGAAGAATTTCCTGATATGCCTGATGTATCTAAAAACCAAGCATTTAATATACCATCTTTATCACTAAAAAATATGATACGCCAAACGGTTTTTGCTGTGTCCACAGATACGACCAAGCCTGTTTTGTGCGGTCAATTATTGGATATTATCAATGGAGTGTTACGTATTGTTGCGGTGGATGGTTTTCGTATATCTTTACGTCAAAGTCCCATAGATGGTGAAAGCGACACAAAAGTCGTTGTACCCAGCAAAACCATGAGTGAGGTGGGCAAACTTCTATCAACTGACGGCGATGCTACTGTAAATTTTTATATAACTGATAAACACGTACTTTTTGAATTAGAAAGCTGTACCGTGGTGTCCTCTCTTATTGAAGGTGAGTTTATTAATTATGAAAACATGTTTTCTTCAGAAGTTACGACGGAAATAACCGCATCCCGTGGCGAGATGTTGGAGTCTGTAGATAGGGCTACTTTAATTTCTAAGGACAGCAAGAAAAACCCTGTAAGGCTAAAAATTTCAGACTCTATTATGGCTGTTACATCTAGTGGAGAGCTTGGCACCTCTTACGAAGAAATGTCTATTTTACAAGATGGTCCAGAAATTGAAATTGCCTTTAACCCACGATATTTAACTGATGTAATGCGTACTTTGGAAGACGAGAAAATTACTATTACCTTCTCATCCCCGTTATCTCCTTGTATTATAAAGGTCGAGGATAGTGAAGATTATAAATATCTAGTGCTACCCCTAAGACTGCGAGGGTAAAATGCAGGTTAAGCGAGTTATTTTAAGCAATTTTCGTAATATTGCCGTTACAGATGTGGAGCTGGGCGATGGTATTAATGTTATTTACGGTGATAATGCTCAAGGTAAAACCAATTTTTTAGAGTCTGTTTATTTTTCTTCGGTTGGACGCTCTCATCGTGCGGGTCGTGATAGAGAGCTTGTGTTTTTGGGTGAAAAATCTGCATCCGCCACGGTTTTTGTGGCAGGCGACCATGGAATAGACAAAATTTCTACCGAAATTGATAAAGATGGTAAAAAAATGTGGGTTAATGGTTTACCTATCAAACGCCTTGGAGAGCTTTTTGGGCATCTTTTATGTGTTATTTTTTCACCTGAAGATTTATCTTTAATTAAGGCAGGACCCCAGTTGCGTCGGCGTTTTATGGATATGGAGTTATGCCAGTTATACCCTGCCTACTATCACAATTTACGTATGTATTACAAAGTAATGAAACAAAGGAATAACCTACTAAGAGAGATTTATTCTAATCCGAAGTTGGTTGACACATTAGAAGTTTGGGATGAGCAGTTGGTGGCGTATGGAAAACCAATAATCAACGCCCGTAAAGCCTTTGTGACACATCTGTCTGAAATTGCTAATAGCAACCAAGAAGAAATTACAGGTGGCAGAGAAAATTTAGAAATTATATACAAAAATAATACCGACCAAGATAGTTTTATGGACAGATTAAAGAGGGTTCGCAACCACGACATTCAGCGTAAACACACCTCTGTAGGCATACATAAAGATGATACGGATTTTCGCATAAACAATAAAGATGGTCGACTTTATGCTTCCCAAGGTCAACAACGTACAGCGGCTCTGTCAATTAAACTCGCACAAATCGACCTAATTAAAGAAGAACGAGGTCAAACCCCCGTTCTTCTTTTGGATGATATTCTATCAGAGCTGGATACTTCCCGTCAACAATTCCTGATGAAAAAAATTAGCGGTCTACAATCTATAATCACATTAACGGGTGCGGAAAGTCATTTTAGAACTTACACCAGTCACGATGATACTAAGATTTTTCATGTGGAAAACGGCACTATAAACGCTCAAACCAAACCGAGTTTTTACCATTCTCCGCCACAGCCTTAATCCTAACGGGATGTTTAAGGTCGTTACGGAATTTTAGGTCAACCCCGCCATAAGCCGTGGCTGCGTCCCTGCCCTTTGGCACATAATAAACACGACGGGAATGTGGATGTCTTTCCACAATCGTCATACCAGAAAGCTCCGCTGCATTATATAGTGTGCTGGAAAGCTGGCAAATTCCTCCGCCAAGTCCTTCTGTTTCTTTTCCGTTAATGAAAATTTTGGCGGGTAGATAACCCTTTTCTTTTGTAGCAAGCCCTATATGTTCGTTAAATGAAAATGTTTCGCCTACCTGCAAAACGACCCCATCAATAACCCCGCAAGCAATCCGCAAGTTTTCATTGCGGTTTTTCATCCCCTTATCAAAATCAGTGGAATATCGCCCCCCAGCGATTTCCACCCAGTTTTGTTCACTATGAGCCATGGTATTGTTGTCACCAGCCATTATTTCGTGTGGCACCAGTTGCCCTGCTATCATTTCAGGCATAACTGATGCTGGATGCGGGTTTGCCCCGACCACACCACCACATCCAACCAAACCTAAAGCTGCAAGACAAATTAATCCACGTCTAATCATCATAAAAACCACCTCCACTCCCCTATAATTTTTGTTGTAACATTTCTGTAACATAATTTCCGCAAACTTCCCTAAAATTAAACAGGAAATAAAATCAAAAAAACTGGGATTATTCTTCCCAGTTATGATAAACTGCCTGTACATCGTCATCATCTTCTAATGTGTTTAGGATTTTATTCATATTTTTAATGTCTAACGGGTCATTTAGTTTGGTGTACACATGAGGTTGCATGATGACCTCTGCTGTAAGAACTGGGATATTTGCTTCCTCCATGGCTTCTAGTACCCTACTAAGCCCTAACGGCTCGGTAATTATTTCAAAACCATCCTCTTCGGCACGAAAGTCTGTCGCCCCAGCGTCCAAAACCAACATCATCAAATCTTCTTCATTGATATTGTCATCTTTTAGTACAGTAATTTGTCCAATATGGTCAAATTGAAAGACAACAGAGCCACTAACACCCAAATTACCCTCACCACGGTTAAAAGCTGCCCGTACATTGCTTACGGTGCGTGTTTTGTTGTCGCTCAAAGTTTCTACGATAACCGCAACTCCACTTGGACCAAAACCTTCGTAAACAAAAGCTTCAAAAATGGCACTTCCTTTATCACCTGCTGCTTTTTTTACCGCACGGTCAATATTATCATTAGGCATATTGTTGGCACGTGCCTTTGTAATAACATCTTTTAAGCGGCTGTTTGTGGATGTGTCTGGTCCGCCAAGCTTAACCGCCACCGCAATTTCTTTACCAAACTTGGTAAAAAGTTTTGCCCGCTTACTGTCCTGTTTTTCCTTTTTGTGTTTAATGTTTGCAAATTTGGAATGTCCTGCCATTTCTTTTCCTTCTTTCTATTAATTTTGTTGTCGTTGTTTATAAAGGTATTTATAATAGTCAAAACAGGTTTTTATGTTAAGTTCTACCTCTCTGTGAGCCACATTATCTGTGTTGACTTCAAAAATTTTTAATTTAGCTAAATCCCTGTCGATGCCCACGTCAACACCTATGTTAAAAAGTGTTTTTCCGTTGATTTCATTAAAATCATTTACAAAAATGGATTTCATTTGCTCCAATTGTTCTATTAAATGATACTTTACATGGGCAAAATGCTTCTCCAAAAACTCCTCAATAGGAATTCGGTATGACCCCTTAAAAGTTATACTTGCAGAAACACTTTGTGATACATCCACATGCTGGCTCATAAAAAAATATTGTCCATCTTCACCCCTTTTGAAGTTAAACCTTAACTTGAAAGATTCTCCTGTAGGGATAGTGGAATTGATATAAGCTTCTGCAATATATTTTTTACCGCATAATCTCTTACTAAAAAAGTTGCGAAAACCCTCTCCACTTAACCTTAATTTCCCTTTTTGGGTTGTGACGAAAAAAATATTTTTATGTTTGACAACCTTAGCATAAATATCGTTAGAAGAAAGGTTAGAGCCACCCCCACCACCACTAAAAGAGGGTTTTATAAAAATTTTATCATTGTGTTTTGTCAAAAAATCTAATAAATCCTCTAAGTTTTCAATTTGCGTATAAGGGTTAAGAAAATATTGTAAACTTTCAATTTTAGCTAAAGTATTGTTAACATCGTCTTTAGGTATCTTTTCAAGAGTTCTTGTGAAGGTGGAAAATGTTAGCAAATCTTGCAAACCTTTATTTGGCACAATTTTAAGGAAAACATAGTTATCCACAATATCTGGATATACCGTTACCTTTTCATAAAGTTTACCATTTACGTCAAAAAAGCGACCCTTTATTGTTTTGGTTTCTTCATCAATATCGTCTTGACAAAATGAAAAAATGTTGATGCCATTTTCCTGTGCCTTACCTGCACGAAATAAACCAGCGAAACTCCACCAAGTAGGTTTTTCGTATTTTTCCATACTTATAGCAGGAACTAGGACACCAACATTAATCAACTTATCATCCACTAACTCACAACCTTTTTATAGTGTTAATTGTAGAAAATGTCCTAAATCGTTCAAAGCTTCGATGCCCATAAAATCCGTTTTGAATTCATCAAATTGCTCGTCAGTCACAGGTATTGGTTGGAATAAAAGTGTTTATTACGGTTTTATTGCATGTTTCTTCTATACCTAGCACAATATGCGAAACCATGCCTTGAAATCAAACTCACCCCTGGCTTTGATAGTCTTTTTAGCTATAGGTTCTAGTTACCTATTCTGGTTAGCTGACTAAATTATACATGAAGCCATTAAAAAAATCAAGCCTTTATCTAACTTATAATAGGAAAGCTTGATAATTTCCTCCTTTACTTTTTTCAAGTTTTCAGTTACAATTATAGTACAAGTAAGGAGGAGTTTAATTTGAGAACACGTTTTGCCCCATCACCAACGGGGTTTATGCATATTGGTAACTTGCGGTCGGCTTTGTTTGGCTACTTGCTGGCACGGAAGATGGGCGGGGTTTTTGCCCTGCGTATAGAGGACACAGACCAAGAGCGGTTGGTTGAAGGTGCTGTAGAGAAGATTTATGAAACATTGAAAATTGCAGGGATAACCCATGACGAGGGTCCTGATGTTGGGGGCGAGTATGGTCCGTATATCCAAAGCCAGCGGGAAAATGTTTATATGAAGTATGCCCAGCAATTACTTGATGATGGTTATGCTTATCGTTGTTTTTGTGATAAGGAAGCCGACCCTGCGGATTGTGCCTGCCAAAACACAGCGGGGGATACAAGCAAACCCCATGTTATTCGCCAAGTAATACCTGTGGGGCATACCACATTTGTTGATGAAGTTTTTGGTGAAATTACCGTTGATAATGATGAGCTTGAAAACCAGGTTTTGATTAAGTCTGATGGTTTTCCTACGTATAACTTTGCAAATGTGGTGGATGACCATCTGATGGCGATTACCCATGTAATGCGGGGCAGTGAGTATTTGCCAAGCACCCCAAAGTATAATCTTTTGTACCAAGCTTTTGGTTGGGAAGTTCCAACTTATGTACACCTACCCTTGATTTTGAGTGCGGATGGTGGTAAGCTTTCTAAACGCCGTGGGGATGCCTTTTTTGAGGACTTTTTGGAGGCTGGTTTTTTGCCAGAGGCTATCGTGAATTATATAGCCTTGTTGGGTTGGTCACCACCAGAAAACCGTGAAATTTACAGCCTTGGTGAACTTGAGCAGATTTTTAGTGTGGAGGGGCTTAGTAAGTCACCTTCTACCTTTGATTTGGACAAACTTAAATGGATGAATGGGGAGTATTTGAAGGCGATGGATGTGGCAGACTTTTTGACCCTTGCGTTGCCGTATATTAACAAGGTGGTTGGTGAAAGTTTGGACAAGAAAGCCGTGGCAGGTCTTATTAAAGACCGCATTGCAACCCTTAGCGAAATCCCTGAAATATTGGACTTTGTTGCGAAATTGCCTGACTATTCCACGGATTTATTTGTTAACAAGAAAAACAAGGTTGATGAAACCGTGGCTAAAGAAATGCTAACCAAAATTTTGCCTCAAATTGAAGGGCTGACAGACTGGACAGCGGAGACCATTTCTTCCACTCTAAAAACTTTTGCAGAAGCCGAGGGGGTTAAAGTTGCCCAAATTATGTGGCCTATGCGTTGTGCATTGTCGGGCAAAGAAACGTCCCCAGGGGGGGCAACGGATTTGCTTACAATCTTTGGTAAAAATGAGAGTGTGGTGAGGATAAACACTGCCATTTCTAAGTTATAAGCGGAGGGATAAAGATGTTTGGAAAAGATAATTATGAAAAAAGAAAACGCCCAGAGGTACTTTACAAAGAGCTTGGTTTTATTAAGAAAAACCGACCCATGGGTATACATTCTGTGGAAATCATCCACGTGGAATCCCGTATGAAATATTTATATGTGTTTAACACGGTGACAACGGGGGTGTCCATGTCCCCTATTCTAAACGCTGACGGCACGCCTATGCTTGCCACCAAAGATGAGATTAACCAACTTTTAAGGGAGTATTAATTATGAAAACACATTATTATTTTGATTGGTTTAACGAAGGTATGCCAAAAGATGTGGTTGACGCTTTGTTGGGTGATTTGCACGAGAGACATTCACTTGTGTTTATTGGTTCAGACCCAGCTAACCATGTTTTTAATTATGACCAATGCGACATTGCTGCTGGTCGGTGGCTTGGACCTGCAGGTATTGAATTTGAAGAATATGCCATAATTGACTATCGCACCACAAAAGAAGATGCACATGAAGTAATAAAAAATGCTTCTGCCATATTTTTGCTTGGTGGCAAGGCGGCTGTGCAAAGGGCGTTTTTAGATGAATATGACTTGATGACAGCACTTAACCAAAGCAATGCTTCAGTTATCATGGGTGTAAGTGCAGGGGCTATGAATATGAGTGCAAAATGGGTAACTTCAAAATACATATCCTCAGGAAGTGCCAGATACACGGCTGGCAAAAGTAAGACAACGGATGGTCTTGGACTTGACAATTTTGTGATGGAAGCACATATTGACATTAACAACACCAAACTTTTTGAAAATGATTTATTTCCCATTTCCCAAACAATGCCCGTTTATGCCATGTGTTATGAAAGTGTTATTCGTGTAAAAAACGGCAAGATGGAGTTTTTTGGTGATATTTACTTAGTTTCAAATTCCGAAATTAAGAAAATTTAGTGCGGGGTTTAAGGGTGAGCGAAAAAATAAAATTTGAACCATGTGGATGGGAAGATATTCGTCAGCTAGTTGTGGAATATATAACCAAAAATAATATCACGGTAGATTCTTTTTGGGAAGAACACGTGTTTTATGCAAACCACTACAAAATTACGGTTGATGATGAAATTGTGGGATTTTTTGCCATACATGAGGGTGAAAATTTGACATTGTTTCATGTTTTGCCACATCATGCCAACCAGTCCCAAGAGATTTTTGCATATGTTAAAAAATATGAAAATGTTACAAGTGCAATGGTCGCCACAAGTGACGAATTTTTTCTAAGCCATTGTCTTGATGGTTTCGACAGAATGGAAAAGCAAGCTTATTTTGCTGTTTACACCGAAAAAGGTGTGGCAAAGGAGCGTAAAAAGACTCTAAACCTAAGAATAGCAGATATTGACATAGACAAAGAAACCCTAAGTTTAAGCGGTGACTTTCTTGACCATCCAATAAACAATATCCGTGATGGGAGGGATGTGGAAATTTATATTGCAGAATTTAATGGCGACATTGTTGGTTTTGGCGTTGTGGAATATGGCAGAATAGTCAAAAGCACTGCAAGTATCGGTATGTTTGTATGTCCTAGTCATAGAAAGGCGGGTTTTGCCGCTAATATTTTAGAACATTTGAAGCTTGCGTGCTTTGAAAAAGGGCTTCGTGTGGTTTCGGGCTGTTGGTATTATAACCACAATTCCAAAAAGAGCATGGAAGCTGCTGGGGCGTATTCTAAAACCCGACTGGTTAAGTTTTATTTTTAGTTTGATGGTGAGGTAAATATATGAGTGCTAAAGGTTGGATTATCTGTATTTTGGTTGCCATTGCGATTGGTATAGTTTTTAGTGTTCTCAACTTTCTGGTTTTTGGCTTTCATCCTATTGTTATAGCCTCTGTTACAGGGGCTGTAGGTGGTTTAATGGTTTCAATTTACTTAAAAAAATTTCCAAATAATAAAGATAATGATAAAACTATAAGGTAAGGATTTGACCATCCGCTTGTTGGATAATAAGTGTAGATAGTTAAGGAGGAGCAAATATGTCAGAGCAAATAAACAACATGATGCAAAGCATTGTGGAGAATGTGGAAAAGGTTATTATTGGCAAGAGGGAAGCCATCGAAATGGCTTTGTGTTCATTTTTATGTGAGGGGCATGTGCTTATAGAGGATATGCCAGGGGTTGGCAAAACGTCGCTGGTGTCGGCACTTGCCAAATCTTTTGATGCCAGCTTTAGGCGTATCCAGTTTACGCCAGACATTTTACCATCGGACATTACGGGTTTTTCCATGTTTAACCAAAAGACAGGGGAATTTGATTATCACCAAGGGGCTGTCATGTCCCAAATTGTGCTGGCGGACGAAATTAACCGCACATCCCCTAAAACACAGGCGGCACTTCTTGAGGTAATGGAGGAAAACCAAGTTACTGTGGATGGTAAAACCTACTCCGTTCCAAAGCCCTTTATCGTTTTTGCCACCCAAAACCCAATCGAATACCTTGGAACATACCCTCTGCCAGAAGCCCAGCTAGACCGCTTTTTCATGCGTATTTCTTTGGGTTATCCCGATGCAGAACAAGAAGGGCAAATGCTAACCCGCTTCAAAGAGGACAATCCCTTAAAAGTTTTACAATCCGTTGCGAACACCAAGAAATTGATGGAAGCCCAAGAGGCAGTAACAAAAATAACCGTCAGCGACGAAATAAACCAATATATTGTAAACATTGTACGGGCAACCCGTGAAAACGTCGATATTGCCCTTGGCGGAAGCCCTCGTGCCAGCCTGTGCCTGTACAAAGCCAGCCAAGCCTGGGCAATGTACAACCGCCGTGACTTTGTTATCCCTGATGATGTGCTAAAAATGGCAATGCCCGTGCTTGAACACCGCCTTGTGATGAAGCAAGAAGCCCGTTTGCGCCGTATTGGTGCTAAACAGGCGGTTGAGGGCATATTAAAAACCGTTAAAGCCACATAGGGGGAAATTAATTTGGGTAAAAAAACAAGCATAAGATGTCCCATACACGGATTTATTGAGCTTAGCGAATTGGAAATAAAAATTATCAACCATCCAATTTTTCAAAGATTACGTCGCATAAAACAACTTGCTTTGACTGATATGGTGTATCCTTCTGCTACACATACAAGGTTTGAGCATTCCATTGGGGTTATGTATATGGCTACAGAAATGTTTAACAGCCTTGTAAAGGATGAGCAAAATCTGGAAAAACTAGGATTAACTAAGGATAATGTAGCAAGAGTGCTAAAAATTGTGAGGTTGGCGGCTTTGTTACATGATGTGGGTCACCCCTGTTTTGCCCATGCTGGCGAAAAAAGGATGCCTTTTTCATCAAAAAGCCGAAAGAAGCAATATAAACATGAGGAATACAGTATAAAGGCTATTAGAGTGTTTTTCAAATCAATTATTGAAGGCAATGCTTACGGCATCACGGTTGATGAGGTTTGTTATCTTATTGGTGAGGACATAAAGCCCCCGGAATATCTTATTGCTCTGAAAGGCTTAATAAGTAGTCAAATGGATGCGGATAGAGCTGACTATTTGTTGCGCGACTCATACCATTTAGGTGTGCGTTATGGAGAATATGACAAAGAAAGGTTTATAAGATGTATAACTGTAGGAAAAACTGAGGGCAATTCAGCTATCTTGGCTATAAAAGAGAGTGGTTTGCAAATGGCAGAACATATGGTTATGGCAAGATACAGTATGTTTTCTTCTGTATACTTTCACAAAGTGAGGCGGGCTTATGATCGCCATGCCGAGAAAGCTTTGAAGGCTGTGCTACTAAAGGCTGATGAATTAAGTGATGGGTTTTTCCCTCCCCCTTCAGATGACCCTGAAAAACTGAGGGAATACTTTAAGTTTGATGACTATAGTGTTATAAGTGCTATGGCCAAGGGTGATGGTGGTGTGCATGGCGATATTATTATAAACCGTAACCATTACAAAGAAAAGAAACCCAGCCCTTGGAAAGGGGAAGGTGATAAAGATGACATAAAGTATCTTAAGAAAGAATACAAGAATTATTTTATTGACGAAGGTGCGGTAACCGATTATTATAAATCAAAGGACAGAGAGAAAGAAATACATATACTTAGAGATGATGGTATAACAGTTCCTTTAAGTGAAATTTCTGACATGATAACCAGAATTGGTCAGCCAAAAATAATAAGGTTTTATGCCCCTTAGGAGGAAGCAAGATGAGTTTGGATGATAACAAAAATTTAATACTAAACCTGATAAAACAAAGACCAGACATGGGCAAGACTGCTTTGATGAAATTTGTATTCTTTTTGCAAGAATCTTTTGGCATGGATTTAGAGTACGACTTTAATATTTATACCTATGGCCCTTATGATGGCGAAGTATTGGAAGATTTGGATATTGTAACATCTGTTGGATTAGTTGATACAGAATTTTATATCGCTGATGGTTATTCTGGTTACAAGCTTAACCTAACTGAAAATTCTGAAAGGATTGTTAAAGACTTATTAAAAGAAGACCAAGATAGGGTTGGAACTGTTATTAGGTTGTTTGGACATGAAACAGCAAACCGTTTGGAGCTTTTGTCAACGATTGTATATGTGGCAAACAAATTTGAAAGACATGATTGGGGAAAAGACGGTGACACTATTTTTGGCGTGGTGAAGGGCATTAAGCCCCATTTTGAAGTTAAAACTATCGAAAACGCTTACAATGAACTTTTAGGACATGGAATAATTCGGGAGGGGTGAAATGGTTAAAAATCGGCTTACTTATCTGCTGGTAGTGGCTGTGATGATACTGCTGGTGTATTTATATGAGCATACGGTGACATATGTGGCTTTGTATGCTGTTCTAGCTTTGCCTTTGCTGTCGCTGGGGCTTGCTTTGCTTTCTCGCAAGCAGTTGGATATAAAACAAGGAGTTGCAGAGCAGACCATTGTCAAGGGAGATGCTACCCAATATTTGCTTAGGGTGGGAAACCGTAGCGTGATGCCTGTGGCTTCTGTGCGGGCGAAATTTAAGGCAAGCTCGGATGCAATTGCTACAGATTTTGAGGAGCATTATTTTTCCTTAAAGGCACGGGGTTCGGCGGATGTGGTGTTTAACATCACTGCCAAATATCGTGGGCATTTTGAAATTGGGCTGGAGAATATTGTTTTGTATGATTTTTTGGGACTTTTTAGCTTTAAGCAATATTTTGGGGAGATTATGATGCTGGAGGTGCGTCCGAGGGTTATTGATATGGACAGCTTGCCACTGGCACTTGCTCAGGGGGGCGTGGATGGTACACAAAACCTGCTTCAACAAGAGGATTACGCCATTATTGCAGATTTACGCAAGTATCAACCCACTGATGGCTATAAAAAAATACATTGGAAAGTTTCTGCAAAACGAAACGAATTGATTAGTAAAAATTTTCAAAGCTTTAAGCGTAGTGCCACAACATTTATTATTGACAATTCTAAGATTAGCGGGCTTAACCCTGCTGTTATCGAAGATATGATTATGGAAGCTTGTGTTTCTGTCATGTCGCAGGCGGTAGCACGCCAGCAGATTTGCCAATTGATTTATTTGGGCATGGATGCGGATTTGCAGGAGCATACCAGTAGTTTTGAATACCTGTACAAACAAGCCTGCGACATACGTTTTGACCGCTTTACAACTAAAGATTTTGATGTGCGTTTTTCTAGCTTCTTTAATGTGCAAAGCGATGTGGAGAATATTGTGGTCATTGTTAGGCGGGTGACGGACGGGGTAATGCAAGGTGTGCAGAACTTGCGTTTGTTCGGTTGTAATGTGATTTTACTATATTTTGAGGAGCCAAGACGAGAACAGATGGACAAGCTGGAAGCCTTGTGGGAAATGGACGTGTTCTGCATGGACTTTAGGAGGTATTATTATGGCACATTGGGCGATGGAGAAGAAGTGGGATTGGGGCAGTAATTTTGGAAACAAACTAAAAACCAGCAAATTTAAGTGGCATGAGGGGTTGTTTTTGCTTACCGTCGGCACATTGCTGGCGTGGAGCATGGCGATTGCCATTATAAGTGGCACGGAATTATATTTTTTCCCAGCTGCTGCCTTGGTGCGGGCATTTACTGTAATGGTTGCCCTGTGGCTGATTTTTTACAACAAATACACCCTTATATTTAGTGGGGTTGTGGTGGTTGTTGCCATGATAATTTTGGCAGCAAATGCTATTTTTACTGTGCCGATAGAAATATATGAGGGTTTTTATTACTACCCCTCTACAATAATTGAAAATATTGTTGCACCTATACAGGGTACAATTCGATATATCACTGGCTTTACCAGTTATGCACCAGAATATGACGCTGTGATTGTATGGACATTGGCAATTGTCCTAGGAATTTATGTCATGGTATTTGGCTTGCTGATTTTTAATTTTTATGTTTTGCTTGGAACATCAGTCATCGCATTTGGTATTCTTCTTAGTTCTGGACTGTTTTCTTATCATTTTGCATTTTATGTCTATGCCTTTTGTATCATCGCTTATCTCATTAGACATTTGAATATGAAAAGTATGGGCAAGAAAAATGAGAACAGCAAATTTTCTTTGTATGCCATGCCCATTACGGCTGTTGCACTTATCCCTGCTATTTTGTTGCCAACACCAGAAGCTGGGTCAGCGGCTAGATGGCGTGACACCTTGATAACACGCCCCTTTAACAATATAAATGAGCAGATAACAGCATTTTTGCAACCGAGACATTTCTCGCTGGCACAAACTGGTTTTGGGGGTGGTGGCGGACGGACGCTTGGTGGTAATGTAGCTACAAATTATCGCCTGTTTATGCGTATTAACCCCATAAACCAAAACAATAGCTTGTTTTATATGACAGGTGCAACATTCGATTTTTATACGGGTTATTCTTGGCTTAACTCCTTCCGAGAGGACACCTATGAAGTGGACTTTAGCAGTCTGGAACAAAACCTAGAGGCTTTAGAGCGAATGTCATCCCCATTTACCATGTGGCTGACTGATGATAATGATAACTTTTTTCAAGCGTATCAACAAATTATCAGCAATTTTGAAGCCGATTTGCAAAACTTCTGGGTCGAATGGGAAGCATTATATGATTTTGTTCTAAGTGATGATTTTTCTGACACAAATAATTATGTAACAATCAATGTAGATGACTTATGGGATTTTCTTACAGAAACCTTTGACGAAGTCTTGGAATGGGAAAACCTTCACCTCTTAGAAGTGGAAACGGTTTTATATAATCTTAGTACATCTTTTGCGAACCGCTGGGGGACAAGCCCTAACCACCAATACAGTGGGGTTTCGGATATTGTTTTTATGGAACTTGCCCACAGATATACTAATATAGAGCATATTTTCCGCTCCTATAATGTGTTTATCCAAAATATTTTTAGTGGGACTTCTGGGGATAGCACATCTCCAGTGCGTGAGGTTGGCGGAGCTGTTTTAACGTCCAATATGATGAGACCAGGGGCAACATATACAGTGCGTCACAGTGGTATTGCAGGCGATTTGGATGAAGAAGCAGTGAAATCCGCCAGTTTCCGTGGGGCTTTGGCGGAGGCACGTGGGGCAATCTACTATAACTATGTAAATGATGGTTTTCCGCATCATCTTTTAGCCTTTGATGTGGAAGATGAAGTGGTAACATATCTTCGTTTATTGGACTATCTTATCCAGCGTGCTGACTGGATTTATGGAACCTACACCCAGATGTTAGCCAGCACACCCACACGTGTTGGCAATTTGGCAAGGCAAATAACCGCTGATGCCCAAAATGACTTTGAGCGTGCCAATATGATTGCAGACCATTTACGTTGGCATGGCGGTTTCACCTATACCCTAAGCCCAGGAGATACCCCGCAGGGTCGGGATTTTGTAGATTGGTTTTTGTTTGATGGACGTGCAGGCTACTGTGTACACTTTGCCACGTCATTTGTGGTTATGATGCGTTCGCTGGGTATTCCTGCCCGTTATGTAGAGGGTTTTATGGTGTCTGGGGGTCGTGGTGAAGATGGGTATATTGACGTTGTAAACCGCATGGGACACGCTTGGGGCGAGGTTTATTTTGAAGGATTTGGATGGCACAAATTTGAAGCCACCCCGCCAGAAGCCATTGTTGGTTGGCAAGCTCCAGAAGACCAAGTTTCAGATATGCCCCCAGGCTGGGATTGGATGCTTTTAGACGAATATACATTTGGTGGCGGTGATGAGGGTATTTATGAGGATTGGGGCGATATTTGGGGCGGTTTTACTGGAAATGCAGACGGCGATGGTGGGGCAATGAATGGTTTTGACGAATATTATTATGAATATGAAGAATATTTGCGACCACTTCCCCAAGGCACTGACATGGGTATTAGAGAGCTTCTTTTAGCAGCAATAAGCGTTGCAGGGGGCATTGCCTTGTTGGCTTTGGTTTTGCGTGTAACAATTGCTGAATTACAATTCAAAAGGCTAAGGCGAAAAGACGGCAGAACAGCTACATTGGTATATTATGCTCGGATTTTACGCTACTTGGAATGCCTTAACTTACAAGCCGACGATGGGGACACCCCCTTGACATTCGCCCGCAGGTTGGGTGATAAAAAGGGCTACGAAAACCAGAAAATGCACCTAGAGGACATTGCACACATCCTTTACCGTGCCAAATACAGCTCCCATCCAATAGGCGACAAAGAAAAGGAGCTTATGTCCAATTCCCTTTTCCTATTAGATTTCAAATTGAAAGAGCAAGTTGGTTTTTGGAGATACCTTGGCTACAAACTAACAAAAATCCCACGGCTTGGGGGTTGATGAAACCTGTATCATTCGCCATACACAAAAGGGTAGGGGCTTGCCCCCTACCCTGCTATTGTTGTTTTGTTTTTATGCTTTTCTTCTTTTCGCTCTACTTGTCCTGGTGTTAATGGGCTTATAACCACTACATCATCATTTGTAGGAGTAATAACTCCTCTCTGATTTGTGTCAAGGCAAATTGTGCTTGACAATGAGACCTGAGAGATGTTAGAATTATCTCAGGTCTGTTTTGGACTTGTACGGTGTTGCCTGTCTGGTGTTGTCCTTGTCTAGAGGGTCAGACAGGCAACTTTATACAAGTTATTTACAAAGGAGCTGCGGGTAGGGATTTGGCTGTCGCCTTAGCCCTTATTTATATTTTACAGTCTGATTATGTAATTGTCAAGCCTTTTTTGAAAATATTTGGAGCTTTTTGCAATATGTAACACCCTTAACTGGTAGGGGCGGGCATTGCCCGTCCCACTCATACAGACGATAACGTACAATCCCGAAGTTTAGTGCTAGCAGGTATAGGACGGGCAATGCCCGCCCCTACCACATAAAAAAGTGGGGGAAGCCCCACTTTACAATTACCAAGAAGCGTTTGACTGTGTTTCATAATCTTCCTGTGTCATAATAGATTTTGACAGCACATCCAAAGTTTCTTGAGATATTTTACCCTCAGCAAATTCCTTGCCTGCTTTACGCACATTGTCCAAATAGGGATTTGCTATCTCTGCCAGACTTTCGTATTCTGGCGGAATTTCTTCGAGGTTAGCAATTTGGAAAAGACCGCCTTGACCTGCGTAAATGGCTTGATAATCATTGTTTGTCATACGGTCAAACATGGCGTTTACAGCATCGTAATTGCCTTCATGCGTCCAAAATCCACAGGTGGAGATTACCATATACTTTTGCTTGCTCAAATCATAACGGGTGGGATGTTCGCCACCTTCAGCACCTTCTACCATTTCTGGGAGGGCAAGGGGCAATGTGCGGTCTATAAAAGTTTTTAGCTGACCTGGTACGTTATAGTGATAGCAAGGGAATGACCAGATAACCACATCGGCGTGGATAAGTTTTGGTAAAATGTCAACCATATCATCTTTGAAAATGCAGACACCAGGGGTTTTTGTCCAGCAGGAGTAGCAGCCAACGCAATCCTTAACATTGGCTTTATATGAGGATATAAATTCCGCACTTTCTGCCCAGCCAGCACCTTCTAAAAACGCCTTTGTTAGAACCATGGTGTTGCTTTGGTCGCCCTTTGGTGAACCGTCGATTACTAAAATTTTCATTATGTATTACCTCCAAGTTTGGTTTTTGTTTTAATCTAAAGTAAGTATATCATCAAAAATCAAACTCTACTAGTGACAAATGTCACTATTTTTGTTTTGGGGTATCGTATATATAAATAGGACGGGCAATAGAGCTTTTGACGGGACCCGCCCCTACCAAGTATTAGTTTGTGTTGTTGTTAATCCAATTTACTATGTCACGTGTTACCTTAGTGTCTACACGACATGGTATTATATATTCCATAACGTCAAGAACCAAAGGACCATGTTGGCGGTAAGCTGTCATCATTAGGTGGTTAAGACCTTCGTATAGGATGGTTGTCACGTGGTTCATACCCGCAGTGCCGTCAAGGAAGATTTGGAAGTCATCCTCGACAGTTGTTTGAAAATCTCTGTCGCCTTGTAAGATAAGGACAGGGGTGTTTGTGTTGCGGGCGATAAATGGCAAGGGCAGAGATTCTATGACGGACAGTTCGTAAGTGGCGGGAAACATATTAAAGAGGAATGTTGTTGCAAGTTCTTCTTGGGTCATGTTTGGCATATTTTTTGCTTCTTCCAGTTGGGTTGCAAGCATAGCCAATTCTGCATCTGCTTCAGCTTGTGTTATAGTGCCTGTGTCCACCCTGTCTCTTATAATATTAACACTTTGGTCATACCAGATAAGATGCAAGGGTCTTGGGGAGCTTGCCATTATAACAACGCCGTCAAGCCCAGCTTCTTCTGCAATTCTGGGGGCAACAATGCCACCGAGGCTGTGTCCCAGCAAAAAAACTTGGCTGATACGTGGGTCGCCTTGCAGTATTTCTGCTGCTAAAAGTGCATCTTCAATATATTCTTCTTGCATGGTGAAATTTGTTCCTAAAAGTTGTGCTATTTGTATGCCATGGGTAAATGCCCGCTCGTTGTAACGCAAAACCGCAATGCCGTTGCTGGATAAGTAGTCGGCAATGTCAAAAAATGGGCGGTTGTCAAAAAGTGATGAGTCCATGTTGTTAGCACCAGAACCAGGCATAAGGATAAGGGCTGGCACTGGGTTTTCCGCACTGGTATCTTGGGGAATTGTTAAAAGCCCCTCTAAAGCCCACATTGTACCTTCGCCTATAACCACGGCTTCTGCTGTGTAGGTGGCGTTTGCGGGTGGCATCATTGGCTGGAAAGCAAATTGAATGGTTTGTAAAGGCATAACATTACCATCTGCATCCACAATAACTTGATGTACACCTGACCCTTTGCCATGGTTGGCGGACACGGTGTAAATTTGAAAACCTTCATGTTCCATGGTTTCAAGCACGTTAAAATCAATCATTTCACCAAATCTGCCAGATACAAGTAATTGATAGGGTACGGTAATTGCTGCTTGTACTTCTGGGGACAGCATATCCGTTACGGCATCATAATCCTGTGCTACCAAATTGTTTAAGAAAGTTAGGGCTATGCTCTCGTTACTCACATTTGTCACCTCCGAAATATTGTTGTCTGCTTCGTAGTAGCAGGCGGTTGTAAACATTGCCAGTCCTGTTGCCAGTACCAAAGGTACAATCAGCTTTTTAACTCTTTTTAACATTAAATTTCCTCCTTAATTTATAATATCGTTTATCCATTCTACTATATCACGTGTAACCCTAGTGTCCACACGGTTTGGTACAGAAAATTCCGCAATTGGGTTCATAACTAGCGGTCCAGTTGGGAAAAGTGATGTCATCATCATATGGTTTAGACCTTCATATAAATGGGTGGTGACATGGGGCAAGCCTTGTGTATAGTCTAAAAGAAATTGAAAGTCACCTTCTACGGTTGTTTGGGGGTCACGGTCGCCTTGCAGGGCAAGTATGGGTCTGTTGCTTGCCAAAATAAAAGGTATGGGTAGAGAACGGGTAAGCGAGCGTGAGTAAGTGGCAGGAAACCCAAAGATTTCACGCCCAACAAGCTCCTCGTCAGTCCAATGGTGAGAGGTGTGTGCTTCTTCTAAGAGAGAATAAATCATTTCCATAATGGCTGGCACTTCTTCTTGGGTGATAATGCCCGCTTCAAGCATTGTGTTGATGGTTACAATGTTTTGGTCGAAGCTGTTTAGGTAGTGGGGGCGGGTTAGTGCCGCCATCATAATAGCACCGTCAAGCTGTGCGTATTCGGCAATACGTGGGGCAATTAGACCACCAAGGCTATGACCCAAAACAAAGATTTTGCTAATACGTGGGTCGCCTTGGAGAAGTTCTGCCGCCAAAAGTGCATCTTCTACTGCTTCAAATTCGATGGTGGGGGTTTCTGTGAAAATTGGGGCAAACCTTTCCCCATGGCTGAAAGAGCGTTGATTGTAACGAAGTACCGCAATGCCGTTGTTGCCTAGATATTCGGCAATGTCAGCAAAAGCCCTGTTTTCAAAAATGGACTGGTCCATATTGTGAGAGCCAGAACCATGTACGAGAATGACGGCGGGTACGGGGTTGTCGGCACTTGCTCCATGCGGAAGGGTCAAAAGTCCATCCAGTTGCCAATCTTCGCCAATTGTAACGGCTTCGGATGTAAAGGTGTCGGTTTCGCTTGGAAGTCTTGGTTCAAAGGCAAAGCTTAGGGTGTTAAAGCCTGCAATTGCCCCAGTTTTGTCTACCACTATTTGATGGACAGCTTCGCCTTTGGTATGGGTTGCAGATATGGTGGTTATGTGGAAACCGTCTGCTTCTGCCCTTTCCAATGTAGAAAAGCTTACAATTTCGCCATGAATACCAAAAACGAATAAATCTACAGGGAATAGCTGCTGCATTTCGGGGGACAGCATAAGTGTTGCGGTAAGACTGTCACCAGTTGCTAGATTATTCATAAAAATATCAGCGACATCAGCTTGGTTGACTATGGTTGTGGGTATATCCATACCAAAATTCTGCTCTGAATCATAATAGCAAGCCATCATTGGCATTGACATAACTACAGATAACGACAATAGTATAATAACCTTTCTAAGTACTTTCTTCATGTATTTACCTCCTAAATTTTCTTAATTCCACTATAAATATTTACATTTTTATAATCACCCATTAAGGAATGTCACTATCTTTGGTTTCGGTGAAGTTTTTTAGCTTCTTGACTAAATTTTTGTAGTCAGAACGGTCTTGCAAAGGCTTGAAAATGGGGTCTTGCAGGTGTTGCATCATGTCAACTTTAACAACCGCTTCGTTTCTTGGGGTGGGGGCTGCGTTTTCTAGCAAATAGTCGTTAATCTTGTTGAAAAAATCGTCACCTTTTATAGCGAAAGGAAATAGGTTTTTGCACTCATCCACATATATTACTAGCTGTTCCATAACCATGTCAGCATCACCAGTCATCTGATACATTTTCGCTCCAAGTAGGTGCAGTATAACCATGTTGTTGGCATTAAGATGTCTCATGTTAAACAGTTTCGCAAGTTCAACAGCCCTGAGAAACACAGGTTCGGTTTGGTTTATATTACCCAAATTGTTTTGCAAAATCACCGTAAGCGTGCGGAACATTTCCATTAGCTTTTCGTACAAGTCCATTTGCAGGGTTTGGTTCGCTTTTTCTTGGTCGCCTAGCATTTGATATGCACTGGCTACTAGGGTTTTGTCAGCCCATGTCACACTTTCCAAAAGCTCTAAAACCTTTCCCCCTTCTTCCAAAATTAGATAACACATGGCTTGCAAATTAACCGCTTCCCATACAAGCTGGTGGTTATCGCTGTTTGCTGCAACCCGCTTTAGCAGCTCTATAGCCTCTGTTGCCATGGCGTGGTTGCAGTACAACACCGCCATCCTGTATAACAAAGAGTAACAGGAGTAATATTTTTTAATTATGGCTTGACATTCTGCAACCACTTCTTCACGGGGTTTTGTTGCAAAGTCATCTGCCAACCGTTGATACAGGGCGCTAATGTCCCTTTCGGACATTTGGGGCGAATGGTCCATTAGCTCATCAATGCTCATATCAAAAAAGGCGGCAAGTAATGGTAGCAGTGCAATGTCAGGCAGGCTTTGCCCTGTTTCCCATTTGGAAACAGATGCTTTTGTAATTCCTATATGGTTTGCTAATTGTTCTTGCGTTACACCTATCTCTCGACGCTTGTGGGCAATTGTTGCTGATAGGTTCATTTTATCACCTCGCTTCTAAAGTCATTATATCCGATACTTTGTCAACTATCAAGCGACTTGTAGTTGACTAGGCTTAAAAAAATCAACCATGGCGATACAATAGCAAAAATTACAAAAATTTTTTTGAAATATCTTGTGTACTTACAACTTGTAAATCCATACTATGAAAATAATCTTTTTTATGATATGGAGATGGTCTAATTGAAATCAAGAAAGTTTGTGGCTTTGATTTTGAGTATATTGTTGACCCTAAGTGCTATAGGAGGGTTTAGCGTATTTGGCAATGATTCTGGTGGAATTGGTTTTTCTGCACAACCACAGCCTGATGGTAGCCTTGTTGTAACTGTACAGAACATTAGCACAAACGCACAGGGTAATTGGCGACTGGCGATTGTTGGTGGTGTTGCTAACTGGCAAATTAATGGTGTTCCTGCCAACTTTACAGGGCATAACCGTGATTATTATGCCATGCACAGAAGCCTTGAACCTGGGGAAAGTTACACTTTAATTATAACAACTTGTGGAGAGTATCCTGGATGGCATTATGGTGTTATGACCCTTTGGACTACACAAGGACCTCAGATGTACCCATTTAACGGGACCATATTAGGTTCGGTGGATGTTTCTGCGGAGACACAAGAGCCTGAAGACCCCATTGACCCTACTGACCCAAAAGACCCTTGTGACCCCTACGACCCAGAATGTCCAAAAGACCCAGTTGACCCAAAAGACCCTACCGACCCCCAAGACCCAGTTGACCCCACCGACCCCCAAGACCCAGTTGACCCCACCGACCCCCAAGACCCAGTTGACCCCACCGACCCGCAGAACCCAACAGAACCCCCCAGTGGCAATAACAACGGCAATGAGGGCAATAACAACGGCGATGGCGAAAACGGTGGTGATGATGGATATTTTTATGAGCCGCATGAGCCTTACGAACCGTACGAACCATATGAACCACAACCCCCCAACCAAACCACACCAAACCTTAACCAGCCACAACAACCAGATGAGCAACCCATAGAACCAACAGAACCAGAACAGGTAATAGCAGAGCTACCAGAAGAACCAGCACCACCCCAAGAAGCACCACAAAACATAATACAACTTCCACCTTCCGAATCCGTAGGGACGGATATTATCCTCACACAACCCGTAGACACTACAGAACCCATTGAAGCTGTCTTTGAAGAACCAGAAGAAGAACCAACAGCAGAGTTGCAAGAAGAACCAACACCACCTCAACAATCCGACCTTCGACCATTGACACCACAAACAACCGCAACAACACAAAACCCACAAACACAGGACGATAGCCCCAATTTGTGGGTATTGGCAATATTGGGTATATCTACCGCAATCTCTGGTTTTTTGACCATAAAATTAAAATCTCGACGGTAGTGGCAATAATTGATTGCACTTGAATAATAATTCCGTTACTTTTTATCAATTATTATTAAATTACGAGTTAGGTTGCTGGGTAGTGTTAGTTCGACAATTTGACTAACTCTGCCACCAAGTCTTGCAATAGACTTTACCCCCGTATCCAATTCCTCTTGATAATTTGGACCTTTCATTGCAATAAATTGTCCGCCAGACTTAACGAAAGGCAAGCACCAACCTGCCAGCTTGTCCATGGCGGCTACCGCACGGGAAACCGCATAATCAAAGCCTTGGGCATAACCCGAGGCTTTTAACCTGTCCTCGGCACGGTCATGGATGCAGGTAACACCATGTAATTCCAGCAGTTTAGCGGTTTCTTCCAAAAACTTGACTTTTTTACCTCTTGCGTCAAGTAAAACCAATTCCAAATCTGGGCGGGCTATTTTCATCACCAATCCTGGGAAACCAGGACCAGTGCCGACATCAATAACCCTTGCTTTTTGTTTAATATAGGGTAAAATAGTCAAACAATCCAAAAAATGCTTGGTTACAATACCTTCATCGTCAGTAATTGCAGTCAAATTTACCTTTTCGTTGTATTCCTTCAAAAAATCCTTATATGCCCATAGCTGGGTAATTGCTTGTTCTTCTAGTGTTATGCCCAGATTTTCGGCTTCTTGTCTTATGTATTCTGCTAAGTTCAAGTTGTTCCTCCCTCATATTTTGGTTATTTTTCTGGTAGGGGCGAGCATTGCTCGTCCCATGCCTGCTGGCACTTTAACACAAAGACAACAAAAACCAAACCATCCTAGCTGGATTGATTTGGTTTTACCCCTAATCATCTTGTAAAATCAAGCTTTCATCACGCTCAATCAAGCGGGAAAGATCCATGTGAAATGCACCTTCGTGCGGAACTGCAAGTCCATCCACCAAAATCTGCACATATTTGTTATCATAAATTTCCGTTAGACTGTTTACAAGAGAAAAAATCATCATTTCTTCGGCTGTAGAGCCACCACTAAAATTCCCCAAGAAGTCCGCCGTAAAGTCTACAAAAACCACATAATCTGAACGATGAACTGGTCTGTGCAGAAGTGTTTCCGCTGGTAACGCAGGGGAAAGACCTGGGGTTCTTGGGCCTTCAATCAAAGCATCCACAATTCGGGATTCGATGCCAACCAAGGGGTCATAAGTTATGTTGCGAAGCTCTCTTACCAGCCACGTCATTTGCTCGTCTGGGAAATACAGCACAATTACCGTGGGTGGTGGCGTTATCAACCCAAACGTGGTGTTTTCACGGTGACGTAGACCAAACACTTTCCCATTTCCGTCCAGCATTGGTTCGCCATTGATATAAAACATCAAACCATCAACAAAAGCAAGCCCTGTTAAAGTATAAACAAGAGAAACCATTAAATTCGTTCGCTCTCTGGTGGACATTTCCTCGAAAATAGAGGGGAAATGGATGCTGACTATACTGTCATCGTCTGACAAACCAAGAGATTCTACAAAAAACCCCTCAGGTGCTACGCTTTCCAGCTCCGCTCCTTCTGGACCTGCAAAAACACCATTAACTATAGCCGAAATTATATTTGATGGGGTGCTTAAGGGGATTTGGCGTAATTCTTGCTCCCAATCCTCGGTGTCAACCGCAGGGAAATAGAAATTGACAGGTATTGTAACATTAGGTGTCGGTGGTGGCTGGTCTTGTGGGGCGTCCCCGACAAAACGAATTATAGCTGCAATACCAATTACAATAACCAAAGCACCAACACCCACCAACCACAGTGGCTTGTTGGATTTTTGCTTTTTTTTCTGTGTTTTTCTCCCAGATTTTTTTGGCATATTTAACACGCCTTTCCTTCCGATTTGCCTCGAAAATATATTTGAATTTACTTCGATGCAAGTCTATCTTTATGATTTATAGAGAAGGGGCAGGCGGGCAGTGAAAATGCTGCCCTCCCCTAATTTACTAGATAATTTTATACTGCCCTTGTGAAG
>Ga0131853_10003531_pt1 | contig 28023 bp, 12 predicted proteins | sample TergutLab28metaG_FD_92764 | JGI IMG/M metagenome (GOLD analysis project Ga0131853, IMG submission 92764) | Labiotermes labralis P1 segment gut microbial communities from Petit-Saut dam, French Guiana - Lab288 P1 (version 2) (version 2) | ecosystem: Host-associated > Arthropoda: Insects >...
AAGGGGGGGGGGGGGGGGAAGTGGAGCGTGCTTCATGAAGTTGATCGTTAGGGGTGGCGGGGCGCATTGGTGAGGGTCACAAGTTTTATTATCTCCGGTGTAACGACACCTTCTCTATTTGTAACACCATCACTGTCAGGCTTGACACAAGCCCATGTGCCTGTGCAAGGATTCAAATATAACGCGCTTCCCCACAACCTGTGAGTCCGCATACGCTCGCAAAGGAATGATACCGTGCAGTGAGCCTGTGGCATGGCTTCAGCATTATACCTTGTCTGCCAAGAGGCTAACAGGGTAGGTTTTCTTACTTTGTTTTATCTCCTGAAGCAGGAAATGTATAGAGTTTCTGGGTCTTTCATGTTTGAAAAAAATGGCATTATGGACAATTCCCGCAATAACAGTCAAGTTGTACTACCATAGAAATAGTATAGACGAAATATATGTAGAAAAACCGTCTCCATAAAATTCATCGAAGCTACCTATATTATAATCATTTGAAATACTACCGTTATTATTATTATTATTATTATTATTTATTCAACATATCTACAGTTTCTTTTAAATTGAATACGTCATACAAACATACAATTTTTGTACACTTCATAAACGATTGCTCCCGAAGCGACGTCCTTTAAATGTTCTGAATATTACATAACATTTCTGAGATGTCCAACCATCAGTGTGGCTGTAAGCATATCCTTTTTATACTTTTGTGATGAGCTTAATGATGGCTGACGTCATTAGCCGAAACATGTCAACGGTTTGGTATGTAAAATAAAACTCGTGTTTAGACTGATTATATGTGCACTTCTTTGTTATATCGTAAATACAACGGTATGAACCGCCTTCAGAATTTCGTTAGGTTTCACAGACGTTCCATTTTTTCAGTACAGTCACAACCGAATCAATATAAATGTTTGTATTGCAATCTTTTGACATGAAACAACGCGATTTGCTAAATGGGTATTTTAGTACTGCGGATAAAATGCAACCTTTGTTTGTATTAACGTCGGTACAAACCTGTTTCTTCAGCCGTGACCGCTGAGTATCAAGAAAGCAGGTCACTTTCATACATCAGTACCAATCTGCACGTCGTCATGTCGCTGAATCTTAATTTCTGTACCGCCATTGGAAGGTCCCCAGATCTTAGTAATATTTGCCGTCCCAAATTGTCATCTGTTCGTCACTTATTTGTTGAACCTCATTCATTTTGCTGGTAAAGGTGTGACGAAAGAGAAGTGACAATTGGCAATATCAATAAAATTCCAACCAGATGCAACAGTATGCAGATATTTATTTACTGCAAAGTCACTCTACATCAATAAGTATTACACAAACGTACGTCTGCACAATCTATCTACATGTTTCGGGTGTCACAGCACCCATTATCAGGAGTACTAAAAACTGTAACCGCAACCTTCGGTACAGGTCATAATACTGGTACAGCTACTTCCCTCCAACGTGACCCGATCGGGACTGGTTTGTGCGAATCGCACAAACCAGTCCCGATCGGGTCACGTTGGAGGGAAGTAGCTGTACCAGTATTATGACCTGTACCGAAGGTTGCGGTTACAGTTTTTAGTACTCCTGATAATGGGTGCTGTGACACCCAAAACATGTAGAGTGACTTTGCAGTAAATAAATATTTGCATACTGTTGCATCTGGTTGGATTTTTATTAACATTGAATTTCGATGCACGGAACCATGAGTTTAAAATGACAATTGGCACTTGGTGCAGCGTTTGACGGACATCGCGCGGAAGAGAAGGGTCAACATTACGTCTTATGCAGCGTGTGTCCGTCGACATGAACAAGGCGATGATGTTGTTGGCTGTTCACTATGCTGTGGCTGTAGAAATTGCAGTTAGCTGAAGAAGATAAATTGTCGTACTTCCTTATTTTGTGCCACACCCTAATCCGAAGTCGTAATGAAACCATTTAGAGGGTACCTTTACAGTATTTTTGCCACGGTGGGGTGTGAACGCCATTGCAGTAATGGTCGGAATGACTTACTTCACATTGCCCATTTCTTGCTTCGTAATTCAATCGTTACAATTCAAAGCAACGAAAGTACACGTGTTATTAAAATAACAATATTATTACAAAACACTAGCTCCTGAATGTCTCGGACGGAGCACACAATTTTATTTGTAATACAACCGTGTGCCCCCTGATGATGGGCCAATAAGCCCAGAATTTTGTAAGGGCTGGTCTTTTGTAATACTTATGTAATTTTAATGAAATTATGTACATTCGTTGCTTTGAATTGTTATAACTGGTCCTAATAACATTACAGAGATAAATACACTACCACCTTATTTGTTTAATTGCTACTTTAAGTATCGTCTTTTAGAGCAAAAGGCTACTTTTTCTGCTGGTTTTTTCTTCAGCACCTCTAGGACAGCCACATTTACATATGACAGTCAGCCTACCTCACTGAGCATACACCGCATAAGTATTTTGTGCGACATGCGCAGTGTCATTAAGACAGTATCAGTGAAAGGTAAAGGTAAAGGTAAAGCTATCCCTTTACAGGCCTGGTCAGGCTCTTAGGGTTCCAGGAGGTTGGGCCACCCAGAGTTTCTAGCCAGTTGGCCCATGAAAGTGGCCGCGTGTACCCCCAGGAGGTAACCCTTGCACGCGTTTCGTAGCATTAGTGCAGTAACTGAGTTTGATATCCACTATATCTGTCACATGCTTTGTCTGCAAATCCCACCAGGGTTATTGCTATAGTTGTTCGTACTTCTCACCAGGTGGCTGCGATTCCTGAAAAATAATCCGTCTTTACAGAGCCGTCAAAAGGCATCTTTGGTTCGGTCGGAATTGGGAAGAGTACCTTGCCGTCAATATCTGTCGTGGTGTGAATATTAAGTGAAATTATATAACGCCTACGAAGCCGTGTAGACGCACCTGTGCTTCTGTCGGCAGAGCAGAGTCATACTTTGCCAATAAAGGTAAAGCAGTCCCTTTACAGGCCTGGCGTGGCACAGAGAGTTCCAGGAAGTTAAGGTTCCCAGATTTCATGACAACGGCACAGGATGGTGGTAAGGTTGTTAGCCTTACGCACCGGCCGCCTTTATCCCCAGGAAATGCTCCTGGTACTCATTTCTGTTAGAGGCTGAGTCGACCCCAGGGCCATAGTGCGATCGGAAGGATTTTATATCAACGAAAAATTCCAATGACACCAGCTGGGATCGAGCCAGCGACCTTCCGATTTGTAGCACAGCACCTTAACCACTGTGCCATCACGGCCCCCCCCCCCCTATACTTTGCCAAAAGAAATGTCAATTTTTCACTGAAGAATTTCCACATTCATGGCGTCAATATTCGTTGAAATAATGTTGATCTGAAGCAGTAAAGAAATTCCTGTGTATCGGTCGGCATTGCAGCATCATACTGTCACTGTCTGCATGCAGTAGGTCTCCTGCCTCCTGCCGTCAATGTGGACTCATCTTCGCTTCACATTTACACCGCAATGAGCGAGCCTCTCTACAGTAATGGAGGTGTTAAGTGAAAAGTGATGAGTCATTCTGTCTACCGTAGAGTGACGAGGACAGGAGCTTGACATCCGAGCAGTCGTGGTTCGATTCCGTGCAAAGGAAAGAGATTGATCTCTTCGCCATTGCGTTCCAACAGTCTCTGGGGCTCAATCAGCCTCCTATTAAAAGGGTAGGGCGGACAACAGCTGCGGCGTAAACCGTTTCATTCCGAAGTTAATAATGAGTATATCTGTGACTTACCTTCCCTCCGAAATGCCCTCGTCCTCTGCTCAGGGCCAATTTACATACCGGCTCCAATGCAGCCTACACTATACTTAGCATAAGACTTTCCTTTCTGGAATCCCTGTACAGCTGTGTTACAATCACAGAGACAATAAACGACTCTTCTCTAAACTAACTAACTAACTACATGGAACACAGTCCTTCCTGAGAATAACCGGTCCTCAGCTAGCCAACGAAATTACCCGCATTGTATGGCACCCGAAGAATTATCGCCGCATACACAAACACACACATCCTCTGCGTGATTTCAGGTTTCCGCCGAGAAACAGATGAGAACTGCGCTCTTCAGGGTTATTACGCAGCGAGTAGTGGTAATTCCCTACCGATAGTTGGGGACAACCTAACGGTCCCATCTTCAGGGACCCTGAAGATGGGACCGTTTGGTTGTCCCGAAACGTCGGTAAGAAATCACTATTACTCGCTACGTAATAACCCAGAAGAGAACAGTTCTCACCTGCCACCTCCATCTATCCCAAGTCATATCAATCCAGCCCATGTTTCCCCACCTCACTTATTAGAATAACTTGTTAATAACACATACTTTGGAAGTTATATTTGTGTTTGGAAAATGTGAGAGTGGACGTGTTAGTTATTGCGTTAACTCCTTTCTCTTCCGCCAGCTGTGTTGTAGTTTTTACTGTAAATGTTTAAGAAATGAAATATTTAAAAATAAGAGTTGTAACGTTAAAGGGGTTAAATTTCAGCAGTAGCTTATTCTGAATAGGTATTTCTTTTATGATAATTTAGTACGAATCGTGTGATTGATGACACGTTTTTTGAACTGCTGTTAACAAGACGTTGGGCTCTGAACAACAGACTTGCAACTGCAAGACTAGAAAATACGTTAGGGATGCAATGTGTGAGCTTTAACCGTATTTAAGACCCTGCGACTTGACCACCATCAAAACCTAATCTTAGTAATTAACCAACTTAATGCAAAAAATCTACAGGTGTGATGATACCAGATGCTGTATAATACAAGTTTTACCTCCTGATGATGAGCGCATAGTGCTCGAAACATGTAGAGGCATATAATAAACTTATTATAAAACAAGATTTTTTGCATTAAGTTGGTTAATTACTAAGATTATACTGAGATGCACGGTCAGAAAAACATCACAACACCATCAAAACATTTGACTTCGAAAATTTTTTCTTGTTGCCCAAATTAATGATTTCTGACGTGGCCCGCAGTGTCGTAGTTACATTCCAAGATGGACGTAGTATTCATTACGTGGCTGCGTGCCTGGTGAAAATCGATCAGACTCGTAAGACTTACAACTCCTTTATGGAACTTCAGACTTCCTCATCGGTTAGTTATCAGTAATTGTATTACACTGAATTATGCCGGCACCTGTTACTTTTACTGTTGCATGTGGCAGTACGCATGTTCCAGACATCAGCAACGATACCATCGCAGCCATGCTGCTGATCCCAAAACGTAGCATCACAACGATTGGTAACACTGTCAAATCCCGATATAGTGCCACTCTTCTTTCAACCGCAATCCCTGGCGCTATATCGGAGTTCGACTGTATGTTTAAATAGATTTATTTTCATACAGTTTACGTGAACCCTTACAGATGAGAAATAACCTATATTGTGCACAGATTATTTAATTAACGTAGTTAATACCACTTCAAGTACGTGCTAGAGTAACAAACTGATAATCTTCAAGTTGACTCAGTAACATACGCCGTTACTTGGTCGTTATACATTAACTAAATAATGAGCTAGTGTATCAAAATATTTACACAGTGGTTCGTGGAAGAATTTTCTAATTCATTTTCCAAACAATTTTATGTCTTGGGCTGAGTTTTATATCATATATTTTATTTAATTTGGAATATTGAAACGAAATTTACATTCTTGGGAAAAGGCATCCCGTTGTGCCATCAAATATAATATATGTTATAGACAATTACAATGAAACACAAAAATTCTTTTATTTTTAAAATATTTATTTATTTCGTAATAAAAAACTGAATGTTCTTAAAATAAATGAATTGTATTTGACAGTAATTGTCAATAAACCACATATTTACATTAACTTACATTTTTGCAATTAATAGTAGCAATTTTTGTTTTTTTTTACTGATATAACGCTTGCGTCTACTTAGTACACTATGCGTGTCGATAAAATCAGTTAAAGAATAACAAATATAAAAATTTCATCTGTGGGTTTGGCTCCACCGCTGCTCAGCAAAATAGCCAGCGATCTAACCACTGTTCAACAAAATACACAACTCAACGTGTATTCAGCGACCTAACCGCTTTGTTCATATAGCAATGGGTAACTACGAGTTAAGTTACTGATCCTCTTCCTTAACAATGAATGTGTAACAAGCGTTTATGATCTGTTTATGTAGCATCTATATGACCTAGTGTATACATATATTATCACGTGAACTTGTATTTATATTAATGTACATGAGTAACGTCTATGCAGTGACATCTTACTTGGTCTCTTTGAAAATGGTTCAAATCTGATTAGATCATATATGTGGAAATATTAATTGATATTAATTAACTGACACCCTGATTGTGGTAGTTGTTTCTCCTCTGTTTTGAACAGATTTTAAGTCGGTTTACTCAATTTCGCATTTTAATGTGTGTGTGTATACTCAATCGGTTCCCTCTCATCTTGTTAACATATCACCTTACGTTAAATAACTCACGAATAAGTCAAAACCAAAAGCCATCCTACTTTAAATCACATTCCAAGCATGTTTATGAAACAAAAACGCTACAAACTTACACTTTGGGTGTGTACATTTTTCGAATCTCGGCTAGGACGCCGGCTCTTCTGACAGGATTCGCCCTTTTTCTGTCAGTCTGTTAAATCACGTGACGAGACATTACCTCAAGAAGGGCACAGTTGCCTCTTTACAGTTCGTCTTCCTTTCACCATTGATTTGTCGCCCTCCGGTCGACGGTGTACAGCGCGGGACAGCGTCGCGAATTTACCAAAATATAGGATCCTACTGAAATTACATGATTTTAAAATAGGGAAATATAACTGTGAATGTAGTTGGTTGTTTAAAGCTTTAATATCCATGAAATTGAATGTTTCGTTTTCCCAGAATTCCCTGTGGAACTACGTATGGGTCAGATGTTGACTTATAAAGTGTTGAGGGTGGAATAGTGAACTGTATGCTTGGTTTCTGAGGGAGAAACCCTGTTTCCCATTTTCGGGGTGGAAGGGGAGGGGTTGAAACATGAATCATCGCACTTTGTTCTGCCTCCCTCCCCGGCCATACCAATTCTGCAGACGTAACCACACCTGGTCTCACGTCCTGTTGGCTGCATATCCGTAGGCTGTAGGTTTGTAGTCCGATGTACTGAGAGTTGCTCTAATGAAACAATTTGGTAACTTTAAACGCAGATCAGAGTTTTACGTTTATTGTAACCGGTCATCAAACCATGAATTTTTAACATTTTTAGACGCGTTCGCCAAACTGGGAAATGCGACTATTAGTCGCGTCATATTTCTCTCTGTCCGTCAGTTATTTCACATGGAATAACCCGGCTCCCACCGGAAAGACTGTCACGAAAGTTGGCATTTGAGTATTTTTCGAAAATCTGTCGCGAAAATTCGAGTTGCATTAAAATGAGACAAGAACGGATACTGTAGAAGAAGACCAATATACATTTTTAATCACATGTGACTCAGCTCTTTTAAAATGAGAATTGTTTCAAACAAAAGTGGCACAGAAAATCGAAAGACACATTTTATATTCAGTAACATATTTTTCCCCGAAAATTATGCCGTTTATGAGATAATATGGAAAAATATTTTAGAGCGGGGCAGGCCACATGGCAATATGGCGCATGCGCATTTCTTGCTGGATACTTAAGGCTACAAGCACACAAAAAGTATGTGTAATACTTATTGCTTTTCAACTGCAACAACTCGCCTCATTGTTAAGTTATAAGTACGTTGAATGTTTTGTTGTTACTAGGTTAAGTGAATTGATTTAGGTTTGCCCTCGTAAATAATTTAAGTAATTGGCAGGCGTATTTTGTTTAAAGGGCACTGACTGACTGCACATTCCCAGTCGTTTATTGTGTTCTGCCACTCGACCACTGGGACTGAGGATTCGCAGTCCACCCGCGGCGTGGATATGTCTGCATAAAACAACTTGTTGTTGATTTTTATTTTACTGGCGCTTTCGCAAAATTGCGAAAAGTGACAATTAGCTTTATCATTCTTATAATAAAAACAACTAGATGCACTAATTTCTCAATTTATTTTTGGAATAAAACTCTACATGTTTCAGGCAGTTCCTCTGTCCATCATCAGGGTTTTTTCACTGTACACACAGCAATGGTATATGTCATAAAGGTTTGCTGTCAGCTTGCGAGCAGGATCAGGACTGATCCTGCTCGCAAGAAGAGGGACAGAAAACTCTTCCCTGTACCCTGCCCCAGCGCTTAAGGAGTGTGGGTAGCTCTACGAATATCTACTTTGCCACTCTGCCGGCCCTTTTGTGTGGTGTAGGTCTGCTGTACCCTCATTGTATGGCGATAATGAGGGATATGGGTGAAGATTTGAATTAAGGCTCGGTCGATCCAAGAACTTTCGAAATGCAAGCAATGCTCCTTTGTACCGTTCAGCGTGACATTCTAAGATCTCGTGACAGCGGATATAATTCTATATGTGATATAAATTAATTTATTCATTCAAACACAACACATATATTGTCGATTAATACATAGTTGGCAACATGTTTCGGTTAGAGTGAACCAACTTCTGGCCAGTTCTTATTATACGGACATTGTGCATTCAGTGAGTGCGCACATTATGGGATCCCATATTGTTTACAAACAATTTTTATTTTAAAATTACAGTTAAAATTCTATTGACTGATAATTTTTTCCCCCTGTGGCGCTTCGGCCCAACGCGGGCCAGGGCCTCTTCATTTTTGAGGTTTCTAGATCACACACAACGACCATCACAGTCGATAGGACTCCTCTGGACGAGAGATCAGCTCGTCGCAGAGACCTCTACCTGACAACACACAACACTCACAACAAACATCCATGCCCCCGGTGGGATTCAAACCCACGACCTCAGCAGGCGAACGGCCGCAAACCTACGTCTTAGACCGCGCGGCTACTGGGACCGGCCTATTGACCGATATATCTTTTAAAATACACGTAAGAACTCCCATCAGTACATACGATACCGTGTAATACGGTAGACGGGTGCCACGGTTTCGGAAGAATCTGATGAGTCCATCTTCAGAATAATATTTATAAACTTATTTTCATTACAATATTAGCCACGTGAGCATGCACTGGAATATGAATGTGGTTTATGGATTATTCAAATGATAAATATTGTGACTATGTTAGGTATGCAGATGTTTCTCTGTTGAGTGAATTGGCTCCGTTAATAAGCTAGAAAGTTGAAATATTATTTTACGGTGCATTAACTGTTAATTCCATCAATAATGGGCGTCACGGGAACCTGTCTGCGGGGTGAAGGGGGTGAGAGTTGTTTTGCTTCTCGACGCGTAGATTATGATACGGATTTAATTTAATAATGTGATGGAGTGAGAATGTGAAGGGGCAGGAGGGGGTGTGGTTAGAAGCGAGGATTCAGCCATAAAAGCTTACAGGGGTATCAGAAATGTGGTGAAGGAAATTTAAACGATGATGTTCTATATACTGTGCGTTATTCTGTGTAGCGATGCAAATACGTTAAGTGTTTATGTTTTCATGGCGCAGGTCAGTTTGTGGTCTGCTGTTTTGGGGCACCATGTAATCTGGTAAGTGGACGCCACTGCGATTGTCCTTGTGTCGATAATTTGTGGCCCCGAATAGGGCCATTTCCTTTCTTGGATTCTTTTCCTGTTCACAGTACCCTCAAGGATTAAAAAGAATATCCAACATGCAAACTGCATGGAAATTGACTGGAACCATGTCATTTTAATAAATGCAAACTCTCAGGTTGTGTTCCTCAGAGTGGTGGCACCGCGAATTCTTGAAAGGGATGCCACTGACAGTTCTCCTTCTGTGACAGTACACTATAACCCTGAAAAGGGACTTTTTATTTCTTGGATTCTCTCCTCTTCTGTACATTGTACAATCGCAACCCGGTTTATCAATGGATCTGCTTCATCAGTCTTACTGGAAACTGAGATGATGTTTCCCCTTCCTCGCTCTATTCACTTCGGTCCTGAAGATGGAGGTCACATACGTGTCCGAAACCTTGGTATCTACCTACAAGGCTATATGATGTTACAACCCAAAAGACGCAACCATAAAATGTAAATGGAACTTAAATGTTGTAGGGGTGGGAATTATCACAGCCGACTCCGTTGGCCGCGCGGTCTGAGACGTTGTTCTGCGGCCCCTCGCTTGCCGGGATTGCGGTTTCGAATCTCCTCGGTGTCATGGATATCTATCTTTTGTGAGTGTTGTGTGTGGCCAGGTAGAGGGACAGATCACTCGTACAGAGGATTCCTACCAATTGTGGTGTGTCTGAGTGTAATCGCGGAACCTTAACAATGAAGTGGTCTCGGCCCACTAAGGGCTGTCGAGCCATGATAAAAAAAAAGATATGTCATTTTGTGAAAATGATACTGTGCGTGTCTTAAAGATTTCACTGACTGAATTGAGTAAGATCCTCACGCACTGACAGCCTCATGAGGTGGTCAAAGTAAACCAGTGTTTTAGGGACTCACCCCATCTCCATGATCAGGGTTCTTATATGAGTCAATACCCAAATCAATGTATAAGGCCGATTATAAGTTGGCTCCACACATAAGGCTACTCCCTATTTCCCACCGGAATATTTAGAGGAAAAACTCGGAAAGATTAGAAAATGTAATGGAACAATAATAAAATTCCAGGTAGACAGATAACGGACTAAAACAATATATATCTCTGACCTTCTAAGAAAGAAAGAACAGCGTTACAACCTGCCTTATTGGTCACAGTTTATTTTGACAATGACATGTGACTGGGAAATGCTGTAAGGCCTAGCGTGGAAGGCGATCTCAACTTTTCTGTGCCGCTTTTGCCGAAAAATACCTCAACCTAACGTCGAGATTATACGGTGTTTACTTGGTACAAGGTGAAGGTTCCTGTGCTGAACAGGCGTACATTCTGGGAAGGCTGGACACAGATCAGAACCCTGATGGTGCAGACGGAGTCGATCCCTGAAACGCTGGTGTATTTAAAAAACCTGACGAAACAGTCAGCTCGAGAAAACCTTACTGAACGCTATTAGTCTGTCGGTTCAGGGCAACGGATAGGGTCCATTGGCGGGTTTCTGTGAACAAGGTAAGGGGCTTTTGTGTTCTGCGAACAGCGGAAAAATTTTTGAACAGCTGAGTGACCATTAACTGATGAAGGAGCAATCTGCCGCCTGGTGTGAGCTGTTTGTCCCTCCGTCGAGGGAACACTACTAGAAAATAATTTCTAAATAGGGAATGAGTAATTTTCCGGAGACAGTTTTCATAGGGACGGAAACTACGGGTTTCATTCATTGTAACATGAAATTACAAGCTGATCCCAATGAAGACAAATGTCCTCACTCTACCGTTACGCCATTTGGAAATTTATTGGAAAGACATTTTTAATCTACGATTATGTATTGGGAAAAAATGTGACTTGGCTTTAGTAGATGAAACTGCTTTTCTTGAAACATGTGCCGTAATATATTACGATTTTCCATTAAGTATATTTTTTGTAAGGGCACCCCTGTATGCTGAGGGAAGAGCAAGATCGAGCAGGCTATTTAATGTTTTCAGTTGTTTAGTCATGGAAAATGTTAAGTTGGGCTCGAACAAACAAGATTCTGAGAGCCTTGGTTTGGTGGGCAAAATATTGTGGTAGAAGGGATGATTTTGGGAACAGGGTGTGAGGGCGCTAAGGGGCGGACCGAAAGTTTCCTTGAGCTGTAACGTTCATTGATTCTTTTTTGGGGTAAGAGTGGGGTAAATTGAGGGGAGTTTTGTTACTATGCAACACCAGCGAAGAAAGGAAAACAACACAAAATTTAGTCGGTGGCGAGATTCAAAAGATGGAAGGAGAAAGTAGAGTTGGATGTAGGGAAGGATGTTACATTTGCACTGGATTTAATTTACACTTAGTATTTGTCACGATTACTCCTTTTGATAGAAAGGCACTAAAACTGCCTACAGTTAGAGTAAACTTAGAAATATAACTCAGTATATATCTCAGTATTTAACTAACTTGATGCACAAAGTTTGTTTCACAATAAGTTTTATTTCATGCCTCTACATGTTTCGAGCACATGTGCTCATCATCAGGAGGTAAAAATTGCATTACACAGCCTCTGGTATCATCACACCTAAGTTGGTTAAATACTGCAATAAATATACTGTGATGCACGGTCAGCAAAACATCAAACTTAGAAATATAAATATAATTCATATCTGCTCGCCATACTGTGTACTACTCTATTACCTTCAGCGCTACCATGAATCTATTTACTACAGAAGCCTTTGTGGATTTCAGTACAGAAGTTAGAAGAGTCGAGATGTAAAACAAAAATGTACGAATTAAGAATGTTTCGTTGAGGGACAGTTACTGTAGTTTAGGCAGCTCACACGCTAATCGAGCCAGATCAAAACTAACTCAATAAGATGCCGCATAGAATGTACAGATTTTTTTGCATAAGATTCCCGTTTAAATCAGTCACGCTTCAGGGTCGGTGGAGTCAAGTGAAGTTGAGGGTTCGTCTCTATGGAAATATCTTTATATTCCAGTGGACGTCAGTGAACTCGGTGTGTGTAATGTGCCAACAGACTTCACTGAGAACCGCGTGAGTGTCGGTTGACGGATTTACACATGCCTACACAATGTGATCCACTCTGTGATGACACACCTTATTCCAGTAGGAAGGTAGAGACGTTTAGGAAAAACATTCTGCTTCTATCTTCAGGGCAGATTTGGGACACGTTATGCAGTGGGTAGTTCACACAAAACTCGTAACCAATGAAAACGGGGACATAGACACCTTTTGACAGGGCTAAACGCGAAGGACTTGCGGGAAGGAATATTCAAAGAAGGTCGTGCAGGATGATTAGTTTTAAAGATGGGCCAGCAGAAGAGCAACATATAATGAAGGTCCTGTAGGCAAGTTGGAAATCTTTGAAGGAACATCCTCTAGAAGGGCAGGCTACGGGGAAATATTCTACCTTACAGAGGCACTATTTTCACATAAGGCCTCTTCTTATGCCAGTATTATTATAGAAATATTTTCCGGCCTCTTTCACAAACAAGCACCTTTGAAACTCATTCGCCTTTACATGACTGCTAAAGTAATATAAATTAGCCTCCCATTTCGCTAGTTTCAAACCGGTAAAACTTTTATTTATTAATGTCGCCTACAGAAGGAATTAACGGCTACACGGTTGAAAAAGTCATATTGTGTAAAATGACGTCAGTACGCACTGGTTCCTCTTCTAGCTTCAGTTACGGCTCGTCAGAAGCGAGCGTGTTTTGATTCTTCAGTCCGTGACAGGTATGGGCTTCAGCTTTCCTTGTCCATCGGCGCTGCCACGGAGTTTAGCAGACCGAAACAAGATGCCTAGTTTTCTGATAGATGGCGCGTACCTAAAATGATAAACCTTTCCATGATGGCATTTTTGACAGAGACTTTCCGTTGTTTTCCATTTCAATACTAAGATATAGATTCGGTTTTCAAAATGCTGTAAATGATAAGCCTGCATTACGAATGTCAAGAGATGGCATAAGAAGTCTGTTACACGCCTAAAATAATGAGGTGAAAGTTTTCCAGCTTTGAAACCGATGTGTATACACATTATTTTCAGCAGAAGGGTGTTAATATAAGCTTTGACGTTTTAGTTTAATCCAGCACGATTTCAGTCTGTTAAACTCATATGAATCTTCCAGCTACTTTGTCATCAAGGGTTCGTGCAGTGGCCCTCTACTGTTTAACGTTAGCTAAGAAAGCATGACACGTAATCCCAGTAAAACAATGTCCCGAAGTTCGTTAGCTACATAAGCATGGCATGTAGTATCAGTAACATAGTGTCCCTTTTATCGTGTCCCTGGGCATGATAGCTGTCACGGTAGATGCAAGCTTTCTCTGCGATAAAACTGCCGCAATCACAGACACGGTAAAAGGGACATTCTGTGTTTGGTGAAGAAAATTGTGAGAGGAGTAAAGTAGACCTACTTAGTAGCTTATCGTTTGTCTCACTATAGTATCAGAGCCGGACGCAGTCTATAGCCTTTAAAGGCAAGACGAGTGCAAAGTGAATTCTAGAGGACAAATGGTCGTTGCTTAATTTGCGGTAACACACCAGGTAAATATTTAAAACCTCAGGATAGCCGGATTTGCGACCGAGATTTAAACCTTAGACTTTTCGTACTGGAAACAGAACTCACTCCGTTATAGGCCCACCATGAAATTCGGGGGTATGCTTGTAAGTACCACGCAAGGTACTAAGAAAACCTGCTTAGGAAAAAAGGTCTAACCAAAAATCCCCTTTAAACCTTAGGGATAAAGGAAAGGTGAAAGCAAATTTTTTCGTGTTCACGTCAAGAAGGCGTATAGGAAAAGCAGTGGTATGATTCCACTCATTCTTAAGCTTGGTACTAGATGCAGGTGAGTGATCAGCGTCACGCCCCTGCCGTTTTTTCCCACGGGACAGGAACCTTGTGCTCTCCGAATAGTAGCTATTTTGGTTCCCAGAGCCACTCTGGACGGTTCGGAGAAGAGAAAAACCTTCTTCTCGTAAAACTTAACGGGTCCTAAAAGGAAGTCCTTTTGATGAAAGGCCTGTGGCATACCAAACAGGAGCAACGACAGGGGACAGTAAATTAACAGCCGGTGGGTAATAAATTAATAAAACAATAAAACTGGGTGACATCCGTTGCACTTAACGTAACAGCAAGTCCAAGTGCAGCTTTAAAGTTTTAAAGACTGCTTTTGTACCGAAGTTACGAACGCCTGTGATCTCAGGCAAAACTATGAAATTGTCAGTATTCTTGTATTTCAAATCATATTTCCGAACACTGCAACACGTATAACAGTATTTCTAAACGTATCGTCTAAAATTCATTTAGAAATTGGCTGGCATATGTAGGACGGGTCTGTCTACATTCATGATCATTCAGGAGTATATTTTCTACACGATCGAAAGAAATTTTGGTCTCAGTTCACTGGCGCCCCAGATGAACTGATTTTTACGGAGACGTTTTTCTTTTTTCCTTCCCTTGTGTTAATTAAAGGCTTGTCTGCACTCGGTGATAATTAAAATACGCCACGGGCCAACTGAAATGAAAACAGCCTCATGTTCCTACAGACTCATATACATTATTTCTGTATTCTTCAGCGCTGACTTATTGTTTTCTTCTCATCACAAAGTGGGGGTGTGGGAGATTAGACGTGGGAAAATAGAGGGCTGGGATTTGGAGGGCGCATGTCGTTTGTTGCCCGATGGGTTACAAAAAGGAGAAAAAATGTGAAGTTTGTAATGATTAGGGATCTGCATGATTCTCGCACACGTAATTATCTACCCCTTAATACAAGGTGTCCAGCGGTCTTTTTTTTTGACTCCTTTTTGACCGAGTGTTTGTCGTTCTACAATGTGTTTTTCATACAATACGTGCGATTATATTCCGTATGCTTATCAAAGTTTTTATTACCAACTGATGCACAAGAGAATTGGTTTAAAAAGGAGTATTGAAATTTACATTAAAATAACTCCAAAATATTTCAGTGTGATCACCATCATCAGGGAGCTATGTGAGCTTGTTCACATAGTACCCTCCCTGATGATGGTGATCACAACGAAACACGTTGGAGTTATTTTAATGTAAATTTCAATACTCCTCCTTAAAACAATTCTCTTGTGCATCAGTCGGTAATAAAAAAACTTTGATTAGAGCAAGATGCACGATACACATGTGAAAATTATTGTTATGCTTAGTTAATTTTATGTTATAAATCTGATACTACATAGCAAGTTGGCCCGGTAGCTCAGTCGGTATAACGACTGACTACGGGCTGGATGGTTCGGGATCGAATCCCGGTGGGGACGAGATTTTCCACCCGTCCAGACCGGCCCTGGGGCCCACCCAGCCTCCTGTAAAATGGGTACCGGGTCTTCCCGGGGGTAAAGTGCGGCCAGAGCGTGCTGCTGACCACTCAGTAACGCGGTCATGGAAGAGTAGAGCTATACCTCTACCAACCCTCTGGGCCACACCGGGACTGTAACGGGATCACTTTACTTTACTACATATTAAGTAGTTGATTTAAGGTCTATTAAGTATTCAGGTGTTTTACCACAGACGTTTCCTTCTCCAGAGACACAATGAAGAGCAGATAACGCCAGCTTATTATGTAGTGTGGAGAAAATGTGTGATGCGCCATGTCGTTGGAGTGAAGCTACAACAGAAGGACAATACAACGCTTTCACTTTACTCAACTGCTCTCGACATACTTTGATTTCCGCAATGACAATTTTTGTTAAACATTTCTGATGATCAAATAATTGAAACTTTAAAGGCATTAATTTATTTCGTAGCTACGAAAAAGGTCCTTCTAATTAATTAGAGTATTCATATGACCTCGGAACGGGATTGACGGTTTTGTTTGAGACCTTTAAGAAACGAGGCACTGTGTACGGTGGCCGTGCGCTCTAAGGCGTAGGTCTGCAGCCGTTTGTTTGCGGGTTCGAATCTCGCTAAAGGCAAAGATGCTCCTCCCTTGTGTTTGCTGTGTGTTGTGTAGGTATCGACCTCTGCGACGGGCTGATCACTCCTACAGAGGAGTCCTAACGTGTGTCTATGTGTCTGATTGCATGTGACATGCCTAGAAACCTCGGAAGAGATGGACTAGGCTCGATATGGGCTGTTGCGCCACAAGAAATTTGAAAAGTTGCTTTGGACCCAAGATAAAACTTCGAAGCATTAACAGTATGAAAGTAAGCTTTGTTTGGAGGCGCACCGTTCACACGAAGTAATGGATTCTAGGATATTGGGGGAACAAACCCTATTATTTACAGATACTCAGTTCGTTCCTGTTAGAGAACAAACCCCGTTAGACCAGCGGGTAAATGTTGTTTATTGTAATAATCTTAAGAAACGCGTAAAGATGTTGCTGGACAATACATAGCTCTTCAATCTGGTGAAAGACTTGTAATTCAGTCCAGGCAAGAACGCTGTTGTTTCTCGTTTAGGACTCTTGTTTTACTGTAGCAAATTCTTCGGCTATTCCCCGCCCCTAAATCATTAGTGAACCCGAGGTACCTTGGGCGTTATAGTGACTGTACTAGGGGCTGGAAGATCCGGGGTTCGATTGTCGGCAAAGGTGAGAAATTTATCACTTTTTCGAAACATCCACCCAGTCTCCTGTTTCATTGAGTGCGAAGGGACGTGAATTTGATCACACGCCTCCGTACGGTACCGAACTTAAGAATGGGTAGACCTGTACAGCCACTTCATCCCCCCTCCCCATGCATTTGATGTATATAAAGGGCAACTAAGTTTGGCACTTCATAATACGCGAATACAAATGTCGTAACAAATGTGAAGGATGTTGTTGCTAGTCTGTATTTCGTTTGGAATTATCCACTTTATGAACTTTACCTGTATCTGTCGGGGTCAAACTGATCATGTTTTATCCGTATTTTTAGCCTCAGGACGGCGACCGATCGCGTCCTCGAAACATGTTTTATTTTATATTTTTTACCTTATTTTCGACAACAAACAGTGGACAAAGTCCAAAACGTAAATGATTTCAAATGCCTAGTACAGGGTGTTCAGAAACATAGAGAACGTCGTGACTATGTCGTGTTGCTTATCATGCGACTTTTTGAACGGCTTCTACATAATAGTCCTACGTTCAGACAACACGAGCCGATTATGTAGATATTAACCACGTGTAACGTAATCTGCATACATTCTTATTAATCAGTTGACTACGGAGGGACCAGTGTAGTTCACGAAGAGTTATAACCACTTGAGAGTCCACCTCAAAAATTCAATTATTTTCCTCAATTTTTCTCGTAACTAATGTAGAAACCCGATACCTTTGAATGCTGAATTAACGAAATAAATTCAAGATGGCTGTGCTAACCTATGTTAAAGTATGGTTTCAGGACTTGACTCAAAGAGTCAAGGAAAAGAGTAGATGACGCCCGATTGCTTTATTTGGGTACGTCCTGTATACTTCGTAGAGATTTTTGGTGAAGTCGAAATCGGCTGTGGAATTGGGCGCGCTACATTGAGGCCACGGAAAGGATTCCTATGCATCTCCCACTCGAAGTTTGGTTGCAACTGTCCCTCAGCGTACTTTTGTTCGTCCCCATTTGTCTGTTCTCCAGTACGCTCATAAAATGTGTAGTATCTCGAAAAACAGCTATAAATTTGCATTTTCAAGAACTCGGTACTAATTGAAATTTAACGTAGAGTGGGATTTGGCGCCTTGCAGTTCCGCAGGTGCGTACCGGCGTTCGGGACAAGAGGTGATACCTCCTTGTTCGGCGTAGAAAATGTGTACTGGGAACAGGAAGGCAGCAGGTCTGTGAGAAAAATTAGTATCTACCGAATTACACGGCATCGCGTCCCACAAACACTGCGTGAGAATCTCATATTTCTTAAGTGAAAATTATTGTGTTGTATAAAGACTAGATTTAGCTGAACTTAAGCCTATTTCCTGGTGAAGAACAGGATCAAAAGATCATGATATATATTCTTACATCTGTGTTCTTATGGATGAGTTAATGACAAGAGGGGCAACGTATATATAACGTAACATTGAGGCGCGTTGGTGCAATTATTTTTGCTGTGGAAAAGCAATGTTACATATTCTGAGTGTGTGTTTGTCACCTTAGGTACACAGCATGTAAGGTGCATGCGCCATATTGTCATCTGTGGCCTCTCCGGGTCTACAATATTTTTCCACGTTATCTAATTAACGGCACAATTTTCGAGAAAAAAATGTTATTGAACATAAAATGTGTCTTTTGATTTTCTCTTCCACTTCTGTTTGCAGCATTTCTCATTTTAAAAACAACTAAGTCACATGTGATTAAAAATGTATATTGGTCTTCATGTAAAGTACCCGTTCTTGTTCCGTTTTAACGAAACTTGAATTTTCGCCACAGATTTTGGAAAAATACTCAAATACCAAATCTAGTAAAAAATCTCTCCAGTCGGAGCCGAGTTGTTACGGACAGATGGACTGTCGTGACGAAGCTAATAATCGCTTTTCACAATTTTTCGAAAGCGCCTGAGAACCACAAATATTCACCGTACAGTGGATTGTTATTCCGTATTCGAACTGAGGACTTCTGTTTCCATTGCAAACCAAAATAAGTCATGCGTATCTTTGTACTGCTGTGGTGGCAGTCTCTGCAATGAACGGCAGCCCTTCCTTAACACAACTGCATCAACTCTTCTCTTCTCCATACCTTCCAGACTGGCGCTGGGGCTCAACCATTGTCCTTCTCCAAGGTTGACGAACCAACGGCTCGCGTGCCCAACAGACCACACGGAAAGATTTCCCTGGCACGCAGCATTCATTGCTATCCCATTTCTTTTATATTTCGCTTGCCCGACCAGCGTCTCTATATTGTGAACAACATGTGTATATATCCACACATCTGAATGCATGGAGACTGTATATGAATTAACGTTGCTACCAAATAACGCTGCAATTGAAACATTTTTACACAAATCGGTAGCGATGCGAAGTGTTGACTGGATACTTGTCATTGGGGCGCCGTCCTGGCGGTGACTGGGCGAATACAAGACAGTGGACAAAACGTTCTACAATGCTCTTTCCAAACAGGAAGTAGTAGCAGCCCCAGTTACTTCCACATTTTCTCCCTTATCGTATTCCTTTGGGAGGCAAGATTAGAAATATAATAAAATAATTATACTATGCGTTTATTATACAATATACTGATAATGAGCATTAATAATAATAATGCAATAATTAATAATAATAATAATAATTATGGAAGGCTCCAAGACATTATTTTGCTCTTCAAAATAGCCACGAGCGCGCGAAAGGATTTCTACGAAATTTATGGACAATTTGAGCAAGCGTCCTAAAGAAGATTCGCCATCATTATCCTGTGCAGTTGGTATTATCGGTTCTTTCCCTGGGGTAAAGTGGCGTGGAAGTTAAGTTGACGACTCACCTGTATCCGCTGCTGAGGTTGTGTACGAGTGAAACTGCCTGTACTTCTTCCCATTCTTGTCGTCAGGGCGTGGAAGGGAAAGACTTTACCTTTGTCTGTTGTAGTAGATACGTGACATCGGGTGATATGGATGCAGTTGAAGGGGTAGAAAATTGGAAGGTGTTCGGAAGATATGCAAATAAACTCAAAATGGACAAAGAGACACCTGGCTGTCTGATAACATAAGCCTTGTCGATTACGTCCAGGTGACCTAATCTTGAGAGTCAACTGGAAGGTGAAAGAGGTCAGTGTTATTGGCTTGGATCGGTGTGAGCGAGTGGTTAGATACAGGCCCACAGACACATCACATGCACGTAATACTACGTGACTGACCGAACTCCGCTGTTGAATGGGTAGCAGTCCTGCTTCGTTTAAGGGAAGGCGCCGGTTCATATGAGTGGTCCAGACACTGGGTATCGTGACCAATTCTTGATTTTCCTCAGTCACTCTAGACAGATGGCGAAATACCCCAAATTATATCACGACTGCTTCATGCCTTACACTTTCCAGTTCGTTGTTAAGAAATACTGCTGCAAATGGACGCCGCATATTTTAGTGAACTTAACTGCGAATGAATAAATGCATAATTTGGAGAGAATGTTAACACACTAAGTATAGCCCCTTTAAAGCCTAGTGGTTGCTATGTATACCATTGTGTTTAAGATTAAAAATTCCACTTTCCACCAGAAGAGTGTATCTGTGTGTTTTGTAAGAACCTCGGAACCAAAAGCTATACAGAATTAAGGTTCAAGTTTTCATTTCACGGTAAGAAATGCACGTTGATATTCGCCTTTAAAGTCCGTGCCATGAGTCAGTCTTCGACCCCTTACCGCGGAGGCCCGGTTTCAATGCAGATCAGCCCATTTTAAATGTGTTGCGGAGAAAGTGGCACTGGGACACATTTTTCTCCGAGTGCTTGGGTTTTCCCCTGTCTATATCATTCCACCATTGCTCTATACTCGTCTTCAGTTACATGTTGCTGTTACCAGAAAAGAAAATGGGCGAAGATTGGGAACCTTCCAAGACGTAAGGCTGTTTTGGTGAGCGAAGAGAATGAAACAGAAAATTGCTTTCACTTTTTTTTTCGTCTTTGAAGACTGAAGGTGCCGGTCCCAGTGGCCGCGCAGTCTAAGGCGTGAGTCTGCGGCCTTTCGCGTGCTGGGATTTTGGGTTCGAATCCCGCCGGGGACATGGATGTCTGTCTTTTGTGAGTGTTGTGTGTTGTCAAGTAGAAATCTCTGCGTCGGGCTGATCACTAGTCCAGAGGAGTCCTACCAAGTGTGTCCTGTCTGAGTGAGATCATGATTCCTGGATAATAAGGAGGTCTTGGCCCACTAGGGGCTGTTGCACCATGGTAAAAAAAAAAGGCTATAGCTTATATGTCCTGTTTTGAGACACTAGAGGACATTTTATTGAAAGGATGATGGAAAGTTGAATAATTTACACCATGATACACCCAGGCGCCTCGAATCAAATGCGGACGAACTCGGTTATAACATTGTGAAAGCGAATATTCTGTATTGAAATTAAATGGTACTCTACAGTGTCTGACGTTATATACGAGGAGTCGCATAAAGCGATGACGTTATAATCGGGTCCGACTGTATTTGGACCCAGATCCTTTAGAATACCAAGCAGGAGGTGTCAGCTGGACCGCAGCTTTTCCGAATGAGGATCATGTCTCAACTGCGACACTGTTTCCTACTCAGACTCACTGAAACGCCCCCACGCCCCCTCGGTGCTGATTTGGTGTCCAGAAACCGAATGAAACCAGCATCACGCAGCAACAGCAATGTCGTCACTGCACAGTCAGACGCATCTACACGTCGCCTAAGCAGGCCAGTGTTTCACACGCACGCACGCACGCACGGGGTTCATAATTTCCGGTGGGGTAGCTATGACGCATGTAGTAGGGCTGTATACACTAGTCAGTGGCGGATACATGGACACCAAGCTGTGCCAACACTTTCGCGTGTCTATGTGTTACAAACAACACCAGTTTGTCTGCTGCAGTAGAGGCACTCCCCAACTTGAATAAGCTTCAAAGAAAGTTTAAAAGAGTGAAATAACATGAGATCTGCGCTCTTCTGGGATTTTCCACCCGCATACAACCAATCTACAGGGTTTAAATTATCTGAACAGCGCAGATCTTACTTACAACGCAGGGGAAGTCTGTAATCATGCAGTAAAATAACATTGTTTTGAAACACGAGCCGAATTTTTCCTTGCGGCAATGAAAGCTCATTGAGACGATGGTGGTAGAAGAATACTGCTGAGTGATAACACAGGCGGCGGGGCGGTCTTGCTGCGGCCAGTCGGGTTCAGTTATACTGGGAGTTCGGATTTCGTCTGGACTCCCTTGTATATGTGATCACATGTAACAGTTGCTTTAGGTCGCGGTGTTTCTGTGCTGCTGTGTCGTGTTGAATAATAAGTTTAGGGAAAGAATAAGTAGATGTAAGACTAAACAGGACTGCGGGTATGGTAAAAGCTGTCCTGGTCCATTTTATGAAACTAAATCGTAAATTTGGAATGAGGAAAGTCGTGCAATTACATTGCAAGTGTCAGTAAGGACTGTGAGATATTCAGTTCCTAAATACAGAATACCGGTAACCATTTTCATGCAAGCATCGAAGTCTGTGTAATTTTGAACACCACTGCTTCGTACTGGGGAGGAACCTGGTTCTAATCCCTGGTGAGAAACCGGTTATACGGACAGAGGATATTGGTGAGTTCCCGCTGTCCGCCCCCCCCAAAAAAAAAAATCTTACCATGTTCCACACAGCGGAAATGTGTTGTTAACAGACGCTGTCTCATGTACACGCAGAATTATGTAATAAATATTCTTTAATTCTGTAATAATTTATAAGACAAATCATGGCCTTTTTTCCTCTTTCGTCAAAATTTGGAAAGCCTTAATTTCATTGGAAGCTCTAGAACCAGGACAGTTGATAAGACGAGTTAAAAAGAAAGACACAGGAAGACAGCAGAAGAGGAGAGACAATGGATAAAAAGAGTTAAGGTAATTATGGTTAAATTATAGGAACAATTAAAAGTCGGTGAGAATAAATGTTATTACTAAGCGTAACAGTGTCAAGGATGGTGGGCAATACAGCATGAACTTTTTGGTGTGAAGTTACGCTACTTATCGATTTAAGGCCCGGATATGAAGGTTTTACTATCCGTCAAAACGTTGGTAACTGTTTACCAGCCGACAGGGCATAACATCCCAGAAGATTGGAATCTTCAACACCACCGCTGTCAGAACCTCAAATCTTGTATTATATCGACACTTCCACTCCTGAATCAATAGAGTGATTAGGTAACAGTCTGGACGACACAAATTTCGATTTATATTGCGCACTTCTATTCCAGAATCAGTACAGTGACTAGGTTACGGTCTGGAGGGGTGGGGTTTCATTACCGGCAATGGAAAGAAATTTTCCTCTTCTCCCAAACGCCTGGGTCGACTCTGGGGCCACTCAGTCTCCTTTTAGATGGTTACCGAAGTTGTTTGTTTCCCCAATGGTAAATCGGCCGGTGAGTGTGTTTTATCACGCCCCTTCATATAGCGCTGAACCTAAGAATGAGTGGAACTCCTCCTACATGCCTTCGTAGCATCGACAGGGCCACATTTCATGTTATTTCTACTCCCCAATTTGAGCCGCCACTGGAATAAACACACGTATTAGCAGCAGACAGGCTTGCAAGAGGGAAACAGAACGCAGATACCGTGCTGTAGCTACTTCACGGCGAACAAAGAAATGGCGGATTAATCTCGGACAAGCTCTTTGTAACTGCTCGCATCTCCAGCTCCTTCCTTAATGAGAGGCGGTCTTGCTATTGTCGCCTATTGCCACACTGTCGAAGCCACTGTCACAGAATGAGTCTGGAAGGAAAGCACGTATTTTTACTCTGACGACAGAAATCAAAACTAGCAACTGGCACAACAGCTTGGAAAAGATTTTATTATATGTTTATTTAAAGACGTTTGTCATTTTCTCGGATTTTGTAGCTTCGAGTGAGTAATGAATTGGAAAGGATATGGAAAGAGGGGACCTTGTCCTAATTTGAGGCAGTTATCGGCATTTGGTCTGGGCGCGCGGTGACGCATTCTATTGAAGCACTATGCTGCGAGTCGGGAGGACGCGGGTTCGATTCCCAATGGGGTCACTGGACTTTTCAGTGTCTTAATCCTTACGGTCGCTCCGTGGCCCTGGATTCGAATCAGCCTCTAAGAGAAATGATTACCAGGAATATCTCCTGGGGTGTAAAGGAGACCGGTGTGCAGGCCTGATAACACTACAACTATCATTTGCCGATTGTCTAGCAATCTTGGGAGCTTCAATCTCCTGGACACGTAGGGACCTGTCCAGGCCTGTATAGGGGTAGATTTATCGGCATTTGATTTGAATAGCCAGTATTTGGTACTGGGCAGCGTCGTTGTTGTCTTCAGGGTGGCTTACGTTGTTAAATCTCATACACAGAACTGTTCAAAGCTTAATCCAGTTTCCAGAACATAGCAGTTCTTGTGGCAAACTAGTGCTTTCAACATTTGTTCAGTTCCAAATAGTATGCCTCAGCACCTCTGGAAGTATCAAGTAAAGTCACTCTATGACTCACATTCAATTCGTAAGTATGTCGTGGTGTCGGCCTCCTTTTATGAGTTCGTCAGAAGATTTTTGTTTGTCTTAAAAATTACAGTGCCATGATAGGGAAACTTCATCTGTATACAGAGGAAAAGTTTGTCGTTTATCATAAATCGTAGAAGGTAGGTCCACTAGATTCATTGTCTGTATTTATTGTCAGAGCGAACAAACGTTTTTAGAATACTACATTAAGAATTTGTGATCGCTCTGACAATATATACAGACTTGATTAACCCTTTACAGTTGACGAGCAGACTGAGAAAGACCCAGTTCGTACCGCGCAGTAAACACCTTTCATCTCGGTCATAAAAACTAATCAGTTTATGATATAGGGGGCAGAAGTCGCTGTTTGCTCTGAGATAAGTACAAAACCCATAAATGCACTGTGTGAGCGGAAAGTACAACTCATGAATGCTAAACGTGCTGCTGAATTTCGTTACTAGTAGACTATAAAAGGTTAAAAAACGCAGCAGGTTGAAGATACAGAAAAATATCAACTGAGATTCAGTTTTGTAATTCTTCACACCAGCCCTTTTTGTGAGGTGCAGTATCTGTTGCAAAGAATCTGGGAACTCCAAAGATAATATTCAGAACTCAAGGTACTCTAAAAAGAATGGCCATTGTCAGTTAATATTTGGTGTCAAAAAGTCAAATTTTCTGCTGGTACTTTCGCTTTGAAACATATAAGATTTTTACCCTCCAGCCTTCAGACATGCCTTGCCTGTACTTAAGATCGTAGCCATATCGCTCCATGTGAACTATAAGCCTACGGTTCTACCGGTAACCAAGCACACTGCGGACTGCCAGGTTATGGCCGCTGTTCGCTCAGCCTCTGAACTGAATTGGAAAACTTTTTGTGGGGGGATTCTGGTTGAGTCGATTAAATCACAATCAGATCCGAACACTCATCTCACCTGAACATTTTTTTTGTAATATCAGCCCGCTTATCCCTCAACCTTTCAGCCTGTTTCACGCCCCGGAGCGGACAATTTTTTGACAGCTGTAGTTTTTGTTTGTAACGAACCTCAAAGAGGTGTATGTTTGTGTAGCTGATACATTCACGCACCGGCTGTTTCACAATATTAGAACATCCGTTGACCCGGGTATTTTTCTCTTGCGTTCCACATGAGATACTCTGTGTCGAGACTTCTTCACGGGTGTATGTGTCGCCCTTTCCGCTGATTCAATCAATTGTCCTATCTATAACAATAAGTCCACTACTCGGAAAAAGGAAATTGCTCTAGTTTGATACCAAAGTTGCTTTCGCTAAGGTATATTTCCCGTGTGCTTAAAGAGCCCGTGTGAGAAATTAAGTACTAATCCAGGAATTACTTATCATCATCATCATCATTAGCATACTTTTTCCGTCTTACGACAAGTCCACAGCCCGTAACACAGCGAATTCTCCAGGGAGTCCGAACTAGACCTTCCTCTGTCAGTTTCCTGTATCTTCTAATTTCTTTAACGTCATCTGGTAGCTACTTACGTGTTCTTCCTCGTCGTCCCGCTTCTTCTATATTTCCTTCAATAACGTGCTTTAGAAGAAAGTTTCTACGCAAGATGTGACCAATCCAGATGGACTCCCTTCCTTCTTTTTTTTTTTTGTAGGGTATTTCTTTCTCTTTTACTGTTTGTAATACTCCTTCTTTTTCATGCAGTCGATGCCACTGACCTTCTCCGTCTATCTCTAGCACAGTATTTCGAAACTTTCAAGGTATTTGATCTACTTTCTGAAGTGTACAAGTTTCAGTTCCTACAATGCTATGCTCCAAATGTTTCTTTCTGAAATTTAAGCACCAGTTGCTGGTGAAAAATTTCTTCTCCTTGTTGAATGGTGCTTAGCCATGACAATCCTGGAATTAACTTTACTTGTGCACCTTGCATCATTTGTTATCATGCTACCCAAATAGCTGAAATATTCCTCATTCGCCGGTTGTTTTTTATCTATCGTCCGTACTTTGGATGATTGCTTTGAGATATATTATTTACAGGAGAACAGAAATACATTTCTAGGTTTTCTTGTCCTTCTGCACAGACGAAGGCCAGTGCGTCGCTGCACTCTCCGAACGATTGTCTGCCGGTACGCATTGAACTGTAGGCTGGATGAAGTTGAGGTTTTTGTAACGACACGTCTGTAGCTGCTCACTTACCAGTAAACGTTAGTTAGGCTGTCAGCTAGTGTACACGATTTTACACATACGTAAAAGAGATGTCCGATGTAATTCTTACAATAAAAGATAACGAGATGCACTATTTCTCAAATGTACTTTAATAAAGAACTCTACATGTTTCGGACAGATCTCCTGTCCATCATCAGGAGTCTCAACACTGTATAAACAGCAACAGGTCTTTGTCATACTAGGTATGCTGACTGACTGCTAGCGAGGTCATGATGACCTCGCATACCTATTGCTGTGTATACAGTGTTGGTACTCCTGATGATGGGCAGTAGATCTGTCCGAAACATGTAGAGATCTTTATTAAAATAGATTAGAGTAACAGTGCATCTCGTTGGCTTTTATTATAAGCATGTGCCACGATGCACGGTCCGCTGAATGTCAAATGTCCTATATAAATTATACTTTACGCGTAGTGATTCTGTTCTGCATGTGAAGTTCTATTGCATACCTTTCTCCTTAAGTCTGAACATTCCGACACTTAAGGAGAACCTTCTTTTGAGGGTCAAAGTCTGGTAACTCAGATTGTCGTCCGAGTTTTAACAACGCTTAGTATTTTAGGCAGTTACCAAAGTTGTGGAGGAACATGAAGCCCTCTTCTTCAGGACAATTCAGCTGTTACCTCCGAAAATTTGCATGCTTTCTGCCTCATCTCCTGATCATAACGAGGACATTATTGCCATAGTCATCCCAACGAGAACCTCAAATTCCGTGTAATTTTCAAGTAACAATGTATTTCTCTGTGCAAGGCTGGATGGCTCAGTCGATATAGTGACTAGGCTACGGGCTGGATGACGGTGGAATCGGGGTTTAGTTCTCGCCTAAGGCAAAAATTGTACTGCAAACCCACCACACCGGCTCCGAGACCCACACAAATTCCCACTCATAGGATATTTGAGAGGTTCTTTCCCCGTCAGTAGAGCAGCCGTAGTGTCGCGCTATCGGCTAAGCTTCTTTTAATGCAGAGGTTAAAATTGCTTGAATTGTAACACCACACTGCTCTACGTCTTCATGGGGTGGTACTTTATTAAACATAATTGAAACCTTACCTTTCCTATTTGTTTATTGGACCGTGCATCATCTTGATAGTTGTATAAAGAGAGACCAACTTGATGTCACTTGCTTTATTATTTCATTATTTAATGCTCAACATGTTTCGGATGTTAATACATCCGAAACATGTTGAGCATTAAATAATGAAATAATAAAGCAAGTG